>Ga0182027_10013499_pt1 | contig 11381 bp, 10 predicted proteins | sample 712E1DmetaG_FD_121300 | JGI IMG/M metagenome (GOLD analysis project Ga0182027, IMG submission 121300) | Permafrost microbial communities from Stordalen Mire, Sweden - 712E1D metaG (Illumina Assembly) | ecosystem: Environmental > Terrestrial > Soil > Wetlands > Permafrost | place: Sweden...
AAATCCTATTTTGTAGACGGTGTAGACCACTTGCCGGTCGATCATGGCAAGAAGTTCGTTGAACATGCGGAAGGCCTCGCGCTTGTATTCGACAAGCGGATCGCGCTGGCCGTAGCCGCGCAGGTTGATGCCGGCGCGAAGGTGATCCATTGAGTCGAGGTGTTCGACCCAAATAGTATCGATGGCGCGCAGCAAAATGCCGCGCTCGATCTTTTGGAGCATGACCGGATCGGCAAAGCGGGTCTTGAGCCCGACCCTTGCCTCGCGGGCGACACCGCCGAGATAATCGATCATCGCGGTCCGGATCTCGGCATCGGCCAAGCGGTCGCCGCCGCCGGGCTTAAGACAGGCCTCAAGTTTGGCTTCGGCATCCGATGGCAGCGGGAAAATGGTTAAAATATTTTCCGTGATCGCTTTAACGCTCCATGTTTTGCGATCCTCGCCTGCGGTCTGCGCTTGAACGATCCGCTCAATCTCGCGATCGACCATGGCGAGAACCAACGGCTCTTGGTCGTCTTTTTGCAGGATCTCGTCGCGGCGGCGGTAAACCGCTTCGCGGTGCTTGTTAAGCACGTCATCGTACTCAAGCAAATGTTTCCTAATGTCAAAATGATGGCCTTCAACCTTTGATTGCGCCGATTCAATGGCCTTCGACACCATGCCGTTCTCAATAGGCACATCGTCGGGCAGTCCCAGCTTTTCGAGCATGCCTTTGACGCGATCGGTCGCGAAGATGCGCATCAGGTCGTCGTCGAGCGAGACAAAGAACTGCGACGAACCCGGGTCGCCTTGGCGTCCGGCGCGGCCGCGCAATTGGTTGTCGATGCGGCGGGACTCGTGTCGCTCGGTGCCGATCACATGCAGTCCGCCCGCGGCGCGAACTTTCTCCGACATGGCAGCGTCCGGCGGGTTGCCGCCCAAAATAATGTCGACGCCGCGGCCGGCCATGTTGGTGGCAAGCGTGACCGCGCCGGGGCGGCCGGCTTGGGCGATGAACTCGGCTTCTTTTTCGTGGTTCTTGGCATTCAAAATATTATGCATGATCCCCTCCTTTGAAAGGAGTTCGGAGAGCACTTCGTTCTTCTCGATCGAAATGGTGCCCAAAAGCACCGGCTGGCCTTTGGCGATCCGCTCTTTTATCTCCTTGACCACGGCCGTGAACTTGGCGTGTTCGTTCTTGTAAATGCGGTCCTGTTGATCCTTCCTAACAGCCGGCTTGTTGGTCGGAACCGAGACCACTTCCAATTTATAGATCTTGTGGAACTCTTCCGCTTCGGTCGACGCCGTGCCGGTCATGCCGGCGAGCTTGGGGTACATGCGGAATAAGTTTTGGAAGGTGATGGTCGCCAAGGTCTGGCTTTCGCGCTGAATTTTCACTCCTTCTTTGGCTTCAATGGCTTGGTGCAAGCCCTCGGAGTAGCGGCGGCCGTTCATCATGCGGCCGGTGAATTCGTCGACAATGATCACCTCGCCTTCGCGCACCACATAGTTGCGGTCAAGCTTGTAAAGCGTGAAGGCCTTGAGCGAAGCGTCGAGATGGAACACGGTCTTAAAGTCATTCTCCTTCCACGGGTCGCGGTTCAACCCTTGGGAAACCTTGCTGATGCCGGCATCGGTGAAAGTGGCAGAATGCATTTTTTCATCGACAACATAATCCTTTTCCGCCTCAAGACGCTTGACGATGTTTGCATATTCGTAATATGCCTGCGTCGCTTCTTCAGCCGGCGCCGAGATGATGAGCGGCGTGCGCGCTTCGTCGATAAGAATGGAGTCGACCTCGTCGACCACGGCGAAATACGGCGGGCGTTGGGATTGGTCCTCCGGCCGGGTGGCCATGTTATCGCGCAAAAAATCAAAACCAAATTCATTGTTGGTGCCGTAGGTGATGTCAGCCCGATACGCTTCTTGCCGGGTGCACGGACGAAGATTTGAATATTCGATCTTGAACATGCTCGCCTGGGGCTGAGGCGAAACCTCGGCTTGCGAAGCCGGGAGAGGTTTCGCCTCGACGGTCGGAGCCGCTTTTACCTCGAATTGAGGATCGTAGAGGTAAGACGTCTCGTGGTTGATAACACCGACAGAAAGCCCAAGCGCGTGATACACCTGCCCCATCCAAACCGCATCGCGTCGCGCCAAGTAATCGTTCACCGTGACCAAATGCACGCCTTTCCCCGGGAGAGCGTTCAAGTAAAGTGGCGCCGTGGCGACCAATGTCTTGCCTTCACCGGTGCGCATTTCCGCAACCGCGCCGGAGTGGAGCACCATGCCGCCGATGAGCTGAACATCGTAATGACGCTGGTGCAGTGTGCGCTTCCCCGCTTCGCGTACCGAAGCAAAGGCCTCGGGCAGAAGGTCGTCGAGCTTGGCTCCGTCTTCAAGACGTTTGCGGAAATCCGCTGTTTTAGCGCGCAATTCATCGTCGGAAAGTTTGATAACCTCCGCTTCAAGGGCGTTAATCTTTTCAATGTTGGGCCTGAATTTATTAACAGCCCCAACATTTGGGTCGCCGAATATTTTGGTGATTATAGACATAAATGTAATATAAAACCCGTTCCACGATTGTACGCGAAAACGGGTTTTTTATCAATGTTTAAACCAATTCCGACTCCGTCCCCTGTTCTTTGGCCTCACGAGCGCCGTCGCGGTGATGGTCGGTGGTCGTGTTAACAAGTTTAACGAGACGGACTTTTAACTCGTCCTTCAACTGATCGATAGCGGCATACAGTTCTTCGGCATGGATCTCAGCATGGATCTTATGGCCGGGAATGAGCAGATCCGCTTCGGCTTTGAAGATATCGCCCTTTTTGTGGTGATCGCCCAGCTTTCCGACGTTGACCCTCAGGGTCTTGGGGTCGCTCACCGTTTCCATGTATTTATCAAGCGCGCCCAATTTCTTTTGGATCGCATCCTCGATCGCCTCGGTCAACTGCATTTCCTCGCCGCGTATATCAATTTTAAGCATAGTGTTTTGGTTATGAACGATAAACGATGAACGATGAACAATTCTTGCGCCATAATGGAACGGGGTTGTTCATTGTTTATAGTTCATTGTTCATAATGTCAAAATCCAACGTACTGTATCTCCTCTTCTAATGTGACGGCGAACTCTTCCTTAACTTTCATTTTAGCATAATCAATGAGTCCGCGCACTTCGGCGGCGGTGGCTGAGCCGGAATTGACGAAAAAATTTCCGTGCTGCTCCGAGATCATGGCGCCACCCAAGCACTTGCCCTTAAGACCCAGTATTTCGGTAAAAAAACCGGCCGGGATGCAACGGCTTTCAAGATATTTTTCCGGTAAAATTTTTTTCAGCTTTTCAGAAAGCTCGGAAAAATTGCTGAAAAAGGAATTCTTAAAAACCGAACCGGCGCTCCCGAAATCAAGCGGCAGTTTGCCGCGGCGAATTGATACGAGTTCTGAAGATTTTGCCATTAAGGCGTCACGATCGCCGGGCGATAACACGAAAGCGGCGCGAGTAATAAGCCACGGCTCATGCTTAAATATGCTATCGCGGTAACCAAAGCGGCAAGAGGATTGATCAAAGGTTTGCGGCTCACCTGTCTTTAAATTCACCGCTTCGATGGTTTCGATCGAATTTTTCGTTTCGCCGCCATAGGCGGCGGCGTTGCCGCGGATCGCGCCGCCGATCGTTCCAGGAATTCCGGCCGCCCATTCAAATCCGGCGAGCCCGGCTTCGGTTGACATTTTTACGGCCAAAAACGTTATCGCACCGGCATCGGCGATGAGGCGATTGCCTTCGACCTTGACCTCGCGGCCGCCGTAAACAATGACCAAGCCGCGGACGCCGGCATCGGCGACCAAAATATTGCTGCCGCCGCCCAAGACAAAAACCGGAAGGCCGTCATCATGTGCCAGTTTGATCGCTTGAGCGGCCTCTTCGGCGTTCTTAACCTCCAAATAAAAATCAGCCGGCCCGCCGATACGGTAGGTCGTGTGATTTTTTAATGGCTCGTTCTTTTTTATTCGTTCACCGAACAGTTCAAGCAGTTTCATGTTACCGAATGTCTAATGACAAATGTCGAATGTCGAATCGAAGCGCATTATCGCGAGAGTGCGTGCGGAATTAGTCATTCGTCATTCGACATTAGACATTTTTTAAAGTTTTTACAAGCGCCGCTTTCAACACCTCATTCATCGTCTCGGCAAAAACGAAGCGCATTGAATCGCGAACATTCTTTGGCACGTCTTCCAGATCCTTCTCATTGTCTTTTGGCAGGATCACGGTCTTCACCCCCGAACGATGCGCGGCCAGCACTTTTTCCTTGACCCCGCCGATCTCAAGCGCATTTCCGCGCAACGTCACTTCGCCGGTCATGGCCACGCCGCGGCGCACCGGGATCCCTGTGATCACGGAAACCAACGCGGTGGCCATGGCGACCCCGGCCGACGGGCCGTCTTTGGGAATGGCGCCTTGCGGCACATGGATATGAATATCGGAATTTTTATAAAATTGATCTTTGGTCTTGAGGCGCGCGGCGAGCGCGCGAGCGTATGAAAAAGCCGCCTGCGCCGATTCTTGCATGACTTGTCCGAGGTTCCCGGTGAGGATCAGCTTTCCAACGCCCGGCATCTTATTGACCTCGATCGGCAGAATTTCGCCGCCGGCTTCCGTCCACGCCAGCCCCGTCACCACGCCGATCTCGTCTTTCTTTTCCGCCATGGTCGGATGGTAGTGAGCGGCGCCAAGCATTGTCTTAAGGTCGCGTGCGGCGATGTTCTTTTGCATTATTCCGTCTTCGGCATAGGAACGCGCCGCTTTGCGGCAAACGGTCCCTATCTCGCGCTCCAGATTGCGCACGCCGGCTTCGCGCGTATATGAATTGATGATCTCGTGCAAGGCCTCGTCGGAAATCGTCACGGGTTTTTTGTTCAAACCGTTTGCTTCAAGTTCTTTCGGCACCAAATATTTTTTAGCGATATGGAACTTCTCGTCTTCGGTGTAGCCGGGGAATTCGATCACTTCCATGCGGTCGCGCAAGGCCGGCGGCACGGGGTCGAGCAGATTGGCGGTGGTGATGAACATGACATCGGAGAGGTCGACGGGCGCTTCGACATAGTGGTCGCTGAAAGCATGGTTCTGCTCCGGATCCAGCGCCTCAAGAAGCGCCGACGACGGATCGCCGCGAAAGGCGTCATAGCCCAACTTGTCGATCTCGTCCAACATAAAGACCGGATTTTTCGTGCCGGCCGTGCACAGAGCTTGGATGATGCGCCCGGGGAGCGCACCAACGTAAGTGCGTCGAAAGCCGCGAATCTCCGCTTCATCGCGCACGCCGCCCAATGATATCCGCACGAACTTGCGCCCCAGCGAGCGGGCGATCGACTTGCCGATCGAGGTTTTACCCGTGCCCGGCGGTCCGGCAAAACAAAGAATCGGGCCGCGCACCGAGCCCGTCAATTTTTGCACCGAAAGGAATTCCAAAATTCGCTCTTTGACCTTTTCCAAACCGTAATGATCTTCGTCCAAAATTTTTTGCGCTTTTTTAACGTCGACCGGAGCGGGATCTTTTTTATTCCACGGAATTTCCAAAAGCCAATCGAGGTAGGTGCGAATATACATGATCTCGGGCGAAAAGCTCGGCATGGTCGAAAGACGCGCCAGTTCTTTGAGCGCCGCCTCCTTTACCTCGGGCGGCATGCCGGCTTTTTCAATTTTATTTTTCAGCTCTTCGGCCTCGGAGGTTCCGGAAACGCCGCCCAATTCTTTTTCGATCGTTTTCAATTGCTCACGGAGCACCATTTCTTTTTCCATTTTTCCCATTTCCTTGCCCGATTCCTCTTCTATTTTTTGCGCCACCTTGAGAACCTTGATCTGCCGCCCCAAGGCCGCAACGGTCAATTTCAATTTTTCTTCGGTCGAAGCCGCTTCGAGGATATCCTGACGCTCGGCGCCCGCAAGATCGACGTTTGTCGCGATCAAACCGGCGAGCTCGTTAGCATCGGTCATGTTCATGATTCCAAGAAGCGAGTCAAAGGGCACGGCCGCGCCCAGCTCCACCGCCGCCTTCAGTTCATTGACCGCCGAATACATGAGCGCCTCGACCCGTTCGTTCTTTTTCGCTTCGGGTTCGGGAAAGACCTCATACGAAACCTCGAAGAACGGATCGTTCGCCGTAAACGCGGTGATGCGCGCGCGGTCCTGCCCCGCCAGGTAGGCGCGCACCGAACCGTCGGGGGCTCGCATGGTCTCGACGAGTTTGGCGACCGTCCCGACGCGGTAAAGATCGTTCGCGCCCGGATCTTTGGCGGTTGTTTTGGCGGTCACGCAAAAAACAAGGCGCTCGCCGGCAGAGGCGGCTTCCACCGCCAGACGCGACTTGGCTTCGACGATCGCAAAAGGCGCCTCAAGCCGCGGAAACATGACCATGTCCTTAAAGTAAAGGAGCGGCAGGGTCTTGGGATGTTTGGGCGCCTTGCTTTCTTTGGTCTTTTTAGAAGACATGTTTTAATTTTATAACGTTTTATCCAAGAGCGCGAGCGCGAGGCCGCAAACGGCCGCGATCAAACCGATGATCCAAAAACGCATGACCACCTTTTGTTCGGGCCAGCCCTGCGCCTCAAAATGGTGATGCAGCGGCGTGGAAAGAAAAACCTTTTTATGGCGGATCTTTTTGGAGATCTGTTGAATGATAACCGAAAGCGATTCAATGACAAAAACAAAACCAATGATAAGAAGGAGCCAAACCTGATTCACCAAAAACGCGACGATCCCGAGCGTGACACCCAGCGACATCGCGCCGGTGTCCCCCATGAAGAAGCGCGCCGGATTGACGTTGAACCATAAAAATGAGACGAGCGCGCCGACGATCACGGCGCAGAAGGTCGCCAGATCGTATTTGCCGGCGTAAAAAGCGATCGCCCCGTAAGCGGCGAAGGAAGTGGCGAGCGCGCCGCCGGCCAACCCATCGAGGCCGTCAGTTTCGTTCACGGAAAACGAGGTGGCGACAATGACCAGAATAAAGAACGGGATGAAGAGCCAATGCAGGTCGAGGTTCCCGGCAAAGGGCAGATGCACAATACTCCAATCGAGTTTGGCGTAGAACCACCAGGCGCCGACGGCGGCGATCGCCGCATACAAAAATAAACGATGGCGCATGCGCAAACCGCCGCCCTTGGGGCCGATGCGCTTTACGTTCCAATAATCGTCGACAAGCCCGACCAGCGCGGAAGCGACAAGCGCAAAAAGCGGCAGCCAGGTTCCGCTCCTGGAGAGAAAATTGAACCAACCCCAGGCGGGGTTAAGCGCGGCCGCGCCCGCGGCGACGAGTGCGATGATCGTTACCGGCGCCCAGATAAGCACGCCGCCCATCGTCGGCGTGCCGGCCTTTTTGGCGTGAAGCGCGGCCATGACCGGCGCGCTTGCGGCGTCCCTGATATTTTTTCCCAACTTATAACGATACAAAAAACCGGACCAAGCCGGCGTCAAAAGGAACGACAGTGCAAAAGAAACGACGGCAAGAATGAATATTTTTAGTACGATGGCGTCCATTATCGTTGCATATTAATAAGAATGATGAAGCAGGCGGCGAGCAGAATAAGGAATTCGTAAAAGGCCGTGACGGCTAGAATCACCAGAGTGTTCTGACGATTGGGACCGTAAGAGCGCGCCGCGATCCAAAAATTGACGATGATAATGATCGCGCCGATGAATGCCCCCGCTAGGGCGTACGGGGCCGGACCGACATTATCGACGTTCAGATAAACGTTGTAGTGAAGATCAATAGATTTTCCGCTCCTCATGGACGGGAAAAGCCAAATGATAAGGATCGCCCAAGCGGCCAAATTAAAAAGAACCGAAGCGACGGAAAGCCGTCGAACGGCCTTGTCGACCGCAAGCGGTTTGAGGGTGTCTTTGAGCAGAAGAGCCATGAAGACGGAATTATACCCGTTGGGGGGCGCGAGTCAACATTTCCCCGTTGTTATTCCCTTGTGATGCGCATGACCTCTTCAATCGTGGTAAAGCCGTCAAGCGCCTTTAAGACGCCATCCTGCTTAATGGTGAGCATCTCTTGGGCCACGGCTTCTTTCTTGGCCTCATCGTTGGGGAATCCGGATTCGATTATCTTGCGCATATTGTCGGTCACCATCATGACCTCGCAAATGGCGATGCGGCCGATGTACCCGCTCATGGCGCAATGGGTGCAGCCGGCGCCGCGATACAGTTTGATCGTTTCCGGATCGCGGCCGGCCATAAATTTCTTCGGGATGCGAACGATCTCCTTTGAAATGAATTCGCGGGCGTCGGGAGCGACCTCGATCTCGGCGCGGCAATGCTGGCAAATGCGGCGGCCGAGACGCTGGGCGATCGCCACGTTCAGCGTTGCGGACAAGAGGAACGGCTCGACGCCGAGGTCGATCAACCGCGGCGTCACGCCCAAAGCGTCGTTCGTGTGAATGGTGGAAAAAATAAGATGGCCGGTAAGCGCCGCGTGCACCGAAAGCTCGGCGGTCTCGCTGTCGCGGATCTCGCCCACCATGATGATGTTCGGGTCTTGGCGCAGAATGGAACGCAAGCCGGTGGCAAAACTGTAATTGATCTCGGGGCGAATCTGCGATTGGTTGGCGCCTTTAAGATAATACTCGATCGGGTCCTCGAGCGTGATGATGTTGACGCCCTCCTCGTTGCGCATGGAAAGCACGGTGTAAAGGGTTGTGGATTTTCCACTCCCGGTCGGTCCCGAGACGAGGAAAAGTCCGTGCGGGCGGCGGATCTCGTTCTTGATCACCTCGACATGTTCGGCGCGGAAACCCAGCGCTTCCAAGGTCGGCACGGCCGCGTCGGCCGAAAGAATGCGCATCACGACTTTCTCAAAATCCACGACCGGCAAAGTGGAGACGCGAAAGTCGACGGGGCGGCCGCTCACCTCCATGCGGATGCGGCCGTCTTGCGGGATGCGCGTTTCGTCGAGCTTGAGGTTGGCGAGAACTTTAACGCGCGAAATGATCGCGGCATGCATGAAGAGCGGCAAGGTGATGGCGGTGCGCAAAATGCCGTCGATCCTGAAGCGGACGCGCGAAACATTGCCGTACGGCTCGATATGGATATCGGAAGCGTTCTGGTCGACGGCGGCCTTGAACATGACGGAAACGATGCGCGAGACCGGCGCGCCTTTGACCACGCTTTCGATATTTTCACCCTCTTCTTAGCCTTTGACCTTTTCGACTTCGGTGGAAGGCGTGAGCTTGGCGCGGGCCATTTCAACGACCTGGGCGACCTCTTTGTGTTCGGACTCGTATGAACGCATGGCAAAACGCCAGCCGTTCTCGGTCACGATCCGGTACGAGACGGCATAGCCGTTCTGCTGGGCGATGAAATCAATGGCCTCGATGGCGCGATAATCCGAAGGATTAACCAATCCGACGACCAAAGTATGGTCCTCGGACGAGATCGGCGCGAGCTTGAACGTCTCGGCCACGTTCCTCGGCACGAGGTTCATCATTTCTTCGGAAATAACCTTGCCCGAAAGATCCTGAAAAGGAATGTTCAGGATCTTGGAACGCGCGGCAGCCACGGCCTCTTCGGTCGCCAGACGGTCGCGCTTTAAAATATCGACGGCCGGAACCCCGGTTCGTTCGGCCTCTTCGGCGATGCGCGCGACCGCGCCGGCGTCAATGATGCCGTCGGAACGCAAAACATCCAAAAGCTGTTGTTCGGCGATGGTGACAGGCATGGACTATTTGGTCTTTTCCGGCGAATTCTCGGAAGGCGCGTTCACATTCGCATTCGCATTTTCCGATGCCGGCGGAGCAAAGTCGGAAAAAGGATCGACGCGGCCGACGGTATCCGCCTTGATCGGCAAATTGACGATCTTTTGAAGCGATTTAAATACATTGCTTGTGACCACGCCGGTGTCAATGTTGGCCATTGGCACGGGCGCAGCAACGGTCGTCGCGGGCGCGGGCGGAGCGAGGAACATCCAAATGAAATACGCAAGCGTGATGACGCAGACGGCGCCGAAGATCATGAGCGATATGTTGGTGCTTTTTTTGGAGGCCATTTTATGTCCCGTTCAAATAATATGATTCCAATTGGATCCCGGCCGAACCGGTGCCGGGCGAAAAGGTCAGGGTCTTCAGGTCAAAAAGTCGCAAACTGTTCTCGGTCTCCTGTAAGAATATCTTAAGACGGTCATAAGTGACGAGATCGAGGGACAGGGATATCTCTGCAATACCGACCGATGCCGCGGCTCCGTCGACGGACGGCGGTTCGGAAATATCGAACGATGAAAGCCTGAGACCCGACGCGTTTGCAAGCGATTTTAAAATGATCGAAAGCCCCGGCGCATCCGGCGTTCCCGGCAAAGCATAAGCCAGCGTATCGCGTTCATCGGTCGAGAGCGACGAAGCGGCATTGGCCAATTTCTTTTGCGCGGCCAGAATATTTTGGACTGAATTAAGCGCGGTTTGAGCGTCGACCACCGAGGCCTTGCCGCCCGGCTGGATCATCCTCACGAGCGGAACAATGGCAAAAAAGAAGGTGGCGGCGCCAACCGCCAAAATAACGACGATCGAGTAGATCAAAGGGTGCGAACCAATGCGCAAAACCATGACCTTCAAAGGTCTTTCGCGCAGTGGTAATGATGACGATCTTATGACTGGCATAGATTGCTAATTGCCCGAAGCAGGCGCCTGGTTCAAAAAGAGAGCGGGGTCCATTTTAAGCGTCATGGAAAAATCGACCTTGGTCAATATATTGTTCGCGTCATACGACGGATTGACGCCCGAAGTGGTCAATCCCTTTACCTCCGGGCGAGCGCTCAATTCGCCAACCTGGGCGGCATAGGCCTCAAACGATCCGGCCGAGACCGTCAAATTGACCGCACCGTCCGTTCCGGCCGAAATGGAGGAATACGAAACGTTAGGAAGCGTATTGTTTTCCAAAAAAGCAAAGATCTTCAGTCCGGTCTTGTGTTCAGCCAAAAGCGTGGAAAGCGCCTTGAGCCGGGTCTGCGCATTTTTGGCACCCACGACCGAAGGAGCGATCTCGTCCGACTGTTTCTTGGTGTCGGCTTTTTCGGCCTCGAGTTGGGCGACGGTTTTAATATCGGCGTTAACCGTATATCCCAAGTAACCGACGACCAAACCGAGCATGAGGATAAAAATGCCGACAACGATCAAAAAACGGCGAAAGCCCCTTCGGGGATCATTGCGTTCCATTTCTTCGGCCGGAATGAGCGAAACGCGCAAACCAACCGTTTCGGAAGGCCTTGAAACGGGCGAAACAGCCGCTGTCGGCGCGGGATTCGGCGGCAAAGGCGCCGCTTGGTTGTTAATATCTTCTGGCATTGGATCTTATTATATCACGATCCGAACTCGCGCATGGCCAAACCGATGGCGACCGAGAAACGCGGACCGATTTC
>Ga0182027_10013500_pt1 | contig 11381 bp, 7 predicted proteins | sample 712E1DmetaG_FD_121300 | JGI IMG/M metagenome (GOLD analysis project Ga0182027, IMG submission 121300) | Permafrost microbial communities from Stordalen Mire, Sweden - 712E1D metaG (Illumina Assembly) | ecosystem: Environmental > Terrestrial > Soil > Wetlands > Permafrost | place: Sweden...
CCGTTCACGGCGCCGCCCGAAGAAAGCGAGACGACCGTCGACGGAGCGACCGAGCTCACGAACTGCAGCGCGAGACCGTTCACTCGACGGTCGTAATCGCTCATCGGATGCGCGACCCCGTCGAGTACGACGGTCAGATCGTTTCCGCCGGATTTGTATACGAAACCCGACGGCAGATCGTTAGCGGCAAGCGGCGCGCCGACGGAATAGTTGACGAACTGCGATACGTCGACGTCGCGGACGCGATGCGACCAAGCCTGTCCGTAAAGCGCGATCGCTTGCGCTTCGGTCGGGATCCAGCGCAAGACGCCATAGGGCTCGACGGCATAGGTCTTGGGATCGGATTGGATCTTGACAAGATACGTGCCGGCGCGGACCGGAACAACATGACCCAACTCGATGTCGGAAAGCTGGTCGGCCGGCACGGTCACGATGCCGGTGAAATCGGGGAACCATGATCCGTAAGTCGTGAGATCGGAAAAAACATTGCGCTTGCCGCCCAAATACCAATAAACGGCCGGTGAAGCGGCGGCCTTGATCCGGTCGCCGGGCACGATGACCGTGAACTTCTTGGCTTGGCTAGCGACGGTTTTTCCGTCGGCCGTCATCGAAGAAACGGTGAAAGAATAGCCGGTGCCGCGAACAAGGCCGGAGACGGCCACGTCGTGTTCCGTCGTTCCCGTCAAACTTCCCGCCGTAATGGGCGCGGTAAGCTGCGGCGAGGTAACGGTGACGGCCGAAGCGCTCAAAACGTCGGTGTCCCAAACAATGTGCGCGTTGTAGGTTATGCCCGAGCCGGAATTGACGCTGCTCCAGTTTCCGATCCGCGGACCGTCAACTATTTGCGGCTGTCCCGCGCTTGAAGCGCTCGTGAGCGCGACCGCAACCTGAACCGTTTTGCTATCGGTCGGGTCTTGCGGGTCGATATATTTCACAAAAATAATGTCGTTTTGACCGGTCTCGATCTGGCCGTTGTTTTGGGTCGGCGATCCTTGGTGAACGACGAGCGGCGCCGCCGCAAATATCCCGCTTGAGGCCGCCGTCTCTTGCATATTCACGGTTTCTTTGTCCCCTCCCAAGGTGGTGATCGTCAAAGCCGACGAAACATTCTCAACGGCCGAGCCGCGGCGATTAAGATCCGCATCATCGACGCGCACGATGATCGTGCCGGAGGAAGTTTTGATCGTTGAAATATCCGACCCGTTCGCGTCAACCGCGCGCACCGAAGCGACCGGCATGCGAATGACGCCGTCGCCGATCGTGCCGGCGTTCGCGATCGATCCATTGGAAACGTTCAAAACATGACCCGCCAAAGAAAGGGTGGCGTCGGCGCTGACGGTCAAGGCGCCGGATACGGTCGTGTCGCCGGCGAGCGAGAAAATATTTTTTCCGGTTAATTTCAGATTGCCGTATGCGACCGGTTCGACGGTTACCGCGCCGGCGACCGGGCGATATTCGACCGTCGAGGCGGCGTTCGCGCTGAACGAGCCGCCGGAAACAACGAGCGGTCGCCCGAGGGAGCCGGCCAAAATGACCGTGCCGTTTCCGATCGACAAAGCGCCGCCGGAAAGACCGAGGCCGCCCATGACCGTGACCGTATGCGACCCGATATTCAACGTTCCGTCGGTCACGGAAAGCGCGCCGTCAACATTAAGGTCGTCGCCCAGACCGACGGTTCCGTTAGCCGACGATATCGTGAGCCCCCCAAAATGTTGTCCGCTCGAGGTGATCGTTTTATTGGTCGCGCCGTTCATGGTAACGGTGCTTGCCGCAAGCGAAACGGCGCCGGTCACGAAATCCCAATTGCCGGAAACATTGATGGGCGAAGCCCCCGATTCAAGCGAACCGCCCGCGATCACAAGATCATTGCCAACATTCAAAGCTTGGCTTCCCAAGTTCAGCAAACCGCCGTTCAAATGCAGGACGCCGGAAACGATAAGCGGCGTGACCAAAGTCAGATCGGCCGAGGTGGCGACCGACGACGGCACGATGCCCGATAGATCCCATGTCACCGCGCCGCCGGTATTAAACGTGATCGCATCGCCCGAAACCGGCACGGCATCCCCTTCCCAATTTTGCGAATTGGAGGCCGATTGATCAACGGCATTCGCGGACCAAGCATGCGTCGCCGCCTTAACAATGGTAGCCGCGCCGGAGACGACGGCAAGCGCCGCCACAAACGTAAAAACAAAAAATCGCGCGTGTTTCATATGGTGTTTCTTCCATTAAACTATACTCCAAAACAGCTTTTTTGAGGAGATGGCTACTGTCGAGGCGAAACCTCGACAGGTGGTCGTTGCCCCGACCTATTTTGCATAAAATTAAGTCGGCTTATTTACTTTGGCTTTCATTCATCCAACACTTGCCAGCCAACCAACGACATACTTTGGGAAGGGAAATAAAAGGATTGGACAACAAAAAGTATATCGCTCTTTCCATGCCACTTGAGGAGATCGGCCGAATGGCAGGCGGTTGGTATGGTCAGCTTGTTAAACAAAACTCTTCCGGAAAAATGCCGGAAGAGAAATGAAGTGAGTTGCGAACGCCCGCGAACCACCAGTTGTCATTCCAATCGTTGTCGTTGCGGTTGACATTCACCTTGCGCTTGTCGTTCCAGTGGTTGAACGTGGCGAAATATACAGAGTTTCATCCGTGCCACCACCCCTCGAATACTCTCGGGGTTGAATCGCATTCGGCATCGTAATGCCCTAAAACTCCATACCAAGTAGCTTCATTTTTGAAGTGTCTGCATGCGCCACTCTACCCGAAGCCTTGACCGCGGATAATCTCGGCGCATGGATACTGGGTTCGGTAGCGGGAAGCCGTAACCGCCCGCGTATTCACCTACTGCCAACATAAGTATAACAGATTTTTTATAAAAAAAATTTCGCCCCATTCCGACGAATCGGAACAGGGCTAAGGACTAAGTTTCTAAGGACCAGGTCCAAGATACTTAGTATTGAGAGCTACTTGCGAACGCCCGCGAACCACCAGCTGCCATCCCAACCGCTGACGCCGCGGTCGACAATCACCCTGCGCTCGTCGCCCCAGTGGTTGAACGTGGCGAAATTCCACTTGCCATCGGCATCCTTCCAATGAGTTCCGACCGCGAAATCCGGATCGGCGGCGGCAAGAGAGATCGGATCGACGGGCTTAAAGCCGTGCCGTTCGAACTCATGCGCGAGGTCGTCGTCCGAAATGTAGCCGTTACGGTACACGGACGGACCGGGTTTGAAGAACCAGATATCAACTTCGTCGGCTGCGGCCTTGGGCATGTTATCCACGACCTTGCGGTTCGTGTACTGCACGCGGCCGGTAGCGTCCAACGCTTCCTGCGGCGAGCGGCTGCGGTTCACCTTGACCTTGCGGACGATGAGATTCGAGAGCGCTTCAGCGCGTTTACGGAAAGGCGCAAACATCAACATTCCGAGGTTGTCGACCCCGAGAACCTGTTGAGCGACATCCGAACTGATCTCGTCACGATGCTTGCGCATCGCGTCGCGGAGTTTGCCCACGGCGTTTTCAATTTGACCTTCGGTCATTCCTGATTTGGGTGCGGTCATGATCTGCGTCATGGCGTCATCCTTTCTTTACTTATCGAATTTCCCTCTGATCCGAGGAGGAACTACGAGCCGTTGTGGTCATAGCCAGAAAACGCCGAGTGTCGGCATCTTTTGGCTATGACCAAAAACAATTTTAATGAGCATTTGACTTGTCAATATAGCATTAAAATATACTTTTGTCAAGATTATGTATCAGCGTATGGTCGATAAAATATTTTATTTTAGCCATTTTATTTTGAATTAAACCCACCACATTGACCGAAAGGAGCGAAACGGCTAAATTGAACGGGTATGAAAACCGCCGAAGCCGTTACCGAAGGACATCCCGATAAAGTTTGCGACCAGATCGCTGACGCCATCCTGGACGCTTATTTGTTTCGCGATCCTGACGCTCGCGTGGCCGTCGAGGTTTTTGGTTCGCACGGCCTCTTGGTGATCGGCGGCGAAGTGACGAGTGCGGCGCAGATCGACGTCGAAGCGATCGCCCGCAAGGTCTATTCCGATATCGGCTACCCCGACGATATCGAGGTCCTCGCCAACCTGCACCAGCAATCGCCCGAGATCGCGGCGGGCGTGAATGCGGGCGGCGCCGGCGACCAAGGGATAATGCATGGCTATGCCACCTGCGAAACAAAAGAAATGATGCCGCGGCCGTTCGTTCTCGCACAACGTCTTGCGCAAGGCCTCGCCGACCTGCGCCGGCACGACAAAGAATTTTCATGGCTAAAACCCGACGGCAAAACGCAAGTGACCACCGACGGCCGCGCGATCGCCAACATCATCATTTCAACCCAGCACGACCCTGTCATTTCGGTCGAGGCGATGAAGCCGCTCATTGTGCGGTCGCTCATCATGCCGATCGCGAACGATCTGCAGGGCGTTAAGATAATGGTGAACCCCGCCGGCAGTTTCACGCAGGGCGGCTTTGGCGCCGACACCGGTCTTACGGGGCGCAAAATTATGGTCGATACTTACGGCCCGCTTATTCCCCACGGCGGCGGCGCTTTCTCCGGGAAAGATGCCACCAAGGTCGATCGTTCGGCCGCGTACATGTGCCGCTTTGCGGCCAAATGCCTCGTGGCGAACGGTCTCGCCAAAAATTGCATGGTCTCGGTGGCATATGCAATAGGCCAAGAGACGCCGGTCATGCTCATCGCCCGCTCCGGCGACGGCAAGGACTTGACCGAGACGCTGAAAAAAAATTTTGATTTCAGGCCGCTCGCGATCATCGAACGACTTAAACTGCGCCGGCCCATCTACCGGCCGACCGCCTGCTACGGCCACTTCGGCCGCGAAGGTTTTCCGTGGGAAGAGGTGTTTAGCTTGTAGCACGTGGCTCGTGGCTCGTGGCAAAAAAAATTCCGCTTTCGCGGAATTTTTCTTTTTTGAACTATTTGCTACGAGCTACGTGCCACAAGCTATTAGAGAACCGCTTCTTTCGCCTGCTTCGCGACGCGGAACTTGACCACGGTCTTGGCCGGGATCTTGATGGTGGCGCCGGTGGCCGGGTTGCGGCCCATGCGCTCATTGCGGTGAACCTTTACAAGCTTGCCCAAGCCCGGGAGGGTAAACTGGCCGTTCTTCTTCACTTCCTTAAGCGCCAACTCGACCATCTTCTCTAAGAATGAATTAACGTCCTTTTTGGACAACCCGGTCGCCTCGGCAAGCGCGGCGATCTCCTGACTCTTGGTCATCTTGGCCATACAATTTAAGCGCAATAGCGCTGTGGATAATTATTATGAATAAAAAGTACCAGAAATATTGAGAAAACGCAAAAACTTATGAACAGCCTCTACGGCTGGAGCGCATCGGCCGTTCTGCCATCGACCGAAATGACAACCGAACGCACGCTCGGGAATTGTTCCAAGGTCGAGGTTATTTGCGATCTTATCTCGGACACTCGGCACGATCCGCCAACCCCTTCTTCGATCCTTTTGCCAAGATCGACGCGCGCCACGCCGTTATCGATCGAGAGCGAATTTATTTTAACGCCGGAATTGATCTCGCTATAGTAGCCTCGATTCGAATCGTCCCACGACGGGCCGCGAAGCAATTCGGTTAATGCGACCCTTGCTATGCCCGGAACACCCGTTACATCCCTTGCAACCGGATAAGTCGTGTCGCAAGCCGACACGCCTGCGTCCAGAACGCTATTCTCAAAAAATACCTGGATCCATTTGTCGGAACGAGCTACGGTGGCGGCTCTGATCGTCGCCGGCGGCGCGGGCGCGACAAATTCGAACGCCCAATAAACTCCGACCGCGGCCACGCCCAAAAAACCGATGATCGCCGAAATAAACACGCCCAACAGCTTGCGGATCGAAAAATTATAACTGTACTTCTTATGTCTGGTCATAAGACGAGATGGTGATTATGATCAAATTCATTATACCACTTTTCCACATGGCAAAAAACACCCCGCCATGGCGGGGTGTTTTTTGTACCTTCCAAAAAATTACTTCTTATCCTCGATCGTCACCTTGGTCATCACGTCGCCAACCGCGATTTTGCCGACGACATCCAATCCCTTCGTAACCTTGCCAAAGATCGTATAGAGCGGTTGCAAAGCATCGGGCGACGAATCAGGCTCCATGATGAAGAACTGTGAGCCGTTGGTGTCTGTCCCGGAGTTGGCCATGGCGACGATCCCCGGATCATACGCACGCTTCACGGGTTCGTCTTTGAATTGATAACCGGGACCGCCGCCGCCCGTGCCGGTCGGATCGCCGCCTTGAATAACAAAGTGCGGCACCACGCGATGGAAGGTAAGGCCGTCGTAGTATCCGCCTTTAGCCAACTCGATGAAGTTCGAGGCCGCAAGCGGCGCGTCCGGCAAAAGTTCGAAAACGATCGTGCCCTTGTTCGTTTCGATCACCGCTTCTTTGTTCGTTCGTTCGGACTCGGGGAGAACGGTCGGAGCTGGCCATGTTTTCATAGTTGTTGTTGGCGTTGGCGTTTCCTGGCTTTGAGCCGGAGCGCTGGCGTTATTGTTAATAATATTGAAGCCGAGATTGTCATTGGTTACCGACGAGTTCGGCTGGTTTTGACACCCGGCGCCAAAAAGAATAAGACACGCGGAAATTGCAATGAGTTTTTTCATAGTGAATTAGCGTATAATAGAAAATGCCTTATGACAACTGTGAATAAAAATAAGATCATCATCGCCGCGCTTGCTGTTATTCTCGCCATTGCCATCGCCGCGCTTATTTTTATCCGACGACACCCCTCACCCCAACCCTCTCCCCACTCCGCTATCGCTGCGCGGGGCGAGGGGGGTGTTAAACATTTGGCGACCTTGATGTCGCCGGATTTCTATGATGCGGCATACAAAAACGCACCGGCGACGATTCCCGCGCTACCCGAAACGGTCGGCGGCATTGTGAATCACCATCTGCTGGCCGCGCCGCTTTTGGCACAGTTTTTTGACGGGCTTGCCAGCCAAAAGCCGGAACATCTGATCATCATCGGTCCGGATCATTTAAGCCGCGGTTCGTCGCCGATCACGATCTCTGCTGAAGGATGGGGCACGGCTTATGGCGACCTTCGTCCCGACTCCGCGCTCATCGATCAATTATCTAACTCCGGCGCCGCGCATATTGAAGAGTGGCCGTTTGATTATGAATTCTCCGTCGGCGGCTTGGTCACTTTCGCCAAACGCTCGCTTCCGGACATTGATGTAACGACGATCATTTTGCGCGGCGATGCATCGAACGATGCGCTCACCAAACTCGCCGCCGCCCTCCCCCGTTCGCCTGACACGCTCGTCGTCGCCTCGCTCGACTTTTCGCACTATCTCCCGACCGATGTCGCCGACTTCCACGACCTGACGAACCGCGAAGTGGTCAGTGATTTTGATACTGCCGATCTCGACAAGATCGAGATCGATTCTATCCCGACCTTGCGCGTCGCATTACAATACTTCCAGCTCTGCGGCGCGCTCGCTGACACGCTCGTCGCCGCGACCAACAGCGCCAAGATCACCGGCAAACTTGATACGCAAGAAACAACGAGCTATTTGAATCAATATTTTTCCGTTGGTGCCAAAAAGCCTTTCACGGTCAAAACCTCGCTCTACCTTGGGAGCGACGGAACTCCCCCCAACCCCCTCTTTTCCAAAGAGGGGGCGGATATGAAAATCATCTCGCCTGAAGACCGTTTCATGCGCGGATTTATGTCGATCGACGACGGTTCGGCGCTGCCCGCCGACCTGAAAAAGCCCGATCTCGCCGTCGGCGTTGCGCGCTATAGCGACAAAACGGTCTATTATCTTTTCCCGACGACCGTCGAAAAAGGAACGCGCCGCCTCATGACTGCCGCCGAAGAAAGATCGTATTTTCGACAAAATGGCATTAAGGAGAGTATAATTACCGTACAAAATTAATTCATTTTTTGTCGTCCCCGAGCGCCATCGGGGACCCAATCCATATTGGGCGGCCGTTCGACCAAGTGATGATTGGATTCCCGCCTTCGCGGGAATGACAGACGAAAAATATGCAAGATCGCACGCAAAAAATAATCATCGCCGTTTTGGCGTTACTTTTGGTCGTCGTCTCCGGCGCCTTGGTGAGCCAAGTGTTCTTTAGTAAGAATGCCACGCCCGCACCGGTCGCCGTTGTTTCGGCGCAAAACCAGAATGCGAATCTTCCGCCGTCCGCTAACCAAAACGTTAATACTCCGGTCCCGGTTGCCGGACACGACCTCATCACCGATGCCTCAAGCATCAACGGCAACCTTAGCGTTACCGCACAATGGTTGACACAGGGAATTGATGTTCCGGCCAAAACCGTCACTGCAGTCATCGGACGGAACATTCCGACCCCCAAAAGCATCAGTGAGGGGATGACCGTTGAACCGGAGTTCACCAAGGTCGGCACAATAACCGCGGTCGGAAAAGATACGGCGAATTACGTCGGCGACGACCTTTATCGGATCAGGGCAGGTTGCGACATGGGAGACGGGAACTGCATAAATAATCTGGCTATCGCTGATAAGGCGGGCAAACAATTGATCATTCTGAGCCGTTACGCTTTCCCGGTCGCCCTCTACGGGATGCCTCCGTCTGTCGATTATCCATTGACCGGCCTCGCCAAACCGGTTTCCAACCTGGTCATCACCGACTTGGAAGCGCCCGAAATTTTGCCCCTTAAAGAATCGGGATATTCCCTGACCACGACGAGTCGCGGCACCGGGTCACCGGATCCCGCCAATTACGAAAAAGGTGGTACCAGCGTCGACGGGACGATCATCTATATCATGTCAGCCAACGGCTTAGCCACCGGAACCTGGGGACGGCTTCCGGACGGTGAGTACGTGTCTTACGATATGAACATCCCCTTCTACGCCGACAAACGTATTCCGGCCGTTACATGGAACGACGGCACCATCAACCGCGCGGACTATTCGCCCATGGTAAGCGGTGGGTGCGGCCAAAGCGCGATGATGGACGTTCAGGATGAAAGCAATTTCACGGATAAATTAACAGTTGCAGGCAAAACGATCAACGGCGAGGACATTCTTGCGCTTAAAGATCCGAATGACCCCGTCTTGGCCGCCGCTTATTCACAATGGAATCCCGCCGACGCCGCCAAAAAAACTTCCTTGGCCGACTTTGCGGCCAGTCGTCCGATTTTCTTCTGGCACGATCCGTTCGGACGCCTTGTCGAATGGACCAGAACCGACATCCAGCCCATGGCCGAATGCGGCAAGCCGGTGGTGTACTTGTATCCGACGAAGACCGAACAGGTCAGCGTTAAACTTGGTTCGAATATCACTGTTGAGAAGAGCGAACCGGCGTACGGCAATGGTTGGAACGTGACCGCCGAACCGAACGGCACGCTTACAACCGCAGACGGAAAAACATATCAAAATCTTTATTGGGACGGCAACGGCGCGTCATACAATACGCCAACGACCGGCTTCGTGGTCGCGCGCAACAATGTCGAAGCAACATTCAAATCAAAACTTGCACAGCTTGGATTGAACGCAAAAGAAATTTCCGACTTCAACGACTTCTGGCTGCCGATCGTGACCAAGTCGCCGTACGCGCTCATCTCCTTCGTGCCGCAAGATGAGTGGAGCAAGGCCGCGCCGCTCGCCATCTCCCCGGCTCCGCAAACCGTGATCCGCGTCTTCATGGACTGGAAGCCGCTCTCTGAACCGATCTCAATCGCGCCGCAAACACTTCCCCCAACCCCGGTGCGCACCGGCTTCACCGCCGTCGAGTGGGGCGGGTTGCTGTATAAATAGATAGCGAAGACGATGCCAAACATCCCGCCCAAAAGGCGGGATGTTTTTTCGACAAAAAGCGATCGAGACCGTATACTTAACAACCATTAATAAATGGAACTTATGAAAAATGTTCGTACGCAAAAAATACTCATCGTCGTTTTAACCCTCCTGCTTGTCGTCGTTTCGGCCGCGCTGGTGCGGCAGATATTCTTCGCAGAGAAACCCGCACCGATCGCCGTCACGCCGGTCGAAAACCAAAATCTGAACACTCCGCCCGCGGCCGATGCAAATTTACCTGTCGCGCCTTCTCTAACGGCCGATGAAATAGGAATTTCCCCAAATTACCAACCAACGATAAAAGAGAACATGGTAATTTTTACCGGGAAACCGACGATCAACAAAGATCTGAATATTTGGATCACGGCTATCAATGGCGCGACCGATCCGATCAATCGCTGTAATCCAAATTGCGCCGCAAATTCTAAAAATGGAGAACCGTGGACGGTCTCAATTCCTGATTATGTATTTTTAAATGGCAATAATTCCATCAGCATGGCGTACAGTATTACCCCGGAACAATCCAGTTACGGAAAAACTGATATAAGCTTTAATTTAAACATACCCGAGCTTGAAACAATCTCTGTCAATTGGCTAACGCCGCCACAAACGGTGCCGGTTCAACAAGTATCCAGTTATATCGGTACGCCCATCAAAAAAATATCAGAAACGGCCTCCGATCCCGGATCAAACGAACCTTCATATGTGTTTGTTGGAACGGTAACGAGCGGAAAATACATTGGCGAAAAAATTTTTCGTGTCGACAATGCCTGCACCCTTGGCTGCGTATCCGTTGATGCGCTTGCGGTTGCCGATAGCCATCAACATAAATTCCATATCTTAAAACGCTATTCCAATTATTGGGATGACCCTGAATCGCCTCTCGCAAAAATATCCGACGCCGACGATTACACGATCATTGCCGACCTGGAGGCCCCCGCCGTGATCAAACTGAAAAAAGATGGATATACGCTGACCAACATGATGGCTGCGACGGGGCTGGCTGATCAAAAAAATGCCAAAAAAATCGGTGAAGCGGCGGATGGCACAAACATCTTCCAATACAGCGACAACCGACCGGCAATCCGTCTCAAAAACGGCGAATTGATAAAATACGACATGTCGATCCCGTTCTACAACATGCGCATTCCTTCCATAACATGGTCCGACGGCACGACGGGCGGCAATGATTATACTCAAGAGACGCAAAGCGGTTGTGGCGGAACGGCCTGGATGGTAAAACCTGATAATTTTGATGTGTCCAAGCTTATCCTAGCCGGCCAGACAGCAACCAACGAAAATGTGTATTTCTTAAAAGATCATTCTGATGCCAAGGTGCTGTATGATGCGTGGCTCACATGGATGTCCTCCGACAAAACAACATACGAACAGTTCCTTGCCAAAAAACCGATATTCTATTGGAAAGACCCGTTTGGACGCTGGGTCGAGTGGGAAACAACGACAGCTATTCCCCAAGCCGAATGCGGCAAGCCGGTAATCTATCTCTACCCGACGCAGACCGAAGCCGTTAGC
>Ga0182027_10013502_pt1 | contig 11379 bp, 9 predicted proteins | sample 712E1DmetaG_FD_121300 | JGI IMG/M metagenome (GOLD analysis project Ga0182027, IMG submission 121300) | Permafrost microbial communities from Stordalen Mire, Sweden - 712E1D metaG (Illumina Assembly) | ecosystem: Environmental > Terrestrial > Soil > Wetlands > Permafrost | place: Sweden...
CCGGCGAAAATCTTGACGCCCAGGCGCTGGGCGTTACTGTCACGGCCGTTACGGGTGCTGCCGCCACCCTTGGTCTTGGACATTTGGTCAAGCCTCCCTGGTGATCGCCGTCACCTCAATGGTGGTGTACCGCTGGCGGTGGCCCCAGGAACGGCGCCCACGGGTCTTGTTCTTGTAGATGAAGCCCCGGACTTTGGGCCCTTTTTCCTCGCCCAGGATACGGGCGCTCACCTTGGCGCCGGCCAGCTCGCCGGGAGTCGCCAGCACGCTGTCACCGTCCACGACCAGGATGGGAGCAAAGGAAACCTCTGCGCCGGTGGCCTCGCCTAGGAGCTCAACGGCAACCCGCTGGCCCTCTTCGACACGCTCCTGCTTACCGCCTGTTTTGATGACTGCGTACACGGGAGAGAAAGTATACCGATAATTGACGGGGCCGGCCCCCAGGTAGTCTGGGACAACCTCGTTGGACGATCCGCTGGTGATCGGTAGATGAAAGGAAGGGCCCCCCAAAATGCCCAATCCTGCAGGGGCCACCGGCCCGGCCACGCTGACCTATGAGGGGACCACGCTCGAGCTGCCGGTGGTGCAGCCGACGCTCGGGCGGACCGCCCTGGACATCTCCGCCATCGGGCTAAAAGGCCTGTCGGTCCTCGACCCCGGCTATGCCGATACGGCGGCTTACCAGTCCGCCATCACGTTTGTGGACGGCGAGAAGGGGCGTCTGTACTACCGCGGCTACCCGGTGGAGCAATTGGCCACGTCGACGTCGTTCCTCGACGTGGCGTACCTGCTAATAAACGGCGAGCTGCCCACCACCCAGGCCGCCGACGAGTTCACCGGCCGGGTGCGGGACCCCAAAATGGTGCTCCACGTCGGCATCGAGAGGCTCTTCGACGCCTTCCCCCAGTCCATGCACCCCATGGCCATGCTGGCCATCGCCACCGAGGCCCTGAGCGCCTATGCAGACGATGGCGCCAACCCGGACAGCCCGGCCGGCGTGGAGCAGGCCGGCGTGCGCCTGCTCTCAGCCATGCCGATCTTCACCGGCTACGCCCTGTCTACGGTTCGCGGCCTACCCCGGGGCAAGAGCAACCGCTCGCTCGACTATGCCGAGGACCTCCTCCAGCTGTGCTTCGCCATCCCGGGCAGCGACCATCTCCCCGACAACGTCACCGCCCGGGCCCTTAACACCCTCCTGGTGCTCCACGCCGACCACGAGCTCAACTGCTCCACCGCCACCTTGCGCATGGTGGCGTCTTCGGGAGCCGGTTTTTACGCCGGGGTCTCTGCGGCCATCAACGCCCTGTGGGGGCCGCTGCACGGTGGCGCCAACCAGGAAGTGATCAAGATGCTCAAGGAGATCAAGGAGTCGGGCCGCCCGCTCAGCTACTTCATCGACAAGGCCAAGGACAAGAACGACCCCTTCCGGCTCATGGGCTTCGGCCATCGCGTCTACAAGACGACGGACGCCCGGGCCAAGGTCATCCGCAACATCGCGTTGGACCTGGTGGAGAAGCTCGCGCCGCAGGACCCCCTGCTGGACATCGCTTTGCAACTGGAGGAGGTGGCCCTGGCTGACGAGTACTTCATTTCCCGGCGCCTCTACCCCAACGTGGACTTCTACTCCGGCGTCATCTACCGGGCGATCGGGTTCCCCGACGAGATGTTCACCCCCCTCTTCGTCGCCGGGCGCACGGCCGGTTGGGTGGCCCACTGGTTGGAGATGACCAGTTCGAAGGCCAAGCGCATCGGCCGCCCGACCCAGATCTACACCGGGCCGACCGAGCGCCCCGTCCCCAAGAACCGGCACGAGGCCGCTTCGTAGCCGTTCCCGGCTCCCGGCCCCTGCACCCAGGAGGTAAAAGATGTTGGATCGCCCCGTGAGCCCAAGCCCGTACGACCTGCTCCCCCCGGTACCGGGCTTCGACCTCGTCAGCGACGACATCAGCGAAGGGACGCGCCTGCCCGAGGCCCATGTAGGTGACTGGGCGGGCGGCGGCAACGTCAGCCCCCACCTGCGCTGGTCGGGGTTCCCGCCCGAGACCGCCGGTTTCGCCGTCACCTGTTTCGACCCGGACGCCCCCACCGGCAGCGGTTTCTGGCACTGGGTGGTGGCCGGCATCCCCCCCTCGGTGACCGAGCTCCCCCGGGGTGCCGGGGGCCCCTCGGGCGACGGCCTGCCGCCAGGGGCGTTCCAACTGCGCAACGACACGGGCCGGACCGGCTTCATGGGAGCGGCCCCGCCTCAGGGCGACCGCTCTCACCGCTACATCTTCGCCGTGCACGCCCTCGATGCCGCCGAGCTCGACATCGAGCCGAGCTCCCCGCCCGCCATCCTCGGGTTCAACATGGCGTTCCACACGCTCGCCCGGGCCACCCTGACGGCCATCTACCAGGTGGAGTAGCTCGGAGGCGCCTTGAGAGCTGCGCCTTGAGAGCTGCGCCTTCAGACCGGCCCCTCAGACCGGCCCTTCAGACCGGCGCCGTCAAAGAAGCGACTCGTCGAAGACGATGCCGCGCCCTCCACATGTCGGGCACGTCTCCGAGTAGGACTCCACCAGGCCTTCGGAGATGCGCTTGCGGGTCATCTCGACCAGGCCCAGCTCGGAGATGTCGAAGACCTGCGAGCGCGTCTTGTCCCGGGCCAGGGCCTCGCGGAAGGTGCGGATAACCTCAGCCCGGTTGGCCATGATCTCCATGTCGATGAAGTCGATGACGATGATGCCGCCGATGTCGCGCAAGCGCAATTGACGGGAGATCTCCTCGGCCGCCTCCAGGTTGTTGCGGAAGACGGTCTCCTCAAGATTGGAAGTGCCGACGTTTTTGCCCGTGTTGACGTCTATCACGGTCAGGGCTTCGGTGCGCTCGATGATGATCGACCCGCCGGAGGGGAGCCAGACCTTGCGGTCGAGCGCCTTGTGCACCTGCTCATGGACCCGGAACCGCTCGAACAAGGGCAGGGCCTCTTCGGCCGGGCCCACCAGCTCGACCCGGTCGGCCAGGTCGGGCGTGATGCTGGTGACGTACTCCTTGACCTGGTCGTACAAGCGGGCGTCGTCGATCACAACGCCGCGGTAGTCACGGTTGAACTCCTCGCGGATCACCCGCACAGCGAGGTCGGGTTCCCGGTACAGCAGCTGGGGCGCCCGAGAGGAACGGGCCAGGGCCTGTACGTGGTCCCACTGGCGCATCAGCCGAGCAACGTCCCGCCCGAGCTCGTCGGCCGTCGCCCCTTCGGCCGCGGTCCGGACGATCAGCCCGTGGCCGGCGGGCCGGATGTCGTCCAGGATCTTGCGTAGGCGCCGGCGCTCGTCGTCGCCCAACCGCTTGGAGATGCCGTAGGTGTCGCTGTCGGGGATGAGGACCACGAACCGCCCGGGCAGGGACACCTCCTGGGTGAGCCGAGCGCCCTTGGTCCCAATGGGGTTCTTGGTGACCTGGCAGATGATGTTTTGGCCGGTGCGCAGCAGTTGCTCGATGCGGGCGTCGCGGGCCGCGCCGCCCAGCCGGCCCCGGGTCGGCTTGGTGTCATCGGACGCCGGGCGGTCCACCTCCTCATCGTCGTAGCGGAGGTCGCCCCGGTAGAGCACGGCGTTTTTTGGGGTCCCGATGTCGACGAACGCGGCCTCCATGCCGGGCAGGACGTTCTGGACCCGGCCCAGGTAGATGTTGCCGTCGATCTGGGTGGCGTCGTCAGCCGGCCGGCTCACGTAGTGCTCGATGAGCGTCCGGCCCTCGAGCACGGCGATCTGGGTGGCGGTGGGACCGACGTGGACGACCATCAGGTAGCGGCCCAACGGCCGGTTGCGGCGCTCGATGTTGGCGCTGCCCCGCCTCGCCTTGGCCTCAGGGTCGAGCGCCGCTGCATCGGCGGCGGCAGTCCTGGCTGCTCTCACCGGCGCGGCCGGCGTCGGGGACAGGGCGGCCTCGGCCCCGCCGACCTGGCGCGCCACCGTCTGGCGGTCCGGCCCCTGCTTCTCCGAGGCGGCGGGCGAGTGGGCGAGCGGGCCGACATCGCCCGGCACGGTCCGGCGGCGCCGGGGACGGCGAGCCCTGGCGGCGGCATCGTCGGCATCGCCCGGTTCTATCCCGCCCTGCCCGTCGGCCAGGGCACCGTCGCCTTGGGCCAGCGGCGCCCCGTCTTTGCGTACCCGGCGCTTGGGCGGCGCCGGGGGCGAACCGGGGCGGGTGTCCCCGATCCTCGGCTTGACCACCACGGCGGCGGCGACGACGGGGGCCGGCGAGCCCTCCGCTTCCAGGACGGGAACGGCGACCGGCGTCGGCTCGGCCTCCTCCCCCTCAGGAGCGTCGCTGCCGTCGACCAGCACGACGGTCGCGCCACGGCGCCCGCGCCCACCGCGGGAGCCCCGGCGGCGGCGCTTGGGTGCCTTGTCGTTTTCTATGGGCTGGTCCGAGGCCCCGTCCTGAGATGGGTCACCGGCGTCGGCCCACACGCGGGCCGTAGCGGGGACGTCATGAGCGCGGTTTCCATTGGCAAGTGCCGGCTCAGGCCTGGGGGGGCCTGCTTCGCCAAGCAGTGGGTCCGACATCGAGAACTTCCCTTCCAAGGGGGCACGCTCCGCAGCGTGCCCTGCGCACGTCGCGACCAGGGCTCCAAGTGCCTTCCCCGGCTGAGCCATAGGGGCTGCAGCCACGCGCCGTCGCGCTCCATAATCAGATAAACCTGCGGGCTTACGCCGTCGACAAGCCCCCGCCCGGGAGGATGCCCGACCGGGACCGGCCTGCGTGAAGATGCCTCTGCCGGCCGGGGCGAACTGCTCGCCGGCGCCGGAGTTTGCGCGGTACCTACCGCGGCGAAACGGCTACAAACCCGGGACCACAGCCGGCTCACCTGTCAGCTCCAGGCGCTTTCGCGCCCACCGGCTCAGGTTGCCTGGCCATCCCGAACGAGGTCATCTCCACAGTCGAGTGTAGCGACAGATGCCCCTCAACCTTGGGGGATACCTGAGCCCGCCCTGAGGCGAACCTAAGGCTTAGGTAAGCCGGCGCATGCTCACGTTGACGACGAGACCGATGGCCACCCAGTCCACAACCATCGAGGAGCCACCATAACTCATGAAAGGCAGAGTGATACCAGCAACGGGCATGATACCCATGGTCATACCGATGTTCTCGAAAGCCTGGAACGCCAGCATGCTCAGCACCCCTACGCAGATCAGCGTCCCGGCCAGGTCGCGCGACGTGACCGCCGCTCGGGCCGAGCGCCAGATCACGAACAGGAACAGGGCCAGCAACAAAGCCGACCCAGCGAAACCGAACTGCTCCGCCACCGCCGTGAAGATGAAGTCCGTCGACTGGTTGGGCACGTAGGAAAGGTTGGTCTCGAGGCCTTTGAACAGGCCCTTGCCCCACAGGCCGCCGTCGGCGATGGCCGCCTTGGACTGGTCGAGGTTGTACTCGATGGTGGCGGCGTAGGGATTGGCACTGCTGGTACCCGAGCCGGCGACGCCGCTCGGCGCGGTCAGGAACGTGGTGAGCCGGTCCTTCTGGTACTGCTTGAGCACCCCGAGCTGCAGCACCCCCCCGATGGCCAGCGCGGCCACCAGGGCCAAGGCGATCATGTGCCGGCCCCGGGTGCCGGCCATCAGGAGCATCCCCACCATGACGACGGCCAGCACCAAGGCGCTGCCCAAGGCGTCCTGTTTGTAGATGAGCAGGAAGGGCAGGACGGAAAGGCCGAGGACAAGGAGCAGCACCCGGCCCGAGACGGCGCCCTTGCGGTTGGCGAGCAGGGCGGCCAGCGACAGGATAAGGCCCACTTTCACTAGCTCCGACGGCTCGACCTGGATGCTGCCCACCTGGATCCACGAGGTGGCGCCGAGCTCGGCCCGCCCCACCACCAGGGTGGCCATGAGCAGCAGAAGGCTCCCGGCGTAGAGCACGGGCGCCCACGAGAGGTAGCGCCTGTAGTCGAAGAACACGGTCACGACGAAGGCGACCAGGCCGGCGACGGCGTAGACAGCCTGCTTCTTCATCGTGGTCTGGGGGTTGTCCCCGGCGACGGCCAGGGGGGTGCGGGTGGTCGAGTAGACCATGAGCACGCCCAGGGCCGAGATGGCGGCGGTGGCGGCGATCAGCAGCACGTCGACGTGACGCCAGGCCGGGCTGGCCACAGGCCGGCGCGGCACGCTCGTGGTGGCGCTGGAGGTCGGGCGGGGCAGCGTCGTGTACACCATCAGCCGGCCGCCTGCGTGCCCGTCGTCGGGCTGGGCCCCGTGCCTGTCGTCGTAGTACCCGTCGTGGTACCGGCCTTGGCCTTGTGCGCCGGCTTGTTGAGGCCGAACAACGCCTGGTACTCCTGCTCGACGGCCGGCGCGGCAACATCGGCACCGTAGCCGGACTGCTCGAAGACGGCGTCCACGGCGAAGCGGGGGTCGTCGGCGGGAGCGAAGCTGGCGAACACGGAGGTGTCCTGCTTGTAGGCCGGCCACGTCAGGTAGCCGGCGCCGCACCCCGTGCTGGTCGAGCAATAGCTGTCGACCTGCGCCGTGCCCGTCTTGCCGGCCACGGGGTACTCGCTCAGGGGGAAGCTCTGGAAAGCGGGATAGGCGGTCCCGACGGGAGAGGCGGTGACGCCCTCGAAGCCTTGCAGCATTTCGTCACGGTCGTAGCCGGAAGGCATGTCCACGTGGTCCTTCACCTGCGGGTAGAAGAGCTTGAGGATCTTCCCGTTGGGCCGTGCGCTGTGGCCGGGCGCCTCGACGGCCAGGGCCACCTGGGGCACGTACAGGATGCCGTCGTTGGCGAAGGTGGCATAGGCGTCGTCGAGCTGGAGCGGGGTGACCAGGTCCTGGCCCTCGCCGATGGCCTCTTGGACCTCGAAGCCGGGCTCCCAGTTGCCGTCCGGGTAGTCCTTGGGGAGCTGCGCGTGCATCTTGGCGATGATCTGGGCGTCGGGCACGAGCCCGGGCCCCTCGCCGGGGAGGTCGATGCCGCTGTAGTGCCCCAGGCCGTACTGGGACGCCGTGCTCTGGAGGGGGTCGGGGCCCTTCAGGTCCTTGCCGTAGTCGTAATCCAGGTAGAACTGGCCCCCGACGCTGTAGAAGTACGTGTCGCTCGATTCGGTGATGGCCTGGGCCAGGTCGACGTCGCCCAGGGCGGTGTTGTCGTTGTCGTTGAAGATCTGGCCGCCGATCGTGTAGGAGCCGTTGTCGAAGTAGACCGTGCCGGGGGTGCGCAGGCCATAGTTGAGCATGGCCGTGGCGGTGACCAGCTTCCAGGTGGACCCGGGGGCGTAACCCGAACTGATGGCCCTGTCAATTAGCGGGAAGTTGTTGGCCGGGTTGTTGTAATACGACCACCGAGCCTGGCTGATGCCCCCGATGAAGTCCGACGGGTTGTAGTCGGGATAGGTGGCCAGCGCCAGGATCTGCCCGTTGCGGGGGTCTTCGACCACCATCGAGGCGGCGGGGGCCCGGAAGTCGTGGTTGCTGACGGTGTCCACCATGCCCCTGGCCTTGACCACCCAGTCGTTCAGGGCCTGCACCGCCGCCTGCTGGTCCGAAAGGGAGATGGAAAGCACGAGGTCGTCCCCGGGCACGGGCGGGGAGACCATGTAGCTGTTAAGCACGTGGCCCTGGGAGTCGGCCTGGACTTTCTCCACGCCCGGACGGCCCCGGAGGTAGTTCTCGAGGCTCTCTTCGACACCGGCCTGACCGATCACCGAACCGGTCCCGTAGCAATCGACGCCGGAGCCGCACTTGTCGTCCTTGTCCTGGGCGTACTCGCCTGCGGTGATCTGGCTGACATACCCGAGGATATTGGCCGTCGTCTCGCCGTAGGGGTAGTAGCGCACGGGCTGGGCCTGGACCACCACGCCCGGCAGGAGGGCCTGGTTCTCGTCGATGGCGAGGACGGTGGCGGTGCCGACGCCCTCAGCCACGGGCACGGGCTGGTAAGGGCTGTACTGGACGCTGTCGATGGCTGCTCTCACCTTGGCCACGGGCTCGCCCAGCAGCGCCGAAAGTTCTCCGACGATGCTCGGATGGGCCGCCTCCGCCCCGGGCAGGACGGTCACCACCTGTTCGATGCGGTTGCCGGCCAGCAACACACCGTTGCGGTCGAATATCTCGCCCCGGGGGGCAGGGATGTAGAGGGTCACGATGCCCTGAGCGGCGACCTGGGCGACGGCGGGAGTGCCGGCCTCGACGCCCTGCAGGAACCAGAGCCGGCCGAAAAGAGCAGCGAAGAGGCAGGCCACGACGACCAGCACGGCTGTGGCCCGCAGCCGCAGCGCGCCTGGCTCCGCCGGAGGCGGGGTAACCGCTTGAGCCATCCGCTTACCGTACCCCGGCCCTCGCCCGGCGCCGGGGGCGGGCCCGCAAGCTGGCGTGACGGCGGTTCGGGAGGTCCCCGCTGGCCGTCCCGCCCGACGTCGGCGTGCTGAGCGCCCCGGGGGCCACGGCCGGCCCGGCCAGGGCCAAGCGCATCAAGACGAACGCAGGCAAGGAGAACAGAGCGGCGTAACAGGCCTCCACCAGCGCCAGCCCGGCCAGCCAATGACCGCCGCCGGCCACCAGCTGGGACTGTCCCACCAGGTAACCGAGCACGACGAACAGGACGACGCCCAGTACCGTGCCGCCCGCCGCCACCAGCGGGACCATGAACAGCCGGGACCGCAGGACCTCGTTGCCGGCCCATCCGACGGCAAAACCGGCCAGGCAGGCCGCCAGCGCCGAGAGCCCGAAGGGCGTGCTCTGCAGGAAAAGGTCGCTGACGATGCCGGCGGCAAAGCCGACGACCGCGCCCGTGTCGGGCCCACCCACAAAACCGGCGCCGACGGCCAGCAGCATCATGAAGTCGGGGGCGAAGTCATCGACCCGCAGGTCGTTGCCGAAAGTGGTCTGTAGGAGGATCCCCACCGCCAGGAGCAGGGCCACCTTTACCACCGTCCGGGCCCAGGACGCCCTCACCCGCCCGCTCCTGCCGTCCCGCTCACCCGGTCTGGGGCGACCACAGCAACACCCGGACGAACTGCAGGTCCACGAGGTCGGCGAACGGGCTCACCGATATGGCGAGCTGCAAAGCACCGGCCGGCGAGCTCACGGACAGGACCCGGCCGACAGGGATGCCGGCGGGGAAATGCTCGAGCTGGAGACCACTCGTCACCAGGTCATCACCGCGGCTGACGCGCGACCCCACGTTGACGTCCTCGACCTGCAACGGGTTGCCCTCGCCCTCGCCCACGGCGGCACCCACTACGGCGGTGCCGGGCACCCGTACACCCACCGTCACGCTGGGGTCATCGAGCAGGGTCACGGTGGACAGATGGGACGAGACGGCCGTGATGCTGCCGATCAGCCCTCCGGCCGAAACCACGGGTTGGCCGACGGAAAGACCATTGGCCGAGCCCCGGTCCAATTCGATGGTCTGTTCGAAGTTGGCAGCCCCGAGGTCGACGACCTGCGCCGCCACACTGGGGATGGCGGTCAAGTAGGGGAGGTTTTCCTGAGCCAGGACCTGGGCCGCCTGGGCCTGTTCGCTCATCGCCTGCACGGCCGCGCCCTGGTCGCCGGCTACCTGCTGGCGCAGCAACCGGTTCTGTTTTTCCAAGGTCTTGTAATTCACCGCTCCATAAAGGAAATTTCCCACTGGTTGCAATACAGAATGGACGCCGGACTGGAAAGGGTTGGCGACGTCCCGGGCGTAGGTCCGGGCCCGGGCGAAAATGCCGCTGTTGCCGTTGCGGTCGGAAATGGTGACCAGCGTCACCCCGACCAGGACGAGGACCAGGAGCAAGAACCCTCCGCGGGGGCGATGGGGAGCAGCCACGGCTGCGAACAGCCCTTATCGGGAACTGGTCATGAGCACGTCAGACAGAACACCCAGCTGTTCGAGGCACTGACCACTGCCGAAAGCGACTGACTGCAACGGGTTGTCGGCAATCACGATCGGCATGCCCGTTTCCGCCGCCAGGCGGGCGTCCAGACCGTGCAGAAGTGCGCCGCCCCCCGTCAGGACGATGCCCTGCTCCATGATGTCCGCCGCCAGTTCGGGCGGCGTCTTGTCCAGCGTCACCTTGACGGCGTCGACGATGGCGGCCACCGGTTCCTCGATGGCCTCCCGTATCTCCTCGGTGTTGGTGACGATGGTCTTGGGCAAGCCAGTGATCAGGTCGCGGCCCCGGATTTCGGCGCTCACCTCGTCCTGGAGGGGGCAGGCCGAGCCCAGGGCGATCTTGATCTCCTCGGCCGTGCGCTCGCCCAGCGCGAGGCTGTACTCCTTCTTGATGAACTGGATGATGGCCTCGTCCAGCTCGTCACCGGCGATGCGCACTGATTGGCTGGTCACGATGCCACCCATGGAGATGACGGCCACTTCGGTGGTGCCGCCGCCGATGTCGACGACCATGTTGCCGGTGGGCTCGTGCACGGGAAGACCAGCCCCTATCGCGGCCGCCATGGGCTCCTCGATGATCCATGCTTGACGGGCGCCCGCCGCCTCGGCCGCGTCCATGACCGCCCGCTTCTCCACGCCTGTCACGCCCGAAGGCACGCATATGACCATGTCGGGCTTGGACAGCCGTCCCGGGTGCACACGGCGGATGAAGTAGGCGAGCATCTTCTCGCAGATCTCGAAGTTGGCGATCACCCCGTCCCGCAACGGGCGCACGGCCAGAATGTGGGCGGGGGTGCGCCCAATCATCCGCTTGGCCTCCAAACCGACAGCCAGGGGCCGGCCGTCGCGGATGTCGATGGCGACGACCGAGGGCTCGTTAAGTACGATGCCGCGACCCTGGAGGTAAACCAGCGTGTTGGCCGTACCGAGGTCAACGGCCAGACCCCGTCTAAAGGATGAGAACATTCTGTCGCGCACGGTCAGGAAGCCTCCTAGCATGACGCGGCACGGAGCCCGACCACAAGGCTAATGCGGTGGCTGCGCTGGTGCCAGCCCGAGTGCCTAACCCCAGGTTAGGGAAAGAACAGGCCTATTTCGCGCCGGGCTGACTCGGCACTGTCCGAGCCGTGGATGAGGTTCTCGGTCATCGACAGGGCCAGGTCGCCCCGTACGGTGCCGGGAGCGGCCGCCGCCGGATTGGTGGCGCCCATCATTGTCCGCACCACCTGCCAGGTCCCCTCCGGGCCCTCCACCACCATCAACAGGACGGGGCCACGGGTGATGTGGGCAATGAGGCTGTCATAGAAAGGTTTGCCGACGTGCTCCCCATAGTGGGACCCGGCGGTCTCGATGTCAACCTGGCGCAGCTCAGCCCGCACCAGGCGCAGGCCCCGTCGTTCCAGGCGCCCGATGATCTCGCCCACCAGCCCGCGTTCGACGGCGTCCGGCTTGCATATCACCAGGGTCCGCTCCGTGTTGGCGGCTCCGGCCCCCGTATTGGCTGTACCTGCTACTTGTCCC
>Ga0182027_10013503_pt1 | contig 11379 bp, 9 predicted proteins | sample 712E1DmetaG_FD_121300 | JGI IMG/M metagenome (GOLD analysis project Ga0182027, IMG submission 121300) | Permafrost microbial communities from Stordalen Mire, Sweden - 712E1D metaG (Illumina Assembly) | ecosystem: Environmental > Terrestrial > Soil > Wetlands > Permafrost | place: Sweden...
GCATTTTTCGGAGACTGTTAACCCACGGCTGGCTCGCCGTGGGCTACATGACGTCGCCGCTACGCGGCTTCGGAATGGGAATCGACGCGTCAAGTTAGCCCTCATGGGGCGAGATCCTGCGCTTCGCTATAGAGAAACTCGATGGGCAGAGCATTTAAATTGAACATCAATGGCACTGTCATTCTGAGCCCGCTTTTTGGGCGAAGAACCCCGGTAGTTTGCTCTGTGCACCAACCGTCACGAACTACAGGGGTCCTTCGCTGCGCTCAGGATGACAGTTTTGGACAGTGGTTCTGTTCGCCGAGTTTCTGCCCATCATGGGCAGCCGATAGCCTGTCAATTCTCAGGGTGACAGCGCCCGGACAGTTCGGCGTCTGGTGAGCAGCGGAGCCGAGCGGGGGCGCAGAACCACCTGTGGGTGCTGACCTGAAACTACGCTTCGAGAGAAAGCGGGAGAAGAGCAGGCAAGCGAGGGCAATAACTTACTTAACTCATCCACGTCTCAGGTTACCGATCCTCTCTTGAAAACTGTCATTCTGAGCCCGCTTTTTGGGCGAAGAACCCCGGTAGTTTGCTGTGTGCACCAACCGTCACGAACTACAGGGGTCCTTCGCTGCGATCTTGAAAACTGTCATCCTGAGCCCGTTTTTTGGGCGAAGGACCTCGGCATTTCACCGGGGTGGGGGAGCAGAGCGAACTGAACTACCGAGGTCCTTCACCCCGACAAAGGGCGTCGGGGTTCAGGATGACAGGTCCGGAAAATGTTGCCCAACCCTTTTTTATCCTTGGTCCCTCTGCGGGATGAGCCAAGTAAGTTATTGCCCAAGCGAGAGGCTCGCTCAGCGGAGATCGGATCGAGCCGCCATTTGGCGAGAGCATTAAATTCATCCACTACCCACTCCCCAAGCCCCTCCCCCGGCGCGGCCTTTATGATATAGTCGCGGGGAATTCCAGAAGGGGAAGAATCTATGTCCATCTTTGAGACAGTCGAGAAGGATCTGGTGGCGGCCCTCCGGGCGCAGGAAGCACTGAAGCTTTCCGTGCTGCGCATGATGAAAGCCGCACTGATGAACAAGAAGGTCGAACGGGGAAAAGACGTTGACGATACGGAAGCGCTGGCCGTGCTGCGGACTCTTGCCAAGCAGCGCCACGAATCCGTGGAAGCCTTTCGCAAGGGTGGAAGAGAAGACCTGGCGACAAAGGAAGAGGCCGAGATCAAAATTGTCGAGGCGTACCTGCCGGCTGGGGCCAGCGATGAAGATATCGATGCGGCGGTAGCGGCCGCCATCGCCGACACCGGCGCCAGTACCGCGAAAGATGTCGGCAAGGCCATGAAATCAGCCATGGCCAAGCTGGCTGGCAAGAACGCCGATGGCAAGCGCGTAAGCGAGAAGGTGCGGGCCAAGTTGGGCGCGTGACCTGTGCCCCGTACCCAGGCGCGGCCGACCCGCAACCCGAAGGAGGCTCTCCGTGTTCTCTGTGCTTTTCAAGCTTTAACCCAGAGCACCCAGAGCATCCCCGTGACCTCTGGGTTGAGGCCGTTCTGAGCCCGGAGGTCACAGAGAGAAAATTATCCCCGAAGCAGCCCTTAATAGGATTCCGCCTATGAGCACTCAATCTACAACCGAACCTGGCAGCTTCCCCAAGAAGCACACCCCGTACGTTCCCGAAACCATGGAGATGAAGGAGTTCACCCTCCGCGCCTTGCTGATCGGACTGGTGATGACGGGAATCCTTGGTTCCGCCAATGCCTATCTTGGTTTGAAAGCGGGGATGACCATCGCGGCTACGTATCCCGCCGCGGTTATCGGCATGGCGCTGCTGCGACTGATGAAGGGATCACTGTTGGAAGAAAACATCGCTCGAACTGTGGGCTCCATCGGTGAGTCGGTGGCGGCAGGCGCCATCTTCACTATCCCCGCCTTCGTGATGGCGGGCCTGTGGCCGGGACTGACCCGCGATAAATACTGGACCACCGTTGCCCTCATGGTGATCGGTGGCACGCTGGGAATTCTCTTCGTCACGCTTCTCCGCCGCGTGATGGTGGAAGACCCGGAACTCCCGTTCCCGGAGTCCGTCGCCGCCTCGGAAATCCACAAGGCTGGCCAGCAAGGTTCCAAAGCGGCCAAGATTCTGTTTGCCAACATGGGCTTTGGCGGATTTATGTACCTGCTGGGTGCGATAAACGTCTTTTCGGCGAACAACACATTCCCCGTCAACATCAGCGCCCTGGGGAAAAAACTGTTGTTGCGCACCAGTACGAATCCCAACGTGGCCACCGCTGTAACCGGCGGGGCCACGGTCTTCACCACCCCGGACGTGAGCCCGGCTTATCTTGGAGTCGGTTACATCATCGGTCCGCGGCTGGCATCTCTGAATTTTGCCGGTGGCGTGCTGGCTTGGGGGCTGCTCGTTCCGCTGCTGACCTTTGTTCTTGGACCCACGATTCAGGCTTCCCAGGCGGGCGGCCAACCGCTCCCGTGGACGCTGCTGGCACAGGCAATTTATTTTTCGGTGGTGCGTCCCATCGCCGTGGGTGGAATGCTGGTGGGCGCATCCTACACCCTGTTCAAGATGCGCAAGCAACTGGGCGCCGGCATGGCGCGTGCCATCACCGACCTCAAGAAATCCGCCGCTGCGCATGAGGCCAGCAACCGCACCGACCGCGACCTGAGTTCCAAGGTGATCTTTGCCGGCGTGGGCGTGGTGTTTGTGGCGATGATCGCGCTGTATTATTTCTTCATCGGCGGTGCGGGGAATCTCACGCGCTCGCAAGTCATATCGGGCGCAGTGGTTGCCGCGCTGGTAATGATTATTCTTGGCTTCTTCTTCGCCGCCGTCTCCGGAAATCTGGTGGGAATGATTGGCTCCTCCAATAATCCTGTGTCCGGGTTGACGCTTTGCACGCTGGTTATTGCCGCCCTGCTGATGGTGGCCCTGGGCGTCTCCGGCACCGGTGGCGTCACGGCCGTGCTCGGTATTGCCGCGGTAGTCTGCGTCTCTTCCGCTGTGGCCGGTGAGATGTTGCAGGATCTCAAGGTGGGGTACATTCTGGGCGGCACACCCGCCAAAATGCAGGTCGGCGACCTGTTGGGCGTCGTGGTCGCTTCCCTGGTGCTCTTCTTCCCGCTGGCGATTCTCGACAAAGCGTACCACTTCGGCAGTCCCGCATTGCCCGCGCCACAAGCCGGGCTGATGGCGATGCTCGCCAAAGGCATCGTGGGCGGTGATATGGCGTGGCCACTGGTGATTGTGGGAATCCTGATGGGCATCGCTCTGATCATGATCGAAGTAAAAAGCGTGATGCTCTTCGCCGTAGGCATGTATCTACCACTCGGGACCACCTTTGCCATCTTCATCGGTGGCGTCATCCGCTGGGTCACGGACAAGCTGCGGGATCGTCGAAGTTTGAATGATGCCCAGAAAGCCCGCGTGGATAATGCCGGTGTGCTTACGGCCTCGGGACTTATCGCCGGTGAGGCCCTGTGTGGGTTGGCCGTCGCCGGTCTGGTGGGGTCGGGCCATGGTATTACCCTCCTGAAATGGGCGCCGCCGTTCCAATACTTTCCCGTCGGGATCGCGCTGATTGCGCTTTTCGTGTTGATCATTGCCTTGGTGCTAGTCCCGCTGGCAAACGCCGGAACCCCGGAGGAGCCTGCGCCGCCCACGGCAATTATGTGACGGGGGCCGGGATTTGCACGTCAGTTTATGCTGAAGGCCCCGGTGATGACCCCGGTGCGCCCGGATTGCCCACCCCCCGTTGCCGCCGGGTGTCTGGCCGGAGAAAAGGGTATGGCCATTTTTGTAGGCTATCTGTTAATGCGCCAGCGCCTGTCGAGGCCTGCCTCCCAGACTTCCATTGGCCTTGGAGGCAGCCCGCTTGGCCCGGCTGCGGGATTTGCCGCCAGCTTGACCAAGCCGCGAAGCCATCCACTTTTTCGAACCGAGGAATCCCTCTAACAGTCCTGGCACGAAAATGTCTGCATCGAGCTTGGGAAAGTGAATTCCCAAGCCCGATGGAGTGATCTCAATTTCTTCCAATTGCGAGGGCTTGGCATGCTGAAGCCCTTGCGCATCTCGCGGCGAGAAACTCAGTATCAGATTTGAACTGAGATGAATCACGATGCGCCCGTGCTTGCGGTCGTAACGCGCCGAGACGGCCCGGGGCATTGACGCTCCAACGTCCCGTGCCCGCTGGTTCGCCAATTCGAAGTTATCATTATGCGCCATGAATCTCCCCCCACTCCTGACATAACTCCTGCAAGTGCTTTCTCAACACGCCTTGCCAAGGCGTGATCTCCCGCCGTGAGAATCCATAATTTTCACGGAGTTCAACCGGTCCCGCCGGACAATTCAACTTGAATACTGCTTCGCGCCCGCTACCGATCACATGGACATGCGCAGGCCGGTGATCGTTTGGGTAGATTACCACTCGCAACCCGTCAAATCGGAGAACCGTCGGCACCCCTGCATTTTATCACAAATCCTAAGCGGTTGGGTTATTCCCGGGGAAGCTGGCTGGCAAAGTCCCCAGTTGATGGGAGTAGGATCACTAGCCTCTTTTCAGCAGACAGCAGCGCTTCCCCCTGTCCCCAGGCCCCAGCCCCTAATCCCCGTTCTTGTGGTACGCTTGTATGCATGCCGTCTTATCGCCAAGTTGCTTATTCCTTCTTGCCCCCGCTCACCCCGATGGTCAAGAAGCTGATCATCATCACGAGCGCGGTTTTTGTTCTCACTTACATCCCCGCCAACTATTTCGGCTTGGACCCCATCGACTACCTTGCATGGTTCGGGCTGTGGGCAGGCCTTGTAATTCACAAATTTCATGTTTGGCAATTGGTGACTTACTTATTCCTCCACGGGGGATGGTTCCACATCTTTTTCAACCTGTTTGCATTGTGGATGTTTGGATCAAACCTCGAAAGCAAGTGGGGCGGCAAAAAATTTCTCACCTACTATTTCGTTACGGGCGTCGGCGCGGGAATCCTTGATGTCACCCTGAATGCGCTCTTCCCACCGGCAATGCCGGGGCCCACCATTGGTTGTTCCGGCGCTGTGTATGGGCTCCTGCTGGCTTATGGGATGCTCTTTCCCGAACGCGTCATTTATTTCTACGGGATCATTCCCATCAAGGCCAAATGGTTTGCGGCCATCATGGGAGGCATCGAATTCGTAAGCTCGTTCGGCTCCGGCTCCGGCATCAGCCACGTTGCGCACCTGGGCGGTATGCTTTTTGGGTACCTTTACCTGCGCGGCTGGTCGCTTCCTTATCGTTGGCAGCTTAAGTATCATGAATGGCGGCGCGCCCACTTGCGCAAGAAATTCGAGGTGTACATGCGCGACCAGGAGGAGAAGAAAGATAACCACGGGCGCTGGGTAAACTGATCCTGCGGAATAAGCCCCATTGACAGCGCTGCCGCCTGGTGCTAATTTCCAGAACGTTGTTGATGTTTTCGCAATGTGTGTTCCTGCGGTGCCCCGTTTGCACAACGGGGGAAAAGGAAAGGCCGTTAAAATCGGCCGCGGTCCCGCCACTGTGTTCGGCGAGCCGCATCCTTCCAGTCCGTCAACTGATGGACGGCCACTGTTCTGCCTTGCGCAGAAGGGGAAGGCTGAGGATGCGGTGATGACCCGAGAGCCAGGAAACCTGCCCGGGAACCTCTATTCAACCTAACTCTTCGACGGAAAGAGTCCTGGGGAAGACTGCAAAGCCTTCCGGATTCCGCCTTGAGGAACAGGAAGGCTTTTTCATTTTCGCCTTCTCCTTGGGATTCCTTCCGCCTGCCCCGTCGTGAGAACGGGAGAAGGAGTCTCCGGTGTTATTAATCCCTACCTTTATCAAGGCGCAAGTGGATTTATGGACGTCGTTTCTCTGTGCCCTCTGTGGTGCGAAAGATTTCACACCGAGTTCAGGGAGAGTCTCAGTGAGCTCTGTGCTGGGTCCTTTCTGGCCACAGAGGACACAGAGAGTCCGGCTTTCGTTGCGGTCAAGTCGGGCGTGGCCGGACGTTCTGCTGGGCGCAATTTTCATGCTGATTTCGTCAAACGTCGCGCAGGCAGGAACGCTGGCGGGAACCGTTTTCGACCCCAGCGGCAGCCCGGTTCCGCAAGCGCACGTAACCCTGCTCCGGTCTCTGGTGGTCCTGGACCAGCGGCAAACCGATTCCCAGGGAACCTTCAAGTTTAACGGCCTCGCCAATGGAAAATATCAAATCACCGCGAGTGCCCCCGGGCTTGCTTCCCCGCAAATAGAGGTGGAGATTCGCGGGGCGCAAGTCCAAACCCTCGACCTGCGCTTGCAACTGAGCGCCGTGCAGCAGCAAGTGGTGGTTTCAGCCTCGCTGGGAGACTCCTTGGCGTCGGAAGTGGGCTCCTCCGTTTCCGTGGTTTCCGGACAAGAGATCAATGATCGCGCTGCGCAAAATGTGTTGGACGTCCTGAGCGGGATCCCCGGTGTCGAGGTCAGCCAGGCCGGCCGCCACGGCGGCGCCACGGGTGTCTATGTTCGCGGTGGCGAATCCAATTACAATCTGGTGATGGTCGACGGCATTGAAATGAACGAATTTGGCGGCGCCTTTGATTTCGCCCCGCTTCCCGCCGATGGCGTGGAGCGCGTCGAGGTGACGCGCGGTCCGGAAAGCGCGCTCTATGGCCCGAATGCCGTCACCAGCGTGATCAACATCGTGACCATTCAGGGTGAGGGCTCTCCGCATTTTACCGTGCAGGAGGAAGGCGGAAGCTTTACCACTCGTCGCTTTTTGGGAGACGGAAGCGGCGTGACTCACGGCCTGAGCTGGGGCTTTGATGTGTCCCGGCTGGACTCCGGGGGACTCGTTCAGAACGATAATTACCGCAACCAAACGGCATTCCTGAGCCTGGGCTATCACCGCAGCCCGCGCCGGCGGTTGGATTTCCATTTCATCGGGAACGCCAATGACGCCGGGGCGCCCGGGCCCTACGGATCCGACCCCGACGGCCTCTTCACGGGAATTGACACTTACTCCCGTGACAAGCAAAACATGTTTGGATGGGAAGGCAACTACTCCGAGCAGATCACCTCGAAATTCCAGCAGGTCACCTCTGTCAGCGTGTCCACCAACGATTCCTACTTCCGCTCGCCCTATGGAGATTCTTACTCCAACAATTTGCGTGGCGTTCTGAACACGCGTAGCGAAGTGGCAGTCTCCAACAAGGATTTTTTCGTGGCGGGGTTTGAATACAACCGCGAGCAGGTGAAAGACACTTACATCGCGGATAGCAACAGTGTACCTTTTATCCTTCCCCGCACCAGTTTGGCTTTCTTCGCGGAAAATCGTTGGAGTCCCACGCACCGTCTCTTCCTCACCACGGGTTTCCGCGTGGATGATTTGCGCACCCACGCGCTGCCCGCGGGAGATTACGGCGCCCGCCCCCTGCTTCCTCCCAGTACCGTTACCAAAGTGAATCCACGTGTGGCGGGGGCGTATATGCTGCGGGAATCGCACGCCGGCGCATGGGATGGAACCCGCCTGCACGCAAGCTTTGGCACGGGCATCCGCCCGCCCGACGGGTTTGACCTGGCCTTCACCAACAACCCTCACCTGAAGCCGGAAACAAGCACCAGTTTCGATGCCGGATTTGAGCAGCGTTTCTTCCAAGGCAAAGCGGTATTGGATCTCACCTACTTCAACAACGATTTCAAGGACCAGATTGTGACTTTGGGCGGTTCGCTGACCAACCTGAGTACATTTGTCTCCGATAATCTCGGCAACTCGCGCGCTCGGGGTGGGGAAGCCTCCTTCCAGGTCCATCCCATCAGGTCGCTGCAAATGTCGGTGGAGTATACTCGGGACAACACCGAGGTTCTCTCCCTCAACGGATCGTCGCTGGCGCTGGCGCCGCTGCAAGTGGGGCAACCCTTGTTCCGCCGGCCGCGCAATTCCGGAGCGTACAATCTCACCTGGCGGCATGGCAACCTGATGCTCAACACCAATGCTTACATCCGTGGGGTGGATTTGGACACCGAGCCGAACGACGGAACTTATGCGTGCTCGTTCGGCTTGCCTTGCCTGTTCACGAATAAGGGCTACGTCCGCGTTGATGGCGGATTCTCTTACCGCCTGCCGCGAGGCGTGGAGATTTACGGCCGGCTCGATAACATGTTGGATCAGAAGTATGAGGAGGTTTTCGGCTACCCTTCGCTGCCGTTCAATTTTCTCGCCGGGGTAAGGTTTAGCTTCCCCATGCGATAGCGGCAGGGCGAGGAAGCTTGTGCAGAGGCCCGCTTTACAGGTCGCGGAAAACTCAGCCCATGCTGTCATCCTGAGCGCAGCGAAGCACCCCGGTAGTTCGCGGGGGTCAGGGAACAGAGCAAACTACAGGGGTTCTTCGCCCAAAATGCGGGCTCAGAATGACAGTGCCGGCGAGTTCTGCCGCAGCCGGTGAAACCCGGCGCGACGAAAAACAGCCCCAAACGGAGGAAGTCCAGCCATGTCAAAAGACATTTTTCTCTCCTGGAGCGGTGGGAAAGACAGTTCCCTCGCACTCTACGAAATTCAGAAAGCCAACACCCGCCGCGTGGCGGCGTTAATCACCACGATCACGGAAGACTACGACCGCATCAGCATGCACGGAGTCCGCTGCGCCCTGCTGGAGCAGCAGGCGGAATCCTTGGGATTGCCCCTGAAGAAAATCTTGATTCCCAAAGATTCAACCAATGCCATTTATGAAGCGCGTATGCGGGCGCTGCTGGAAGAGGGACAGCGCGAGGGAATCGACACCGTCGCGTTCGGGGACATTTTTCTGGAGGACCTCAAGCTCTACCGGGAAAAGAACCTGGCGCAACTCGGAATGAAGGGCCTCTTCCCCATCTGGAAGCGGGACTCGGCGGAACTGGCGCGAACGTTCATTAATCTGGGATTTAAAGCGGTGTTGGTTTGCATCGATACGGCCATTCTCGATCCATCATTTGCCGGAAGGGCTTACGATCAGGATTTGCTTCGCGATCTTCCTGCCAGCGTTGATCCCTGCGGTGAGAACGGAGAATTCCATTCCTTTGCCTTCGATGGTCCAATCTTTAGGCACCCGGTCAATCACACGGTGGGTGAGGTGGTGCAGCGAGACCACTACTGCTTTTGCGATTTGGTTCCTGCCTGAGGTGTTCGCGAGTGCCTGACGTGGTGCGGGCGTCCCGCCCGCTGGGGCGGGGGCGTCCCGCTTCCGCGGCACTGTGAGGGCGCTTTAGATTGGAATTTGCAACCCGCACCCCGAGAGAAAAAACGCCAAGTGGTGAGGGGATTCCGGGTGGGTACTACGGGACGCATTGTGGATAAAGGGCTAATGCCCAGTAATCGTAACTAAAAGCCGAGTTCTCCTTGAACCCCATACCAGTCAAAAAGTCGCTTCTCGAAACCCTGCGGCGCACGGGTCCGATGACTTTTGAACATTACATGACATTTTGTCTTTATCATCCGGAATTCGGTTATTACCTCCAAGGGCGTGAGCGCACCGGCGTAACGTCCGATTATTTCCAGTTCCGATCTGCACCCGATAGCGCCTGTTCCGCTTCACTCGCCGCTGATGGCGCGATCGAGTGAAAACGCTCCGGCGCCTCGAATCATCAGCGCGACGGTCATGGCCAGCACCAGCAGGTGGTACTCAATGCCCTCACCCTTCTGCTTGCCGGCCCAGTTCATAAAGAAGCCATTCGCCAAGTGCACCGTGAAAATCGCCACGAGCATGTTGACGGTAATTCCAAAGGCGGCGATACGGCTCAGCAGGCCGACGATCAGCCCCAGGCCGCCGAAGAACTCCGCCGCAATCGCCAGAAAGGCGAAGACCGCCGGAATATGCGCGGTTTGGGTAAAGAACCCCATCGTCGCCTTGAAGCCATGCCCGCCGAACCAGCCCAGCATTTTTTGCGAACCGTGTACGAAGAAAACTACTCCCAGCACCAGTCGCAACACCGTGAAAGCTATGTCATCCGGGGTGTGAAATAATCTTTTAAGCATGTGATGCTCCTTGATTTTGATTTTCCGCAACTACCGCTGCGGCTCTTCCCCAACTTCCGCTGAAAACGAAATCCGCCAGGGGCTTGCGTGTCCGTGCCGCCGGATCCGACAGCGGTTCATCCTGGTAACCGAGTGCCAGCACCGCCACCGGTTCATAACCTTTGGGTATGGCGAAAAGTCCACGCGCCGCGCCCGCATCGAATCCGCCCATCTGATGGATGTGCAAATCGAGCGCCGTCGCCTGGACCGTCAGGTCGGCCACCGCCTGGCCCAGATCGTAGAAAGCGTGACGGTTCGGACGGGCGGCGTGGTCAAAATCCAGCTTGGCGACCGCGAGGATTAAAACCGGCGCTTGCGCTGCCCACTGGCGATTGACATCGACCAGGGTACTCAACAAGCGATTGTAACCTTCCGCGTCCTCACGCGTCGCCATGATAAAGGCCCAGGGCTGGGCGTTGTAACTTGACGGCGCCCAGCGGGCGGCTTCGAATAATTGCGCGAGTTTTGCCGGCTCGACTGAACGTGGAGAAAATGCCCGTGGGCTCCAACGACGCGCCAATAGATCGTGAATACCCGCGCTCGCCTGCTGCCGATGGGTTAATGAATTCGTTGCCTGCATGATGCCTCCTGTTTCCTTTCTATCTGCCTTTCCTATGGTTCCCGGCTTCCGTTTGAATTATCTGTCAGACGATATTCGTTTCAACGGCCATAGGATGCACAAAAAGGCGTTAAGGTTCGCGGGCTGCCTCCAAAAGCGCCAGCAGCTTGCGAAGGTCGCCTTTGCTGATATGGCTCAGCCGGTTGCGGTTGTACGCTTCCATGGGTTTGTCCAAGTCCCGTAGAATCTTCTGCCCGGCTTTGTTGATGCGGACCGTAATGATGCGGCGGTCCTTGCCGTCGCGATTGCGGGTAAGAAGGCCGCGGCCCTCCAGGCGGTCAACAAGGCGCGTAATATCAGGGTCGCGCGTGATCATGCGCTCCGCCACCTCACGGCAGCACAGCCCCTGCTCCCCCGCCCCGCGCAGGATGCGCAGGACGTTGTATTGAGCTGGCGAGAGACCCACCAACTTCAGGATTCCCTCGCTGCCGCGCGCCAGCGCATCCGCGGTATGCACCAGGGTGAGGAATACTTCGGATTCCAGGCTCGTAAAGGGCTTGCCCTGCTTGATCTCGTCCTTGAGCTTCGATGACATGATTCCATATTAGTCGTTGTAACGATTGTTGTCAAGAGGGGTCTATGCCTGTGGCAGGGCTCCGTCAAAGTCCGCGACGTTCCCCGAAGGGGAACAAGATCATTAGCCGTAGGTGAAACCTACGGACAACGAGCGGCAAGAAATTCGACCCCGCAGGGGTCGAACATCCCTCCGCCCCCCTTTCCACGGGTTTCACC
>Ga0182027_10013504_pt1 | contig 11377 bp, 8 predicted proteins | sample 712E1DmetaG_FD_121300 | JGI IMG/M metagenome (GOLD analysis project Ga0182027, IMG submission 121300) | Permafrost microbial communities from Stordalen Mire, Sweden - 712E1D metaG (Illumina Assembly) | ecosystem: Environmental > Terrestrial > Soil > Wetlands > Permafrost | place: Sweden...
CCCATCATAAAATTCCCGGCAGGAATAAATGCCATTTCAAAGGGTTCCGGTTCAAAGAATTTTTTCCGCCCTTGAACGCCAGTCAACTCTCCGTTGTTTGAAGAGCCACAACCAGTTAACAGAACTATCAATATTAGAGCAGATAGGGTTACCTTTTTCATAATACTATAGAATTTTATATTGCAAGTAAGTTATTTTTTTTTAATAATCATAAAAATCTGACACTTTTATATTTCATCGGGCTTTTGCCCAGGCTCAGATCGAAGCAATAATTGATCATGAATTCGTGAGACCCACCGCTGGTTTTTCCTATGTCAGAAATAGTGAAATCATAAGAATATCCAAGTCTGATTCCATTAAAAAGTTCCAATCCTACAATTCCGATCAACGCATCTCCGGCTCTGTATGAAACGCCTCCCCATACTTTTTTATTGTATCTGACCAATGAAGTTACTGTAATCTGAGCCACCTTCCCATCGCTGAATGCAAAGAGGGAAGGGATTAATTCAAGCGAAGGATTTGCCAATTGTAAAGTATAACCGCCTGTCAGATAGTAATGTCTGCTGACATATGGTGTACCTTTACTGAACTTGATTTTTGGCTCATTAATGTGTGTGATTGAAAGTGAAGCATAATATTTATCGGCTTTATAATAGAGCCCCAACCCGGCATCAAAAGCAACATAACTCTCTTTATTTTCGGGTATCAAAGGATCGCCGGAAGCGGGTGTAAATGCATCACCTGAAGGTATCTCCCAGGTCGGAGTAAGTGTTGTATTAAGCATACCCAGACTTAAACCGATGCCGAGTTTCCCCATGCCAAGATCCATAAGATAGGAGTAAGATGCGGAAAGGTTTATGTCTTTATCAAAACCTATATTATCACTTTCAACTACTAATCCTACCCCGCTTCTGATACCGAAAAGCGAAACAGGAGCACTGACGTTAAAGAGTGTTGTCGAGGGAGCCCCTTTAAATCCAACCCATTGCTGGCGATTCAGAGCAGTTGCACAGATCATCCCTGAAGTACCTGCCACACCCGGATTATAAGTAAGTGTGTTAAACATATATTGACTCGATAGAGGATCTTGTTGCGATAAAACCGGCTGTAGTAGAAGTACTAAAAAAAGAAATGCAATATTTAGTTTTTTCATCTCTTAATTTGCAGGTGCGATGCACATTTATTGAACAAGTAAAATAAATAAAAATCTAAGTCGAATACAAATTTACCATTATTTATTTAAAATTTCGAAATACCTGTTATACGAACGTTCTAAGATTTTGTTTGTTGTACCAGGCACATTTGTTTCAGGAGTGATGCAGGGGTCTCAGGACTTAAGTCTTTCCACTGCCTGAACCCATCTGTCGGGAACTTCGTTACGGTTGGCCTTAAGATAATCTTCATGTGAGCAGGCAACATAAAGGTTCTGATCTTTTTCAGCCTGAAGTTCAATCCACCATCTGTCAGTCAGATTACTTTTTACAAATATGAGATCATCATCGAGATCTGTTACCCGGACATGATATTTAATAAATCTCCCTGAATTGCTGATATTTAAAACAGGGGTTTCATATTGCTTTTGTGAAAAGCCTTCAAGGAAAAACCAGAGGATCTGGGCAGCAAGACCGGTAGTCTGGTTACGGATATCAAATTCGGGATTGACATCAAACAGACCAAATACTTTCAGTTTATCAGATATTCCTGCATATCTTGAAAGCAGGCAGATCTCTTCTCCGTAGAATCCATTCGGGGAAGGACTGATTGTCCCCGGGGCATCCGATTGTCTCACAGAAGAAATATCAAATATTGCTACATCAGAATCCCTGAACAGAGGTTCTGTCAGGTGGATAGCCTGTCTTACATCACCTATCCTGAGAAGTTCCGATCTGCGTTTCAGAAATCTGTTTATTATCTGTTGATCATTAAGATAGGTCTGGTAACCTATATTGATGTAATGAGAGAAGGCACTTTTGTGATTATTTATTATAGCATTTAAATAATTAAAAGAATCCGGTTCTTTCCGTTCATTGCTGAAATCGATCCGTGGATCGACAGCTGTTAATGTATATCTGGTGAAAAACTGAGAAATGGCCCTGTCAATAGCCGGAATAAGAGCACTGCTGCCTCCGATAATTACCGGGAAAATATTTTCACTGATCAATAATGATAAAATATCCGTAAGCCCGGCTAAAGTATCGTTGAAAGTAACACCCTGTTTCATGTTCCCGAGATCAATTATTTTAGATCTTCCGGGGATTTTTGCAAGTTTGTACAATTGCCCTCTTATCATGTCGGGTCCTCTCAATGAACCTCCATTTGGTGAGTTCCTGCCCTCGGGTACCCCAAATATTGCAATTTTGTACTTACTGATATCTTTAACAGGTATGTTATCAGTATGAATTGTGATATTATGGGGGAAGCCGGCTTGTGCAGTCAGGTGCTCAAATTCAGGGCCCTCGATGCTTATAGGATTAAAATAATCATTCAGGTCTACCATGGTAAATTTTAAGAACTCTTTTTGGTTTTATCACTGTTTTCGATAATCTTACTGCAATCTTCTTTGGTAAGTTTTTCCGCATCTGTACCTTTTGGGAGTCTGTAGTTTTGTTTATCTTTAAAAAGGTAAGGCCCGTACCTGCCGTTCAATAGCATAATATCGCCAAAATCTTTCAGGACCTTCTTTTTATCGCTCTCATTCTTTTCTTGGATTATCTCAACAGCTCTTTCAAATGTCACGGTATAAGGATCATCCACCCCCTTTTTTAAAGAAAAGAATTTGCTTTTAAATCTGATATACGGGCCGAATTTGCCTATGCCAACTACCATCTCTCCACCATCATATTCACCCAAAGAGCGGGGAAGACGGAAGAGATTCAATGCCTCATCGAGGGTTATTGTCTCGATCAACTGGTTTTTCGAAAGGCTTGCAAATCTTGGTTTTTCATGGTTTCCTGAATCGCCTATCTGGGCAACAGGACCAAACCGTCCCATCCTGACAGTAACAGGTTCGCCTGTTTCAGGATGGTTTCCCAGTACTCTTACCCCGGTTTTTCTTTCTTTCTTCTCAAGAGTATTTGTAACTGTCTTATGAAATGGAGAATAGAATTTTTCAATCATCCCGGTCCATTTAATATTACCTAGAGCTATCTCGTCGAATTGTTCCTCAACTTCGGCAGTGAAATGATAATCAACGATTTCAGAGAAGTTTTCAATAAGAAAATCATTTACGATCATTCCGATATCCTGGGGAAAGAGCTTTGATTTTTCTTTTCCTGTCACCTCTGTCTTGGTTGAATTTGCAAACTTGCCGCCAAGAAGAGTAATAATTTTTATGTGCCGCTTTTCTCCCGGTCTGTCCTCACGCGAAACATAACCGCGATTCTGGATTGTTGATATTGTAGGAGCATAAGTTGATGGCCGGCCAATACCTAATTCCTCAAGCTTTTTTACAAGGCTCGCTTCGGTATATCTGGGTAGAGGCAAGGTGTATTTTTGTGTTGCTGTTATATTATTATATGAGAGAGGCATCCCCTTTTTTACCGGAGGGATCACATACCTGTCTTCATCGGCGTTTTCCTGATCAGATGATTCAGTATAGACTCTGAGGAATCCATCGAACTTAACAACTTCCCCGTTCGCCTGGAACGTAACCGGAGAATTATTCATATCAATTGAAATAGATGTCTTTTCGATCAGGGCATCTGCCATCTGGGAGGCTACTGTACGTTTCCAGATCAGTTCATATAGTTTTTTCTCATTCTGGCTGCCTGCTGTGGTCGGGTTATCGAGATAAGCCGGACGAATAGCCTCGTGAGCTTCCTGGGCACCCTTTGATTTGGTTTTAAACTGGCGTGTCTTTGAGTATTTTTCACCAAACTCAGAAGTGATCATCTCCCGCGATTTGACAAGTGCAAGGTTGGAAAGATTTGTTGAATCGGTTCTCATATATGTAATCTTTCCTGCTTCATAGAGCTTCTGTGCCACAGCCATTGTCTGAGCAACAGAAAACCCCAGTTTCCTGTAAGCCTCTTGCTGCAATGTCGAAGTGGTAAACGGTGGAGCAGGTGAACGGGTTCCGGGTTTAATGCTGATATTGGCAATAGAATATTTTGAATTATTACACAGCTCCAGAAATTTATGTGCCTCTTTTTCATCAGGGAATCTTTTGGAAGCTTCTGCCCTGAGAGTAGCATTCTCACCTTTAGCCGAATCGATTGTGAAAATTGCTGTTACCCTGAATGAGGATTCAGTCTCAAAAGAGATAATCTCCCTTTCTCTTTCAACAATCAGGCGTACGGCAACCGACTGAACCCTGCCAGCAGAAAGCGATGGCTGCACCTTTTTCCAGAGCACCGGAGATATCTCAAAGCCTACAAGCCTGTCGAGAATCCGGCGTGCCTGCTGGGAATTGACAAGATCCATATCAACTTTCCTCGGATTCTCAATGGCATTTGAGATAGCCTCCTTGGTTATTTCATGAAAAACAATTCTCTTCGTTGTCAACAAATCGAGTTTCAATACACTGGCAAGATGCCACGCAATAGCCTCTCCTTCACGGTCCTCGTCAGATGCGATCCAGATATTCTTGGAATCTGCAGCAGCTTTACGCAGCTCGCTTACAACTTTTGCCTTTTCCTTAGGAACCTCATAATCGGGTTCGAAATTATTTTTTATGTCAATACCAAGGTTCTTTTTAGACAGGTCTCTGATATGCCCGAAACTCGACACAACACGGAACTCTTTTCCCAGGAATTTTTCTATAGTTTTCGCTTTGGCGGGCGACTCAACAATTACAAGATTTTCGATCATTACAGCAGATATTTATTCTTTTTTTCAGACGACAAAGTAAATCATTTAGGTACCAAACTTCAAAATAAACCGTTAAGATTCTTTATTATTTACTATTTTTGGGCCAAACTTCTTAAGTAAATGAAAGGCAATACAAACAACAAAAAATACCTGATCTGGTTCTGGGCACTCTTCATTTTCCCGTTCGCTTTTGTTATAACATTATTCATACTTATTTCAAGGGAAAAGCTTGGTCCCATGCCTTCTTTCGGAGAGCTTGAAAATCCGGAATATTATTTGGCAGCGCAGGTTCTTTCCGAAGATGGAGTCCTGCTTGGAAAAATCAGCATTGAGAACCGGACATGGACTGAGTATAAAGATATATCACCCTATCTTACAGCAGCACTTATTACAACAGAAGATATTCGTTATTACAGACATTCCGGTATTGATATCCGTGGTCTTGGACGAGCAGCTGTAAGAACTATCATCCTTGGTCAAAGCACCGGTGGCGGAAGCACTATCACACAGCAGCTGGCAAAGCAGCTTTATCCAAGAGACACTGCAAGAAATTCTTCCCTTATGAGAAGGATCAAACTTGGTGTTACAAAATTCAAAGAGTGGCAGACAGCGGTTAAACTCGAAAGGAGCTACACCAAAGAAGAGATAATAACCATGTATCTCAATAAATTCGATTTCAGTTACAATGCTATAGGAATCAGATCTGCAGCAAAAGTATACTTCAATACAACACCCGATTCACTGAATCTTCAGCAGGCAGCGGTTCTGGTCGGAATGCTCAAAGCGTCAACAAGGTATAACCCACTGAGGAATTATGACCTTATGCTTCAGAGGCGAAATGTCGTAATCTCACAAATGGCAAAATATGGTTATATAGGCAATTCTCTTGCAGATTCAGTGATAAAATTGCCGATTGAAGTCGATTTCAGGGTAGAGGATCATAATAGCGGCATGGCAACTTATCTCAGGCAATACTTAACAAACATAATGAGGAAGCCTGAACCTGACAGAAATAAATATGTCCAGCAAGCGTCATATGATGATGCATTATGGGAATGGAATAACAATGCTCTGTACGGCTGGTGCAATAAAAATAAAAAACCTGACGGGACCAGTTATGATGTGTATAGAGACGGGTTGAAGATATATACGACTATTAATTCCCGCATGCAGAAATATGCAGAAGAGGCATTGACAGAACATCTCTCCAAAGATATACAGCCTGGCTTTTATAAACGGGCAAGATGGTTTAAGAATCCTCCGTATTCTGACGATATTAAGAAAGATGAAGTTGAAGATTTGATAATGACTTCACTTAAACAAAGTGACAGGTATTATATAATGCATGCAAGAGGTGTCTCTGAAGATTCTATCATGCTGGCTTTTAATACCAGGGTTAAAATGAGGGTTTTTTCATGGAAAGGAGACAGGGATACTACAATGACACCTCTTGATTCTATCAGGTATTATAAATATTTTATCCGATCATCATTTATGGTGGAAGATCCTCATAACGGAAACGTCAAAGCTTATGTAGGAGGACCGGATTTCAGATACTTTAAATATGATGCAGTAACCCAGCAGAAGAAACAGGTTGGGAGTACAATTAAACCTTTTCTTTATACAGTAGCGATGCAAAACGGTTATTCTCCCTGCTATGAGGTGGAGAACATCCCGCGCTCTTTCGATATACCCGGCGATACTGTTCCTTGGTCACCAAGAAGTACCGGACCAGAGAAATACCACGGCAAGATGGTGACACTGGCCTGGGGGCTGGCTGAATCTGAAAATTATATTTCAGCCTGGTTAATGAAACAGTTCAAACCGACAGCTGTCACAGATCTTATGCACAAGATGGGAGTCAGAAGTTTTATTGATCCCGTGCCATCAATATTTTTAGGCACATCAGATATTAAACTGGAAGAGATGGTAGGCGCTTACGGTACTTTTGCAAATAAAGGAGTATATACAAAACCAATGTATGTTACCCGAATTGAAGATAAGAATGGAAATACAATTTCTAGGTTCACGCCAAAAATTGAAGAGGTTCTGAGTGAAGACCAGGCCTATCTGATGCTTAATCTTCTGCAGGGTGTTATCAGATCCGGAACAGGGAACAATATAAGAAAGGAGCCTTATAACCTGATGAACCAGATTGGAGGGAAAACAGGAACAACCCAGAATCATTCCAACGGGTGGTTTATGGGGGTAACACCTAATCTGGTGGGAGGCGTATGGAGTGGTTGGGAAGACCAGGCTATCCATTTTGAAACATTAGGAGAAGGATCGGGGGCACATATGGCACTTCCGATAATGGCTATCTTTCTGAAAAAGGTATATGCTGATCCTCAGTTCGGAATTATGGAGGCTGATGAATTTGAGGTTCCATCGAATTTCAATATGCAACTTGATTGCAATAAGGTTAAGAAATCCAATTCCCGGGGAGATAGTTCGAGAAGAGTGAGGTACTAATAAGGCGCAACGGCGTAACGGTATTCGATTAATTATTCCTGCCCGGGTTAATGAGATTGCTTCGTCTCCCGATTTCATCGGGAGACGAAGCAATCTTAAAATCCCAACCACAGATTAGCTAAACAGTGATCTTATCAGGTTTTCAATTTTCCCCACATGTATAACTTCTATATCTAATCCTTTTACCGATAAATTTCTGTGGTATTTAGAAATATATATTTTATTAAACCCCATTTTTGATGCTTCACGGATTCGCTGTTCGATACGCGAAACGGGTCTTATTTCTCCCGACAAACCAGTTTCACCCGAAAAACATATCTCCCGGCCTATCGGAATATCAAGATTTGAAGAGAGAACAGAACTTATAATTGCCAGATCTATCGCAGGGTCGTTTACTTTGATGCCTCCTGCAATATTCAGGAAAACATCTTTTACACCTAATTTAAATCCTGCTCTTTTCTCGAGCACAGCAAGCAGCATATTGAGCCTCCTGATATCGAAGCCGGTGGAGCTTCTCTGCGGAGTTCCATATACAGCGCTGCTTACAAGTGCCTGTGTCTCAATAAGGAACGGCCTCAGTCCGTCAACAGTAGCTGCAATTGAAATGCCGCTGAGGGCCTCATCGTGCTGATTGATAAACATTTCAGAAGGGTTGTCGACTTCCCTTAATCCTGTTTCAACCATTTCAAAGATGCCTAATTCAGCTGTTGAGCCGAACCGGTTTTTAACCGACCTGAGAATACGGTAAACATAGTTATTATCACCTTCAAAATAGAGAACCACATCGACGATATGTTCAAGAACTTTCGGGCCGGCAAGTGTGCCATCCTTGGTAATATGGCCTATCAGAACTATTGGAATTCCGGTTATCTTGGAATATTTAAGTAGCTGAGCAGCACATTCCCTAACCTGTGAGACAGAGCCTGCAGAAGACTCTAGCAACGCATTGCTTATTGTCTGTATAGAGTCAATTATTATTAATCCGGGTTTGATATTCTCGGCATGTGTAAGGATACTTTCAAGTTCTGTCTCGCAAAGTATATAACATTGAGGATTGGAGTTCTTCATCCTTCGAGCTCTGAGACTGATTTGTTCTTCGCTCTCTTCTCCTGAAACATAAAGGATATTTTTTCCTTTCAGGGCAAGAGCCAGCTGAAGTGCAAGGGTTGATTTGCCAACGCCCGGTTCTCCACCGAGAAGAATCAGTGATCCGCCTACAATACCACCCCCGAGTATCCGGTCGAGCTCTGAGATCCCGGTCTTCTGACGACCATGTTCATCAGCCTTAATACTATCAAGAAGTTCAGGTTTTCTTTTTCCCTGGTTCATAACGAATGAGACCTCACGTGAAGATGCAGGAGCAATTATTTCTTCATGGTAGGTATTCCACTCTTTACACGAAGGACATCTTCCGATCCACTTTGCCGATTCGACTCCGCAGTTCTGACAGACGAAAACTGTTTTGTTTTTTGCCATAATTTCTAGCCCCCCAACCCTCCATCCGGGGGCGTCTTATCTTTTCTGAAAATGATGAAGAACGATATAGTTCCGATAATTGCAATAAAAATCAATTGCGATTCATGAGTTAGTAATGCATATGCCAATCCGTCTTCAACGGGTATTCCGTTAACAATAAGAAGACCGCGCGAAACAATATAATGAAATGCGCCGAGCCCGCTTTGAACCGGAGCCGACATTGCCAGGCCTCCTATTACGAGAATGAAAATGCTGTTTCCGAAAGTCAGATGTGAGGTACTTGGAAGAGAGAATACAACGACCCAGGTCATAAGGGCATAGTTGATCCAGATGAATATTGTATGGAAAATGAATTCCCATCTTCTTTTAAGATTTGTAATAGTTTTCAGTCCGTTAATTATTCCTCGGGCAAGGTCGAACATCTTTGAAAAAAAACGGATCTTACGCAGCCTTTTTTTGTACCTGATCATCAGAAACATAGTGATTACTCCAAGCGAAAAAAGAACCACCCAAAGGATCCATATGTTTCCAAAGACTGAAAATACTTTTTGCTGTATCGGTACCAGAATACTTTCTTTGAGAAAAAGACCTATCTGTTCTCCGCTTGTGAATATCAGGATTATCATTATAAGAAGAAGGGAAAGAAAGTCTATAGTTCTTTCAATTACTACTGTTCCGATCAGTTGATCGACCGGTATTTTTTCCTTTTTACCCAATGCCACACAGCGGGTAATTTCTCCGATCCTTGGCAACGCAAGGTTTGCCAGGTAACCGGTCATTAAAGCGTAAAAAGCATTTTTAGTTGAAGGCTTGAAACCGAGAGGGTTTATGAGCAGCACCCATCTTCGTGCACGGCTTATAAAGGCAAACAACCCGAAGAGAACTGATAGAAGGAGCCATGAATAATCAGCTTCTTTCAATTCTGCCCAAAGTTTTGAAAAGTCAATATTATGGAATGCGAACCAAAGCAGGAGTACCCCGATAGCGAAGAAAGCTATAAACTTAAGAGTCTGCAGAATACCTTTTCTCAACTTCAGATCAGTTTATTGGTTTTTGTATCGGGGAAAATGATTACCGGTTTAAATGATTTTGCTTCCTGAAAATCGATTAACGCGAACGACATAATGATTATAATATCACCAACAATTACCTTTCTGGCTGCAGCGCCATTAAGATAGATATCTCCCGAGCCGCGTACACCTTTAATAACATATGTCTCAAGGCGCTCTCCGTTGTTAAGATCTAAAACATGAACTTTTTCGTTTTCTATCAGGTTTGCTGCATCCATAAGATCCTCATCAATTGTTATACTTCCAATATAATGGAGGTTTGCCCCGGTAATTGTAACCTTGTGGATTTTTGATTTTATTACTTCTATTAACATGTTTTGATATCTTGTTGATCCTAATTACAGTGCAAAGGTAATTAACCTTTTGGTTCAGACCAATCCAATTTCAATATTATCTATCAGACGAATTTTTCCGGCAACTACCGCAATGCATCCAAAGTACCGTTTATCTTTTCTCATTTCATCTTTTGTGCTTAAAGGGATCAGGTCTATATCATCCACAATCTCAAAATATTCGACTTTGAATCCGGGAACATTGCTAATGCTGTCTCTTACGAATGATTTAATTTCAGCTATATTATAATTTTTAATCATTAGAGTAATAGCGGAGATAGTTTTATAGATTATAGCTGCATGGTATCTGATTACCGGGTCAAGAAGACGGTTCCGGCTGCTCATTGCCAATCCATCATTTTCACGGATGATGGGATTACCAATTATTTTCACCTTGTTGCCTGTCTGTTTTACCAGAGCTTTGATAACGGCAAGTTGCTGAAAGTCCTTCAAGCCAAAAATGGCAATATCGGGTTTTACAATTTCGAACAATCTGCTTACAACCTGTGCAACACCATTAAAATGACCCGGACGGTGAAGAGCTTCCATTACATTATCGAGGTTCCCAAAATGAAATTCCCGTTTATCTTCTTCCGGGTAAATTTCTTTGATGTCCGGAGTAAAAACAAGATCAGTTTCTCTAAGGACTTTCTTAAGGAGTTCAAGATCACTATCAGGCGTTCTCGGATAATTCTTCAGATCATTTTTATCATTGAATTGTGTAGGGTTTACAAAAATGCTCAAAACGACTACAGGACATTGCTGTACAGCGCTTTGTGCCAGGGATAAATGACCTTCATGGAGAGCACCCATCGTTGGGACAAATCCAACGGGAGAAAGATGCATTTCTTTTAACCGGGTTTGCAATTCAATAACAGTACGTATTATCTTCATCTTTTATATATTTATTTCGAAACTAAAATAGATCATTTAAGGATCTTAAATACAAATTTATTGATTTTTTTCGTTTACCCCGGCCCCAAGGGGAGCGCAGAAAATCAATTTACTCCCCTTGGGGTTGGGGTAAATAAATTGATTTTCAAGCGTCGTATAATATGAATTAAAGGGATATCTCTGATTATACTCCTATTTATTATGTTATTAATTTTTACTATCTTTGCACCTTAAATCGAAATGGTATATCCAGGCAGGTAAATGGAAAGCAGGAAGGTATTATTCATTTCACAAGAGATCACTCCGTACTTAGGTGAGACAAAG
>Ga0182027_10013505_pt1 | contig 11377 bp, 10 predicted proteins | sample 712E1DmetaG_FD_121300 | JGI IMG/M metagenome (GOLD analysis project Ga0182027, IMG submission 121300) | Permafrost microbial communities from Stordalen Mire, Sweden - 712E1D metaG (Illumina Assembly) | ecosystem: Environmental > Terrestrial > Soil > Wetlands > Permafrost | place: Sweden...
AATTGGGGAGTCGCCATGGCGAGACTCCACTTGGTACTCAATCTTGCAAGTCCGCCCCAACACTTCAAGGGTATCGGGGTTTTCCTGCATTACGAGATCGACCAAGGCTTTTTCCGGTTCCGGCAATTGCAGAGATAAAACATCCGGAATGCTTGCCACGGACGTGGCTCCGGCGAGTAGTGGATGAAGCCTCTCCCGCCACTGCGGTGTTGCGAGGACCGGAAAAACTTCTTCTCCGGCCCTGGTGTTGAGTTCACGAGCCCTTGCTTGCAGCTCGCGGTTTTTCTTAACGACCTCCGCAAGGAGGTCTTTTGCGTTCTGCATTAGTACCTCCTCTCGTTAGCCATCTCCCGCGCGAGCCACGCGCAGAAGGTTGTTGCCGCGGACTGCTTGTCCGCTGCCTCAATGGCGGTATCACCCACCTTGAGGTCAACAAAATAAGCTTCCTGCGTTTCCACCACCAGATCCCTTTCGGAATCATAGCGGTAGTCGGCAAGCCGCTTTTTGGAACAAAGCTGCGGCATAACTTCCGTAAGCCACTCCGGTTTTATGGGAGCGGCCATGTCGGCCAGGTTAATCAGCGCACCGCGCCGACCTGCCGGGATCTTCCTCACTCCGCCTACCAGAATCAAACTTAACCCTTGCGGGCAAGCCGACTGGCGACCAAGCTGGAATTCGCCCAGACCGCCGGCATAATCTGAACCGCGACTGGAGTCGTACCGAGCCACATTGTCTATGAGCCCGGCGGCCAGTGCTTTGGTCAGGTCCTCGGGGTTAAACTCGCGTCCTTCTCCCAATTTTCCTTCCAAGTACAGCGGCGTGCTGTACAGTTCGTCGCGAATCTCGCGCATAACCTGCTCAGCCATGCGAAGCCGCTTATAATTTACGAACCACCGCTGGCACCAGTCGCGTAATTGCGACTCGCGCGAACGGCGGATTTGGTTCTGGGCGGGACGGTCTTCCCTGTCAACCAAAATGGCTAGAATGTCTTCCAGCTCGTCCTGAGTGTCCAGGTCGCCACGCTTGAGCCTTTGGTCCTCTGCTTTGAACGCGCGGTAGCACCGCACGGTCGCTGCAAAGTCGCTTCGGCTGTCGCCGGCGAAATACCTATGAGTCAGATCCAAAATCCAACGCAAACCGGAGTCACTAACCTGAAACTCTTTCTTTAAGCGGATAGCGCGGGTGCGATCGTAAACTTCGTAACCCTTGCACTCCCCGATTTCTTCCTTGGTCGGCTCATAGCGGAAAGTAACCCTCCAAAAGCCATTCTGCCGCGTTATGCCGGCAGGAAGGTCGGAAAAATCAACCGCAGCCGGATCACTAGGCTTTTCTACCTTTTCCCACCGATCCGAATACTCGGTTTTTTTATGACAGAGCTGAGACAAAATCTGCCGAAGCAAGATCTCGTCCACCAAGCAGAACTGCTCGTCCCGCTTGGGTCGAAACGCAATACCTTCGGCTTCCAGTATTGCCGTCACAATCACGGCCTCCGGAAGCACGCCGAGTTTGTCGGCCATTACAAGCACCTTGGCTCTCTCCGGGTCAATAGGAAACTTGACCAAGAGTTCACCTTCAGGAGTAATGGCTTCCTGCTCATCGAGTGCGCCGAGCCGCTGGAGACGCTTAATGGCAGCGTCAATCTTGTCAGCGGGCGGTCGGTCGATGAATGAAAATGTGCGAGCCGAGCGACCGATTGAAGCCACTTGCAACACCACGTTACTGATTGGCTGCTGCAAAATGGCCGGAGTCGGATGCGGGTCTAACCCCGCAAAGTCGTCCTTGTACGCCACAGGCATATAAAAGCCCGGTTGCGTACGGCCGGCGCGGCCTTTGCCCTGGTCGGATTCGGCTTTGCTCACTTTAATCTTCGTGAGATGGCCAACGCCGCGGGCATCACTGACGAACCGCTTAACTTCTAAGCTGTCCACCACGCCCACGACTTCCGGCAGAGTGACGGAAGACCGAAGAACTTCTGTCCCGCACACAAAGCGCAACGTACCTTCCGGTATATGCGTCTGCACGCGATCCTGCTCCTCGGGGTCCGACTCGCCGTGGCAGGACAAAACCTGCACGCGCTCGGAAACCTTTAACTGCTCTGCCTGCCGGCGAATTTCCGACATCACATTAGAGATATCTTCCTTGCCGGGCAGCAGAACAATCACGGTTCCGCGGGAAACGATCTGCTTGCCTTCGCCTTCGGCTGCCGGGATCTCCAGCTTGCCTTGGGCAAAGTTTTTGAGCACATTACAGGCGCCGCGGGCGGCTCCGCCCGAAACATGCTCGTACTTTTCCAGTTCCACCAACTGCGTGACAACCGGAAAGCAGCGACCCGAAACGCGAATCACACTCGCTGGCTCAAAGAACGAGGCAAACTTTTCCACGTCCAATGTGGCAGACGTAATAACAATCCGCGTCTTGGGAGAATGCGGCAAGGCTTCCTTAATAAGGCCAAGGAGCAGGTCGGTCGGTATAGACCGTTCATGCGCCTCATCAATAATCAAGATGCCTTCCGGTAAATGTGTTCCCAGCCGCCGAATGTTGTTCGCCAGCGACTGGTCAATAAGCAGCGTAAGCCGTGTGCGCCGCGACACCATGGGTTTTTCACCATGGAGCCGGAAGCCCACAACTCCGCCGGGTTGCTCGCCCATTTCATAGGCGATGCGTTTGCCGTTCCAACGAACGGCGGCACGCCTGGTCTGGGTAAGCCAAATCTTTGTGTCCGGGTCGGCAAGTGTGAGTGCCTGCGCAATCCGGAGCGTTTTGCCCGAGCCGGTATCAGCGTCGACAATCGTGACCTGATTATTGGCCACTGCGTCAACGATGTCTCCCAGCCGCGGGTCAATGGGCAGGGGCTGTCGCCTCCTCCCATCCCTCCACTTTACCTGTTCCATTTTTCTCCTCACAAGCAAAATTCTTCTAGCCTATTTGCCTGCGGCGTTTATTCAACACTTCCCTGCTTCCTCCTGTGTCATTCCGGCCTTCGAGCCGGAATCCAGAATTTAGCAAAGCTTTGTAGGGCAAGGCTGCCCAATTTGTTTTTGGCAACTTACGCCGCCAGTTTAAAAACCAAATTCCAGACCACAATACAACTGCGGGCTGGAAAAAGGTTGGGAACTGCGGCGTGCGAGCGGCAGTTCCCTTCCTAAAAGTGCGTGATACTTATTTATGAGTCGCTACCACAAACGACTTCACCGAATTACTCTTCCCAAAACTTCTTTAGAATGACCGCTTGGGACATTTCGCTCGGAGCGATAATTCCAAAGTAGCCGTTCTTCGGGTCGCCACCGCACCAGTGCTGTTCGGGCAAATTCAGGGCATCGAGTGCCCGTGCCTTGCGTCCGAAGTAAATCCACTTGGCGGGAGCAACCGTCAGACACTCATCGTACCGGCGATAAAGCCGGTCGGTGTGCGCCGATGTGCCGCCTTTGGAGCAGCGGATGAGGACTTTCCGTCCGCGCCACTCGGCGTTTTCGATGTCCTCAACGGCTTGCGCCTCGTCGTCCGGAGTCACGTTCTGTGCGCAGCGGTCTTGCTGGCGGACGACTTCTATCTCTCCCGGTGTGGCTCCAAAAGCCTCCATTGCCGGGATGTAGCCGACATCGTTGATTGCCACCAGAGTTTGGTGGCGGTTAAGCGTGACGCCGACTTCGTTAGCCACCTGCTCCAGAGACGACTTCGGATTGCTCCGGTCATCGCCTTTGTAGTTGTGGTGGTCGATGTTGCGACCGTTCCAGCGGGTTGAGCCGCCGAGTTCAATGCCGACTACTTCGGTGTGTGGGTCTTGCGCGAGCAGGACTTCAACGGCGGTTACTACTGCCGTCTCAAGGGCCTGCCAGGTCGCTCCCCAAGGTTGCCGTGTGACAATGAATGTCTCGCCGGCGTCCCCAAGGAGATTGCGAATCTCTACGGCTTCCCCATCGTTGACGGGGCAAATCCAAATTACCTTCTTCATAGCTCACCTCCCGTGAACTTCAATTCGCCGACCTGTTCCCAGGCAACGCAATCCTGGTTGCAGGTCTCCTTAATCTGATTTGCCAGCGCGGGAAGTTGCTCCCGAACTTGGCCGTTAACTGATTTCGTCCACGCGATCCAGATCACCTCGACTTGAGGTTCCCCAGTCGTGGAGAGAACCCACATGCCGCGCGCGCAAGCCAAATTATTGAAGCCTAACTCTCGTGCGGTTTTTTTCAGGTTCTCGATCGCACTCTCGCTTACACGAGAGCCGGACTTTTGAAGGGTGGGGATGTAGAGCGCATCCCGGATCCCTTCAAGTTTCTTGCCTTCTACCGGATTAGTGGAGAATGTCCACCAGCCGATTTCAGGCTCAAAGGTACAGCCGCCCGTTTCAGAAGCGGCTTCGATCGGGCTTGCTACCCTATATTTCATCTAACTCCCTCCTCCTAAACAATCAAGTTTGGTTGGCTAAGAGGAAAGGAGAAGATGCAAGTGCGGTTGCAGAGCTTCTCCTAAGTACATTGTAGTAATTATTTATGAGTCCCTGCTACAAGGACTTCGCCGTGATTACGACTGCTGGAAGATCTTGATTTCCGCCGGGCTGTACGTGACGTACACCCGGAACTGCTGGAACTCCGCCGCCAGCTTGGTCGCGTAGCCCTCAACGGAGTCCTTCCACTCATCGTCGCTCTCCGTCGTATAGAGCGGCGACTGGGTCGACGACAGCACGAGCGAGGGCTCGTGCATTGCGACCACCTGGTCGCCGGACTTGTAAGCGTAAGTAATCACCGCGTCGGCGATCACGAATGCCACATAGCCGCGCCCAGCCGTCAAGGCCTCGGTGTAGAGGCCGGTGAGGAAATTCAGGACAGCCTGTTTTTCCTGTGTAAAACCGTCGTATCCTTTTTTGAGACCCAAATAAATCTTGGCCTCGAGGGCGGACGGGTTGTGGCCGGTACGGCCGTTGTCCTGCGCGATCTGATACATTCTTTCTTTCTCCTCTCCCTTTCGGGATTCCGGCCGCCTAAAAACAGGAAGACGGACAGAATTCCGGAAAGGAAAAGAAAACCAATTTCCAGACTTCGATATTTTCAAACTCTGGAAAAAAGTCCAGTACCAACTAGTGCATGTTGGCACTGGTTCGGCTTCGAAAAAAAGCCTATCCCGAAACCTCCTCGCCCTCCGTGCAGGAAGGGCAAAAATTCTCATGAGATTGCGAGGCAATCGCCTCCGCAATCCCGTTCAACCCTGCCGCTTGCAGGACCGAAACTACTTTCCCCGCCTCTTCTTTTGAGGCAAAAAAACGAAACTCTTTTTTCATACTTATCCCCCTCCCAATTTATTAACCTAAATAAACTCGGAGGGAGAGAGGTAACCAGCATGTGCGATGCGGTTACCCCTCAACTTTTGTGCGTGCGGCGTGTCTAGAATTGCCGCGGTTCGGTTAAGCCAGCCTAGAACTGGCTTTACCTACTCCACCTCGTAGACGGAGAAGGCAAACGCGGCGGAGGCTATTTCCTCTGCCGTATACTCATGGCGGTCGGTAAGCCGTGGCAAACCGCGAACCCCCATAACCACCACGCTGTCACCCCGCTGGAGTTCCACCCGGGGTGGAGTGGCCGGGATGCCGACTTCGATCCCGAACTTTCCCCTCATCACCGCGATGGTTGCGGCATGCGAGGGATTAAGGCAGGACTCGACGCCCTGCCCGACCAGCTCCCGAACCTGCTCGGGAGTCCGAACGAAACGGCGGATTGCCGTACCGTTCTCTAAACTGGCGAACATGCTATCCGCCAGGGCAAATCCGAAATACGTCTTAGCCATGACTTCTCCTTTTCCTTTCGGAATACTGATCACCAAAATTGATTTTCAAAACTCCGAAAAGAAAAAGAAATTTAAATCCTCAAATCTCTTTAAGGACTTTTCTAAACCTACGATTATCCATAGGCTTGGAAAATGAGGATGTCAGCGTGCGAGCGGACAGAGCCTCAAAGTGCATGATGATTTTTTAGTTCGCGCGGCAGGATCATCAACCTGCCTAAAAGGTCACACCTCGGTAATCCAAGCTATCGCGGGGTAGCGCCCCGCATAATCTTGAACGGGGTACCATTGCTGGTACTCCCCATCGTAAATGCGCTTTTCAGCGCGATCTACGACCACCATCCCAGCCATGCCGATGACATGGCTAATCGCCTCCTGCTCGGAGGCTACTTCCTGCTCAACCTCACGGTTGAACAGGTTAATAACTGCGAATCTCATTTCCTTCTCCCTTCTTCCCGTAAACCATAATGATTTACAAAAAGAAAAGAGAAGATTTTGTCAATTTTCAGAACTCAATATTTATTTAGTTCTGAAAAAAGGTCACCAGACAGCGTGTGCGATGCTGTGCTGATGACGATGTGTGCAATGTCCAGATGACGCTCGGACAGACGGATACTTTTGTTTGGCCGGTGGTATCAAACCGGGCTATTATTACTTGGCAAACGGCTTTTGGGCGATAAATTCCTCCCACATCTGTTCCGCCTCCGAGCGGAATAGAAGTAGCGAAATCAGGGGCTCGGTTATCGGACTGGCTGCCCAGCCTGGAACGGGAAGGAACACAACATCCTCCCCCAAATGTAGAGAAACGGGCGACACAGACTTAATCATAATTGCCTCAAGCCGTTCCCCTAATTCCTTCCCCCCGTTGTCGCTAGAGGACAAATATGTCCCCCAGCTTCCTGTTTGTACGCGAACCCTTACTGGGGTTAAACCCAGCGCGAATCCACCGGTCGGATCAGGTCCGCCCCTAACCTCACACATTACTTCACAGTAGTCGAAATGGTGAACTACTTTTTTCTCCTTCTCAAAGACCATGTCCCGCGCCCCTTGGGGAAGGGGGCAGTACTGCTCCACGGCAGGCCGGAGCTCAAACTCCAGACCCGCTTCGCGGAATTTTTTTACACACTCCGCGAAGGAAAACCGAGGCCGCTCTTGCAGCCCCTGAAGGGCATGGTCAATGGCCAGCCCTACTTTCTCACTCGTATTCTTCATACTTCCTTCTCCTTATTCCAAAATTGGAATCGCTTCTTATACCCCGACTGTTAAATCGGGGAGCAGCAAAATGGAATGGAGGCCAACGCATTTGTTGTCTTGCGAAAGGCAAATTAAAAACCAGAGTTGCCTTTTAATTTGCCTACCACAACAAAGATTGCTTCGTCGTCCTGACAAGTCGGAACTCCTCGCAATGACACAAACCGCCCCAGATTAATCGGAGCAAATATTAACATCTTTTTATCAGCGCCGGTCTTTGCTATCCCCCTACTAAATTCAGCGGATGTCAGCTTAGAGCCCGAGCACTAATCAAATTTTCAAAGAACGCTTCCTACTAAAAAATCCTTCCCTGGTTACAGGAAGGATTTATTTAACAAGAAGATTTCCCCCCACTATTTTGGGTCGCGAACTTTAAATCGCGAAGACAAAATAATGAAGGGCGCACTTCTTGCTATATTTGTTCAGCAAGCGGTCAGAGGCGCAGCTTCCTGTAAGTCGCACCACTAAACACTTGTAGACTTGCTTACTTATAGCGGGGTTTGTTCTTCCCGTTTGTTCCTGTTACAAACGAGAGGGGGAAAGTTTTAGGGTTATTCACTCCTAAACGCCGTCCTTTAAACAAAACCTCATTTGATTGTTAATGTTGCGCTAAATTAGCGTAACTAGACAGTATATACTAAACTTGACAAAGTGTCAATAATATACTGATATAAATATAAATTAATACAATAATTAAACAAATATTTGGCTTATTTTAATATTAAAATGTCAGTTTATATTTGACAAGATTTATAAAAGGTGCTAAAATACCCATATAATCAATAAATTTACCATTATGGATAATATTCAAAATTCACCAGTTAATACTGCCCTACCACAAGCAGCCCCTATATCCCCGGCAAAGAGAGCGGAAAAAACCAAAACTCCGGACTCGCCTTATACGCCCATTTTGGAAAAGCTCGGGCTTAACAAAAATGAAGCCCAAATTTACGAGCTTCTTTTAAATTCCGGCCCGCAAAGCATGAAACCAATTTTATTCCAGACCAAACTTAAACGTGGCAATACCTATTATCATTTAGACAATTTGGCGGCTAAAGGCCTGGTTGAAAAACAGGATTTGCCGGGTCAAACAACTAAATTCGTGGCCAAAAACCCGGAACAGCTGGGGCTGCTTTTGGTCAAACAAAAAGCCGCACTATTTAGTGCGGAAGAAGAATTAACTAAAAACTTACCGCAGCTGCGGAGCATATACCAGCTGGCGGCAGTTAAACCGACCATAAAATACTTTGAAGGCCTGGACGGGGCCAAACAAGTGGTGGAAGATTCGCTAACGTCCGCCACGGAAATTTATTCTTATATAGATAGCGCGGAATTAAATAAACAATTTCCGGATTTAAACAAAAGTTTCACCGAAGCCCGCGCTAAAAAAGGGATTAAGAAAAAAATAATCATGGTAGATTCACCTTATGTCCGTCAGCATGCTAAAACTTTTGACCCAGCAACTACCCAAATCCGCGTAATCCCCGCGCCGGCCAATTTTTCTACAATTATGTATATTTATGGCAACACGGTTTCCTACATTAGCATGGAAAAAGGACAAATTGTTAGCATGATAATAGAACATCCGGCAATTTACCGGATGCATAGAACTTTATTTCAAGCCCTATGGGAAACAGCAAAGGCGGCCAATTAGGCCGCCTTTTCTAATTTTTGCGAAAGTTCTTCTTGTTTAGGTCGCACCAACTTAATATATTTATACTTTTTTCCAGAGTCATCTTCCACTATTTCTATTTCCGTAGTCTCTTTAAAACCCAATATCCGGGTATAAAACTTTCTAGCCGGGTTATGTTCATATACCTTTGCCTCCAAGTTATGTTCCCCGCCTTCCTGTTCCAATGCAGCTTTAATTACCGCTATGGCCAAGGGGCTATCAAAGGCCTCGGGCCCCAAATTTAAAGAACCAACATACCAAGTACCCGCCGTTTTTTTATCTACATGAAAAAATACCGCAGGGTGATCTTTAAAATTAAAAATATAAAACTCGTGACCCGGTTCATCTAATAAATGGCTAAATTCATCCACTGTATAATCTTTTAAACCGCCCGGATAAAGCCTTTCCCGATTAGCCTTAAAGGCATAACTCATTTCTTGCTTTTCCCCATCTGATAATTCGGCCGAATCCTTAATTTGCAATTTTGCCTGTCTTATTTCTGCCAGCTCTATACCTTTAACATGCCTAAGGGCACTTGCTAACAGAGCAACTTCACTACGATAGTTATTTATGTGTTCAATTGGGCTTTTGTTTTCCAAAGTTCCCTTATTTTGCAACACCAAACCCATAGCTTTTAAAAGCTCGTTGGCTTTACTAAAAAGCTGATTAACAATATTGCTTATAGAACTGTCACTAACCTCACTAACATTTGCAAACTCCTGCAACAAAAACCCTCTAACCTTCTCTGAAAGGGCTACTATTTCCGCATACTTGCTAAATAAAGCTTCAGAAAGCTCGGGTTTAGCCTGTTCAGCGATTGTCAAAATTGAGTCCGCTAGGAGAGGGTCTTCCGCACAAGCCAAAAAAGAAATTACCATATGTTCTCTGCTTCCCGATTGTTTTAAGACCTCCTGCAGGCGTTCCGCAGTTTTTAAATCAGCTCTATTTAAAAAATTCACAAACTGAACTTGTCCATAAAAAGGAATATACTCTATTTTTATTCCAAAATCATCTTCAATTTTTTTTCGCATAGGCAAACTTACCATATAGCGATAAATATATTCCTCTTCTGGTTTCTCATGCCCTCCCGGAAAAAGCAAATTTTTATATTGCATAAGAGCAATTGGTTTGGCATCGTTTTGCTTACCCTCAACCCTGTCTATGTATTCCTGATTGCGCTGCAATAATTCGCCAAAAACTATGGGGTGCAGGCTATTTTTATTTTTCAACCTTTGTAAGTCATAAAAAAAATCTCTTCCTTCCCGCTTTAAATGCTTCTTAAATCCCCACAAATGTTCAATTTTCCCTAACTCGTGGGATGGATGATATCTGCTTCCCGGATGAAAAACTTCATGCCTATTTAAATCTTCATAAATGTAATCGTCTTCAAAATTATTTAATTGAATATATTGCTCCTCTTTTTCCCGAACCGTTGCCAAATTTACGTCGTCGTGCGCGAAAACGCTTTGTAAACGGTCTCCCTTATAAAAACCAAAATAGCCGGGGGCAATCGGCAAAACAGGGTTGGCGATTGGCCAGCCTTCCCTTATCCCTAACGCCAACCTGTCCTGATATGAGCGTTGGATATTACGGAAAGTATAAATCATTCCATCCGACCCTCCCCCAGCGATGCCATGCACACTTCCGGGCTTTTCCATATCTCTATAAGACGACATTTCTAAAATGTCCTGCAGATGTTTTTGAATCAAGTAATTACTCGCGGAACCATATTCTCTCCCGACAATACTCTCAAAATCTCCGGATATTCCACTCCCATACCAAGGCTTTTCCTCCCTCTCTTCAGGAGTATAATTTTCTAAAGTAGAATTATGAGTTTGTACAAAATCTAAAATCTTGTGCAACAGGATGTTGCCTAGCGGATTATTTGTGGCGTTTAAGAAGTTGAGTTGATCTTCAACCTCCTGGTCTATAGCCACATCGGTTTCCAAAGCATCAGTAAGTACATCTTCATTCATCATCTCTTCCCGCAACTGATCAAGCTCCCCCAGTAAAACTAAAGCAGGTAATCCTAAAGAACTACCAGGGGTTATTGCCCTGGCAACAGAATTTTGAGCTTGCTTTTTTCTTTCAAAACGACCGTGTCCTTCTGCTGACCCTACCCAGTTCCTAATAACTTCAATGCCCCTTTTTGCAAGTTCAAGACTGCCGCCATCAATAATCCCGGCAATATGATTTTCCAACTCCGCTTGCGGTAACTCTGTTTCTGAATGAGGCGTCGCCATCTCTTGAAGCTCTAACATTCCCTCAACTTCTCGCTGGGTATCTTGCCTTAAAATTAGCGTTTCCCTCTTAGGCTCTGGCGGAAACCTTCTCAACAACCGCTGCCGCGCCAACTCTTTTTTTTCCTTTTCCTCATCTTTGTTCTGGATACTTGTTTCAAGCCTGCCAGGCTCAATCCCTGGAAGCTCACTTGATGAAGTATCGGCAATATCAAATTCTACGGAAGGTCTTTTCATAACCTCATTATACCCATTATTAAGCTAAATTAAAAATGCTATAATACCCCCATGGATAAAGTTATTGAAGTTAAAAATCTGACTAAAACATATAAGCTTAGCAGGCCGGATGACAAAGGTCAACGGGTTTTGGAGGCAGTTAAGGGTGTGTCCTTTGATGTATACAAAGGCGAGGTGTTTGGCATTTTGGGACCAAACGGCG
>Ga0182027_10013508_pt1 | contig 11375 bp, 9 predicted proteins | sample 712E1DmetaG_FD_121300 | JGI IMG/M metagenome (GOLD analysis project Ga0182027, IMG submission 121300) | Permafrost microbial communities from Stordalen Mire, Sweden - 712E1D metaG (Illumina Assembly) | ecosystem: Environmental > Terrestrial > Soil > Wetlands > Permafrost | place: Sweden...
AGGGGCAGTGAAGTGAAGGTTACATCATCAACAATACCCAACGTGAAGTGGTTTTTGGGTTCCTTCATCTTCAGGTTCTCATATACTGAAACAATCTGTGAAGGCGTTGTATCCTTCGAACTGAGACCGTAGCGGCCGGCGATGATCATCGGCCTTTCGGCAACATCATAAAACATATCCCTCACATCAAGATACAGGGGATCCCCGTTGGCTCCGGGTTCCTTGGTCCTGTCCAGCACTGCAATGCGCTTAACCGATTTCGGAAGTATGTTAAAGAAATATTTTTCACTGAAAGGACGGTAAAGATGAACCACTACAAGGCCGATCTTTTCGCCTTTAGCCCTCAGGTAGTCTATGGTTTCACGGATGGTCTCGGTAACCGACCCCATGGCGATAATGATATTCTCAGCCTGTGGATCTCCGTAATATACAAAAGGATGATATTCCCTGCCTGTTAGAGCGGTGATCTCTTTCATATACTGATCAACAACATCGGCAACGGGATGATAGAAACGGTTGACGGCTTCTTTTGCCTGGAAGAAAATATCGGGATTCTGTGCGGTCCCCCTGGTGACCGGATGCTCAGGATTAAGAGCCCGTTCACGGAATTCCTGCAGAGCTTTCGTATCGAGCAGCTTTGCCATATCTTCATTTTCAAATGCCTCGATCTTCTGGATCTCATGTGAGGAACGGAAGCCATCAAAGAAATGAAGGAAAGGCAGTCTTAATTTTATTGCGCTGAGATGGGCTATGCCTGCCAGGTCCATAATTTCCTGCACTGAACCGGATGCCAGCATGGCGAAACCTGTCTGCCTTGTTGCATATATATCCCCGTGGTCGCCAAAAATCGAAAGTGCATGAGCAGCCACTGTTCTGGCGGATACATGGAATACACACGGAAGCAGCTCACCTGCAATCTTATACATGTTGGGAATCATCAGCAATAAGCCCTGGGAAGCAGTAAATGTGGTAGTAAGCACACCGGCCTGAAGGGATCCGTGAACAGCGCCTGCTGCACCTGCTTCACTCTGCATTTCAGCGACCTTCACCTCATCACCGAAAATATTTTTGCGCCCGACCGCCGCCCAATCATCAACATTTTCAGCCATGTTAGAGGAAGGAGTGATAGGATAAATAGCAGCTACTTCGCTGAACATATATGCCATATGCGATGCAGCCTGGTTCCCGTCACAAGTTAAATATTTTTTAATTTTAGTCATAATGTGTTGATTTTTAATGATTTGATTCTATCCACTGTGAATCGATTAACAGACTGCAAAGGTACAATTTTTTTAATTTTGCCGGATGCTTTATCCAACTTCTTTTGAAAATAAGCTGGGCTTTGATCATATCAGGGAACTGCTGAAGGCTAACTGCCTGTCGTCCATTGGGAAAGATCTTGTTTCGGCCATTTCTTTCTCCACAGATCAGAAAGATATCTTCCTGAAATTACAGCTGAGCGGTGAGATGCTCAATGTACTGAATTTCGAAGAAGGATTTCCGTCCCAGGATTATTATGATCTCCTGCCGGAACTGGGCAGGATAGTCATCCCTGGCACGTATATTGAAGAAGATACCCTGTCGGAACTCAGACTCTCGCTGCACACCGTTGCAGGATTGATACGTTTTTTTTTCGACAGGAAGGAAACCTACCCCCTGCTTTATGAGCAGGTCCATTCGAATATTACCGACAGTTCTGCCCTTGATCTTCCGGCCGGTCTTATACAACGGATCGACAGGATACTTGATGAGCGTTCAGAGGTGAAGGACAATGCTTCCCCCGAGCTGTTAAAACTCAGAAAAGAGAAAGCATTTAAACTGGCCAGTGTGGAACATAAGATCCATCACGACCTGAAGGTCGCCAGGCAGGCCGGCTGGACTCCTGATGATGCAGAGATCACAATCCGAAACGGCCGCCTTGTGATCCCGATGCTGAGCGCCCATAAACGCAAGATCAGCGGCTATGTGCATGATGAATCGGCCACCGGTCAAACCGTTTATATAGAACCTGCCGCGATTTTCGAAACGAATAACGAGATCAGGGAAATTGAGTATGCTGAAAAGCGGGAGATTATTAAGATCCTGCTGGCATTCACCGATCAGTTAAGGCCGGAAACAGAAAACCTGGTCAGTCTCTATAATTTCATGGGCGTAATTGATTTTATCAGAGCTAAGGCACTGTTTGCCAGAGAAATATCCGGAGTCCTCCCAAAGATCGCCGGACATGGTCCGGCATCCTCCAAACCCCATATCGGGTCAGGATTTAAATGGTACCAGGCAATCCACCCAAACCTTTATCTTCATTTTAAAAACATTAAGAAGACTGTTGTTCCCCTTGATCTTGAACTTGAAGGGGACGAGCGGATCCTCATCATTTCGGGGCCCAATGCAGGAGGAAAATCTGTTTGCCTTAAAACGGTCGGGCTAATCCAGTATATGTTTCAGTGCGGACTGCTGCCTCCGGTAAGGGAAGATTCGGAATTTCTTGTTTTTAAAAAGATCTTTATCGATATTGGGGACGAGCAATCCATTGACAATGACCTCAGTACATATACTTCCAAGCTTCTGAACCTGAAATTTTTTCTTGAACATGTGGACGACAGCTCCCTGCTCCTTATAGATGAGTTCGGCTCAGGTACCGATCCTTCACAGGGAGGAGCCATGGCTGAAGCCTGCCTGGAAACAATGGCGGCGATGGGAACCTACGGGATAATCACCACACATTATTCTAACCTTAAACTATTGGCAGGGAAAGTCAGGGGGATCGTGAACGGGGCTATGCTCTATGATTCAAAGAAACTCAAATCGCTTTATCGTTTAAAGAAAGGAAAACCCGGCAACTCTTTTGCATTTGAAATTGCAGCCCAGATAGGATTTCCTTCCGGGGTGCTGAACAAAGCAAGGAACATCACAGGCCATAGCCAGCTTAACTTTGAAAAACAGATCCAGGACCTGGAGACTGAGAAGGAAGAAATGAGCAGGAAAACAACGGAAATCAGGGTTGCTGATGATTTCCTGGCTGAACTGATCGGGAAATATGAAAAACTCACAGGCGAACTTGAAAAGTCTAAAAAGGAGATCCTTGAGAATGCCCGTCGGGAAGCATTGAAGTTGGTGTCTGATGCAAATAAGACTATTGAAAAGACGATCAGGGAAATAAAAGAGGCTGAGGCCGAAAAGGAGAAAACCAAAACTGCAAGGTCCGGGCTTAAAGAGCTAAAGGCCAGTCTTGAAGAAAAAATCCCTCCGATAACCCTCAATGAAACCGGGCTGTCAAAGGATATACATGACAAGCCTGCTTCCTTGGCAAATACACAGCTTCCCCCTCACTCTATCCTGCATCTCAATGAACCTTTAAGCCCCAAAAACCGTCAATACCAGTCATACCTTGACGACATGCATCGTAAATTGCAGGATTTTCAGCTGACCTTAGATCTGCGCGGTATGCGCGTTGATGAGTGCCTGTCGGTACTGCAGCTTTATATCGATGATGCTGTTATGCTTTCCATACCCGAAGTGAGGATACTTCATGGTAAAGGAAACGGTATTCTGAGGCAGGTCACACGGGATTATCTGCGCTCGGTCAGGGAAATTAAAAGCGCAAAAGATGAACATGTGGAAAGTGGCGGTAGTGGAATTACTGTTGTGGTATTTAAATAGTAAGTTCCACATACTACATCCTGCTCATTTAACAATTTTTAACGTTTTTATTTTCACAACAGATTATACCGCCACAATGACCTAACATACATCTTTAATTAGCTGAAAGCCGGTTTTTTACAACAAATCTACAAAAAGCTGATGTTAAGGGGGAATTGCTCATTGCCACAGAATTGCCAAATTGCCTGTTTTACATTATTCTTTATTCATCTTCATAGTCGTACTTTTGCCCCTCTGTGCCAAAAACCAAAATCATGAGTTTAAGAGCCAAGACAAATGAACTTAAAAGAAGGATGAATGAAGCTTTCCAGGGAGGCGGTGAACAAGCTCTTGAAAAGCAGAAGGCATCTGGAAAAATGACAGCCCGTGAACGAATTCTGGCTTTGCTTGATCCAAACTCATTTCATGAATATGATCTGTTTGTCAAGCACGCAGGGCAGGATTTCGATATGGATAAAAAGTACCTGCCCGGCGACGGTGTAATTACGGGTACCGGATCCATCAACGGCTGGCCTGTTTGCATCTTCGCACAGGATTTCACTGTTGCGGGTGGTTCATTAGGGTTTATGCATGCCAAGAAGATCACCAAGATCATGGATCACGCCATGAAGATGAAAGTACCCCTGATAGGGATCAATGATTCCGGGGGTGCGCGTATCCAGGAAGGTGTTAATTCCCTTGCAGGTTATGGCGAGATCTTTTACAGGAATACACAGGCTTCAGGGGTAATTCCGCAGATCAGTGTCATCCTGGGTCCCTGTGCGGGTGGAGCGGTTTATTCTCCGGCTCTTACCGATTTTGTGTTTGTGGTGGACAAGATTTCAAAAATGTTCATCACCGGCCCGGAAGTCATAAAGACCGTACTTGGTGAGGAGATTTCCATGGAGGATCTCGGCGGAGCTAAAGTTCATGCTGAAATCACAGGGAATGCACATTTCTTCGCTGAAAGTGAAGATGAATGTTTCGACCAGATCAAAAGGCTGGTCAGCTTTATCCCGTGGAACAACGATAAAAAAGCTGAACTCTTTCCTAAAAAAGCACCTAAAACCAGGCACTATAAAATTGAAAGCATCTTTCCGACCAACCCGATGACACCTTATGATGTAAGGGATGTGATCAAAGCACTGGTCGATGATTCCGATTTTTTCGAGATCCATGAGAAGTGGGCGGCAAACATTGTTATTGGTTTTGCAAGGCTCGATGGGCAAACTATTGGTTTTGTCGCAAACCAGCCAATGGTCCTGGCCGGAGTTCTCGATGTTGATTCCAGTGATAAAGCAGCAAGGTTCATCCGTTACTGTGACGCTTTTAATATCCCCCTGGTCACTCTTGTTGACCTGCCGGGTTACCTTCCGGGTATTGACCAGGAGCATGCAGGTGTGATCCGACATGGAGCCAAAGTTTTATATGCCTACAGCGAAGCGACGGTCCCCAAACTCACCGTGATCCTGCGTAAGGCTTATGGGGGAGGGTATATCGCTATGTGTTCTCACCATCTTCGTGCTGATTTCGTGCTTGCATGGCCAACTGCCGAGATTGCCGTCATGGGGCCTGAAGGAGCTGCGAATATCATCTTCCGTTCCGAAATAAAATCTTCAGATAATCCTGATGAAACCCGTAAAAGACTCATTGAGGAATACCGCCAGAAATTTGCCAACCCGTATGTTGCTGCAGCATACGGCTATGTGGATGCTGTAATAGAACCGGGAGAAACAAGAAACTTTCTTATACATTCACTTACCCTGGCTCAAAATAAGACCGAGATAGCCCCCAAGAAAAAACACGGGATTCCTCCTTTTTGATTGTCCTTGTAATCAGAACATCATTTTATGGAAGACAAAGAAAAACCCCAGGAACAGACTGAACCTGAATACATTTCTTTTCAGATGGAGCATATTGCCTTCAAAACCCTGCCAACCCGCACGTTTTTGATGCGAAAGCCTTATGAGCCGGAAGATCTGAAAAAGATAACCGCTTTCATCCCAGGCACTATCATGAAGATCTATGTCAAGGAAAAACATAAGGTTAAGGCCGGTGAGACCCTTCTGGACCTTCAGGCAATGAAAATGAACAACCATCTTTTGTCGCCTCTGAACACGGAGGTAAAAAAAATATATGTCAAACAGGGTGACAGGGTTACCAAAAACCAGCTCCTGGTTGAACTTAAGTAAGCATCATTTCTTTTACCAGTGCAATAATTTCTTCCCTTCCCAGCCGTGTTGTTGAGGATGTGCTGATCATTTCAGGTACAAAGCCGGGAATAAATCCCTGAATCCTTTTAACGTAATTTGCCTGCAGGTTTCTCTGACCGGACTGTGAAAGTTTGTCTGTTTTCGTGAAAAGTATTACGAAAGGCTTATCATTCCTGATCATCCAGTTCATAAATTCAGCATCCTGCTTAAGAGGGTCATGTCTTGAATCTATCAGGACAAAGGTACACCTCAGGGCCCGGCTTTTCAGAATATAAGCAGTGATAATCTGTTCCAGTTTAGCCTTCTCAGTCTTCGAAAGCTTTGCATATCCATATCCGGGCAGGTCGACCAGATAAAATAGCAGGTCCTCCTCAAGAAAATGATTGATCGTCCTTGTCTTTCCCGGGTTTGATGAGATCTTGGCAAGATTTTTTCTGCCCGCCAGCATATTGATAAGTGAAGATTTTCCTACATTGGAACGTCCGATGAAGGCAAATTCGGGTAGACCGGTTTGCGGACCGTCTTTCGGGTGAACCATGCTGGAGATGAATTTCAGGTTCATGTTTGCTGATGTCGGGGTATGATTATTCATATATTGCTATTTCTGCAAGCCATAGACCTTTTGTTTGACGAACTCTGCCCATTGATGATCGTTCTGTGATTTGTCGAATGATTGCCAGGGAATTATGTTACCGATGATAATTGAGATCGTATGGCCTTTTTGCTTCATCATCTCATCAACAAGATACAACATTTCGATATTGGTTTTTATACCCAGCTTTTTTCGCCAGTTGGAAAGATTATAAAACCAGTCGGAATTCCTGCCCGAAATATATACAGGAAGAATGTCACGCCCGTATTTCCTTGCCTTTTTAATAAAAGTATTTTTCCATTCCAGATCCATGATAACACCTCCTTTGAACTTCCTTGATACGAGTCCTGCAGGGAAATACAGGATAGCTTTATCCCCTGCAAATGTTTCGTCGATTATTCCTGAGTTCCCGGTGTTCTTACCATGTTTGTTTATCGGGATAAACAATGGTTTAAGCCCGGGAACATTCATCAGGAGGTCATTCACAGGGAACACGATATCGGGCCTGGCTTTCCCTATCTGGTTCATCAGTGCAAGCCCGTCGAGCCCACCCAGCGGATGGTTGGAGGCTATAATAAGCCGGTGGCCCACAAGCATTTCCTTCAGTTTGTCAAGCCTCTCTTCCTGGTCTGTTCCGGGAATTTCAGTGTTTATAGTGACTCCGAATTCCTGCAGCATGGCTGCAACAAAAGGAAGCCCGGTTTTGTCCCGGTGATTGTATATATAGCCATTCACCTCATCCTGATGGATAATCCTTTTCAGGTAATCAAGCAACCATTTCGGAATGATCTTGAGAAGTCTCGGGTTCTTTGACTCAAAAAGCCCCTCTATATTAATCAGCTTCTCCGGAATGTTGTAATGAGCTTCATGCATATTGCAAAATTAGAAAATAGGATCACATAACAGCTTATAACCGAAAACGGGTTCACTGCTTTTATTACTTTTGTAAAAGAGTCCTATACAGCTTTTATGGAAATGATTATTCCTCCGGTCGACAGGCATCTGCTCGATGCCGAACTCACCGACTCCAAATTTGTCCGTAATACCAATAACGGCCAGAACAAGATTTATATATTTACCGCACATGATTCGCCGAATCTGATGAAAGAACTCGGGAGGCTCAGGGAGATCACTTTCAGGGATGCCGGAGGCGGAACAGGGAAATCCATCGATATTGATGAATTCGACTTAATGGATGAACCTTTTCATCAGCTGATTGTATGGGATCCTGCCGATCATGAGATCGTAGGAGGTTACCGTTTTATTCACGGGCGGGATATTCCCTGCCTGGCAAATGGCTGCTTAAGCTCTGCAACTGCCGAGCTCTTTGAATTCTCACATAAATTTATCCGCGATTACCTCCCCTATTCCATCGAACTCGGCCGCTCCTTTGTCCAGCCGGAATATCAGCCTACCGTAAACCTGAGAAAAGGTTTGTTCTCCCTCGATAATTTATGGGACGGACTTGGAGCAATGATCATAGAGAATCCGGATGTACGGTATTTTTTCGGGAAGATGACGATGTATCCACAGTATAATAAACCGGCCCGTGACATGGTGCTGTACTTCCTCAGGAAATACTTTCCCGACAATGAAAACCTGATGACACCAAAATTTAACGTGATCCTGGAGACATCCGAAGATACTCTGAAGAACATTTTCAATGCACCCTCGTTCGTAGAGAACTATAAGATCCTGATCCATGAAATAAGGCATCATGGTGAGCAGGTTCCCCCCTTAGTCAATGCATATATGAACCTCAGTGCAACCATGCGCACTTTTGGTACATCCATTAACCCCGGATTCGGCGACGTGGAAGAGACCGGGATCATGATAAAAATTGACGACATCTATCCCAGGAAAAAGGAACGGCATTTGAAAACCTATATTCAAAGGTTATCGTTCAGGGGATTTCGCTGGACGCGAAAAAAAGACAGGGTTTAGCAGGATCTTTTCAGGCAGTTTTAGCTTTATTTGCCTTTTTCATCAGCTTGCTCTTCAGGTTGGCAGCTTTATTCTTATGGATAACTGTCTTTTTTGCAAGTTTATCTATCTGGGAGATAACTTTTGGCAAATCTTTCTGTATAGCTTCTTTTTCCTCGGTTGAACGCAGTTTTTTTACAGCGTTACGCACGGTCTTAGCCTGATAACGGTTATCTGTCCTTTTTGTTTTAGTATTTCTTATGCGTTTCTCCGAACTTCTGTGATTGGCCATGATTTATTTATTAATTAATTGTCAATATTTTCAAATCAGGGCGCAAAATTACAACAATTATTTGAATTAGGAAATAGCCTGCACACAATTTCCTGTATATGAAAAAGGCCGGTTCACACCGGCCTTAAAATATCCTCTGTTATACTTCTGCAGGTTTATCTTCCCTTACTATTACCGGTGATGTCTCCGGGACTGCTGTTTTTACTTCAATCCCGGGCACCGCAGTTACCTTTGGTTTCGGACTTGCCTTCTTTTTGATGGCTGCTTTTTTTACAGATGCTTTCTTTGCAACGGCTTTTGCTTTTTTCTCAGGCTGCTCCTTTGTGGCCGGGACCGTTTTTTTCTCAGGAATTACTTTCTTAGATGCTGCAGTTGCTTTTGCAGGCAAGGATTTTTCCCGGATGGGTTTAAGCGGTTTCTGTTTCTTTCTTTTTGCTGATAGCTTGACCGGTTTAGCTTGCTTTGGAACTTTTTTTGCAAGCGGCTTTACATCTGCAGCTTTGGCGACAGGGACTTTTGCTTCCACTGGTTGAAGTGATGGCTTTACCTTGCGTCTGGATCCCTTCTTCGGTCCTCTTTTCTTAGGTCTGCCGGGTTTGCTATATTTTTTCGCCTTCGGTTCAGCAGATTTCTCTTCCGTAAATGATGATATTTTAAATCCGCTGTCTTTCGCAGGGCGGCCCCTTCCTCTTTTCTTTTTTATTTCCTTTTTCCCTGAAATATCTTTTGAAATTACTCCTAATTTTTTCAGAATATTTTTAATTTCACCGATATATTTTTCGGCTTCAATAAGTTCAAGTTCATATTGTCCCACTAGGAATTCCAGCTCGCTTTCAGTAAATTTAATACTTGGCATAATTAAATATTTAATTAATTAATAATATTTTTTACAAATGTAATGCGGAATTATTATAAATTCAAAAAAAATTAATTCTGTTTCTTTTACTTTCTACCATCTGATAATAAATTCCGGGAATAATTTTTCAGTGTCAGGAGATATAACGGATTGTCCCGGAATGCAAAAATGTTTTGCAGAATTCAATACATTTTGTAATTTTGCACTCCCAAAATGACTTTGGCCCGTTCGTCTAGGGGTTAGGACGTCAGGTTTTCATCCTGGTAACAGGGGTTCGATTCCCCTACGGGCTACTAAAAAGGCTTGTAATCATACTGATTTACAGGCCTTTTTTTATCGGGGAAATAGGGTAACATGAAAATCCAGAAACCTTATTATTTTGACTTATTTTGTGGTTTCAAGTGAAAACTAAACAGCAATAAAATAATCAAGGAAAGATTTACAAGCAATAAGAAGTATTACACGATTAACCAGCTAAATGCTAACCCCCAACCCTGATTTAATTCATTTATAAAAACGATAATTATATTGATTATCAATTTTATGCAGAGCCATTCAAAACAGAGGAGTGGATTTTTTAAGAATTCTCCTGTAGAAAGATAAGATATTGGCCCTTGAGATAAACCCAATATACTTGCCCTGGTTTGTAACTGGTATGTTCCAAAGATTGGAAGTCTCGAGTTTAATCATTGCATCATTCATGCTTTCATGGATATCAATCGTTATTTCCGATTTTGAAGTTAAATCTTTCAGCCGAACCTTATCATACAATTCGACCTTGAACATAAACTCTTTAAAATTTTCGAGAGGAATGATACCAATAAAATTCTGCTCATCATCAACAATAGGAAAAACATTTCTTTTACTTCTTGTAAATGCATCAATCAGGGTTATGAAAGTATCCTTCTGATTCAATGGTATAAATTCAGTCTCAACAATGCCCTCAAGGGAAATGTTTTTGAAAATATTATCCTTATCACCCGTAAAATATTCTCCTTTCTGCACCAGTTTTTTGGTATAGATTGAATAGGGCTCAAAATAACGACTGATAAAGAAAGACAATGCGGAAACTATCATCAGAGGAACAAATAAAACGTATCCACCCGTAATTTCAGCAATAAGAAAGATTGCGGTTAGCGGAGCATGGACTACGCCACTCATGATACCTGCCATTCCGACAGCAATAAAGTTGGAGACATGAAGTTCAGTAATTCCTAAAGAATTAACAAGAAAAGCTGTGCCAAAGCCCGTAAGACCGCCTGTAAACAGGGATGGGGCAAAAATCCCCCCATTCCCTCCAGACCCAAGAGTTATCGAAGTCGCGACTATTTTCAAAAGTATAACCAAACAGGTGAAAATTATAATGGTCCAGGGACTAAACGGGATATATGAAAACACACTCCTTTTAAGGAGGCTCAAGGTATCCCCCTTGAGCAAAGTTTCTATGGTATGATAACCTTCCCCAAAAAGCGGAGGGAAAAGATATATCATGATTCCAAGTGCAAGTCCGCCGAAGATTGCTTTAAGGATAACGCTTTTACGGTTTTCAAAAAAGCCTTCAATACTTAAAGTGACCCTGGTCATATAGACCGAGATTAAACCGCATAATACTCCCAGTAGCACATAAAAGGGGATGGCATTATACTACCAGTCATTCGTAACAAGATAAAAAAGCTGACCTTTTAATAAAAATTTCGAAAGTATTGTCGCTGTTGCAGTCGAAATCAATAATGGAATAAAAACAGGGATAGTGACATCGGTAAGAAGTACTTCTATAGCAAAAATAACACCAGCGATAGGACTATTAAACACTGCAGCTATACCGGAAGCAGCACCGCAAGCCAATAGCAGTGTTCTTTC
>Ga0182027_10013509_pt1 | contig 11374 bp, 8 predicted proteins | sample 712E1DmetaG_FD_121300 | JGI IMG/M metagenome (GOLD analysis project Ga0182027, IMG submission 121300) | Permafrost microbial communities from Stordalen Mire, Sweden - 712E1D metaG (Illumina Assembly) | ecosystem: Environmental > Terrestrial > Soil > Wetlands > Permafrost | place: Sweden...
GATCCAACGGTTTCCGACCGACAGTCTCGATACGCCTTCGGTGCACGGAATCGTTGCCAACCAGGGAGGCAGCAACGGCGGAAGTGTTGATTTCGCGGGCCTTAATCCCAATATCGTTATTGACAACGGGGGGGGCGGCGCGGGATATTCAACCGATAACGGCATTACCTGGAAGAACTTCGCGACCAAGCCTTCGGGAAGCTCCCTGGCGGTGTCGGCGGACGGGTCGATTTTCGTCATGGGTACGAGTTATTCTACAAATAACGGATCAAGCTGGACGGCCTGCTCAGGCGCCTCGGGCCAGATCGCGTCCGACCGGGTCAATCCGAAAAAGTTCTACGCGTTTGCAAATGGCACGCTCTACGCCAGCACCGACGGTGCGGCCACGTTTACGGCCGCTACAACGGGGCTTGGGAGCGGCAGCGGCCGCGCGTCAGCCGTTTTCGGCATGGAAGGCGAAGTATGGGCGGTGGCCGGAAGCAATTTGTATCCCTCCAAAACTTCAGGAACTAACGCCACGCGCGTGACCACGGTGACGTCGGTCACGTCGGTGGGCTTCGGGAAGGCCGCGCCGACCGCCACCTATCCCTCGGTGTACATAATCGGGACCGTAAGCGGCGTAACCGGCGTGTTCCGCTCCAACGACCAGGCCGCGACCTGGGTGCGGGTCAACGACGACCAGCACCAGTACGGCGAGATGGACAACGTGGCCGGGGACGAAGATTATTACGGCCGCGTGTTCGTGACGACACAGGGCCGCGGCATTCCCTACGGCCAGCCGTCCGGAACATCCGTGTCACCGGCGCCCCCGACATTTCAGCACCGGGTAAACGGCATGAAATATTTTGGAAACAAGATCGTGGCCGACATTGCGCAACCGATTCTGTTATTAGACTTGCAAGGCCGCATAGTTAGGCAAGCAATGCCCATCGGAAATAAAGTTGAAATTAACCTCAAAGGTTTGACGCGCGGGGCTTATATCGCCCGTTGCGGCGATGCGTCTTTGCTGATCGGAATAGCGGACTGATAATTTGTATTCCTTCACATACATGAAAGGATGTGCGGTATGAAGCTTAAATCACTCATCGCGTTGACGATGTTCCTGTTTCTCGCGCAGGCGGCGTCGGCCGATAATTTCTTTACAGAGTGCCGTTTTCATTGGGGAGCGGGCAACGCCAGCGGGACCCTTTTGGACCAGATCGATTACATGACCGGCTGGGCAGGCAGCGGTGAAGATTTCAACATGAGCTCCCTGTTCTCGAGTTGCAAAACCAACAACAAAACGCCGGTAATCATCTCCTATATCATTGCGTTTACGGCCCGGCGCGATTGGGGGCTCCAAGACTGCAATGTGGGGACCCCAAGCCTGTGCCAGCAGGGCGCCAATTACATACGGGACAGTCTGCCGCGCATACTACGGCAATACGCGAAATACGCCACCGGGGCCGAGCAATATTTCGGCTCGGCGAACAAGATGATCTGGTGCATGGAGCCTGATTACGAGCAGTACAGCGAAGGCGGTCAAACCGGCGGCGGGTTGACGGCCGCGCAATGCGGAACGGTCATGGGGCAGATACTCGACACGATACTGGCGCACGCACCCAACTCGGTGTTTTCGATGGATATTTCTCCCTGGAAAACAGAGACGTTCCAAACGACATGGTATGCCGCGCTGAACATAAAAAGGTTTTCTTTCATTAATACGTCGGGGGGCCAGAGCACGCCCGGCTCGACCTTTATAAGCAACAATCAGACGGGATGTCCCACATGGAAATGGGTTTTTCAAACATTCGGGACGCCTATTATCGCCGACGCGGGTTACGGGACCGGGGGGGCCGCCGACGCCACCGGTTATGCTCCGTGGGTCAATCTGGCAAACCTCACGGCGAGGATAAACGACGGCTGTATTGCCGTGTGCCAGGACGATCCGGCTTCAACCTACGCCACCGACATCTCGACCCTTCGTTCGGAGATACCCACGCCGCCCAAATGTCCAACGGGAACTAACGCAATAATCCCCTTCGAGACGCGGGCCCCGGCGGCCGTAAACGGAATGACGCCGTCAAACGGAACATTGGAAATCATCGATCTGTCGGGACGGACGCTTTACTCGAAAGAATTTACAAGTAATAATTTGTCGTGGGACGCGTGGAAGGGCAATGGATTGCGGATGCGGCCGGGGGCCTATATCGTCCGGTTGCAGGGCAATAATCAAAGCATCCAGAAGAAGGTCCTTATTAACGAGTAAGGCAAGGTGAATATCTGCCATCGTGCGGAATAGCCGCATTTTTGCCGGACGCATGCGTCATGTGTCCGGCAAAAAAAATATAAAGTGTGGATTGGGAAACTTACATTAACGATAAAGTAATTTTGATGCGCTAACCCGCCTGGGGGCAGACAAAATAGTGTGGCCGCCTTTACTATGTTGTAAAGGAAACGGGTAACTAAACGAGTTTTTGACAAGACGTAAGTATTCTATTATTTTAATTTTCTTTAATTACGAGTTTGATGATTCACCTATCACCTGACAACTTTCTATTAGTGTAATAATTATAAACCAAAAAACCGGGGATATTTTCCCAAAAGGATGCAGCATGTTTTACCAAGCAAGGCACTATGGTATTATTGCTTTTATCGCGCTTTTGAGTTTTTCCCAATCGCAGGCCCGCTCGTCGAAAGGCGATGTGCTGTTTAACCTTAACTGGAAATTCATTCAAGGCAACCCTGCAAACGCGCAGCTCCCGGGCACGAGCGACGCGTCATGGCAGACCGTAAGCGTGCCGCATTCGGCGTCGTACGATGCGCCAACCGTTACCGGTGAACTTGCGTTTTATGGAAGTCCGGCCTCCCCGAACAAAGACTACTGGTACCGGAAAAGCTTTATATGTCCGGCAAACGCGCAAAAAGTATTCATTCAATTCGGGGCGGTAATGCAGTCCGTAAGCGTTTTCGTCAATGGCACCCTTGTGGGCGCGCATTACAACAGCGGATACACGGGGTTTTTCTTCGATATATCCAATAGCGTCGTGCGCGGGGCCTCCACGCTCATTGCCCTTCATTGCAATATCAATAATGACATAAATATTCCTCCCGGAGGAGGACCCGAGTGGGCGGGAAGCGACGGCGGCGCGGCGCCGGACTATCTCCTTTTTTCCGGCATGTATCGCGATGTGTGGCTTATGTTCAAAGACAGCGTTTATGTTCCGGTGCGCGGCCAGCGCATTACAACAACCGGGTCAACGGCGAGCCCGACCGTCCATGCGCTGACGACCGTTAATAACGACGGCAAAACCGCCCAGAGCGTCGTCGTGTCCTTGACGCTTCGCAACCCTTCCGGCGCGAGCGTCGCGACCGGAACATTGACCCAAACCGTGCCCGCGGGCGGCAATTCGTCGTTCGACATAACGACCGGCGCGGTCTCTTCCCCTTCTTTGTGGTCGCCTTCCAGTCCTTCACTTTATACGCTCCAGACAGTGGTGACCGCCGGGGGCGCTGTGGTTGACAGCGTTGTGGATCAGGTGGGATTGCGCTTTTATTCGTGGAGCGCAAGCACGCCCGGCGGATTGTCAATTAACGGCACGCGGACGGAATTAAAGGGCGTTTGCCTGGGGCAATTCATGGGCTGGATCGAAAACGCGGTCCCCGATTCCCGGTTCGCCAAGCAGATCGCCATGATAAAAGACATGGGCGCCAACAGCATCAGGTGCTCGCACTATCCGAGGGCCGACGCGTTTTATCGCGCCTGCGATTCCGTCGGCATGACGGTTCTTGTTGAAGTCCCCAATTGGGGCGTCAGCGGAGGATTTGCCGGCTTGACTTTATTCTGGAGCCGTATGTACAGCGCCGATTCCGAAATGGTCCTTGATGCATACAATCATCCCAGTATCTGGGGCTGGAGCCTTTTTAATGAGCCGAGTTCGGGTGATGATTTGACGTCGCAGTTTAACAATGAAAACAATATCATTCATGGGCTTGATCCGCTCGCGGGGTCCGGTCGCGTCACTCTGGTGGCCAATTTAAACGGAGCATCGACAAGATTTGTTTTTGACGTTGACGGCGCCAATTATGAGACGTCGGCTTCCACCACCGCTCCAATTGTCAACACGGAAGATTACCAGAACTGGTTCCGGGCGTTCGTTCGCGGGGACGCAATGGATTTGAGCGTAGGCAGCGGCAGCGAGGCCGCCGCAGAGGTCAATCAGATGAAGACCGACTGGAGCACCACGGACAAATGCGCCGGAGCGCATTTCTGGTGCTTTATGGATTACTGCTCGTTCCGGAACCAAACCGGACGGGAGGGCATCGTCGATCGTCTCTGGATACCTAAAAATGTCTACTACCTGTTTAAGAACACATTTAATACCGCTAACACTACAACGGACTATTGGACAAACGGGACTCCCGCGACAATTGACCTCAAGGCGGATCTCACCACGCTTAGGGCCGACGGCTCGGACATTTCCCAGATCGTCGCGACACTGCGCGATGCAAGCGGCGCGTGCGTGCAGCCGAGCGCCGGTTGCAGCATCGCCTTTACGGCCAGCCCGGCCGCGGCGGTCACCGCGCTTTATACGGGACACAGCACGGCCCCGACTTCCGGCAATCCCGTAACCGTTGCCGTGGAAGGCGGACGTGCGGGCATTTTGCTCAGGACAACCACGACGCCGGGCGCCATTACCGTGACCGCGGTTAGCAGTTGCGGGCTTTCTTCGGCAACGGTAAACCTGTCCAGCACACAGGTCACCGAAAACATCGGCACTGCCGTAGCGCCCCGTCAACCCGCCGCTGGTTTCATGGGGTCCGCCGCCTCAAAGCGTTTGGAACTTTCATATATCGGCAATACGGCGGTCATCACGTTCCCCGCCGGAGCGGAAAAAACCGTGCGCTTGCTTAATTGTCAAGGCAGAACCGTTGCCGCTTCCACGCTCCGGGATGGTAACAAAATTGTTGTGGACGGCAAAATGCTGGGAAACGGGATTCTTTACGTCGCATGGAATTTTAACGGGCGTAAAATCATGTCGATGGTAAATGGAATGCGGTAAGCAAATTACGAGGAGCGTATTCTCAAAGCATTCTGAATTCCAACTTCGGGCTCCTGAATACTGACTTCTATTTTTTGACGGAGGAATCGGTTAAAAATGACCAAACGAATCAGTCTATGCGCGATGGCGGCGGCGAGTCTGTTGCTTGCGAATTCGGTAATGGCGGCGGAAGATTCGACGGAAAAATATGTACCGAAATTGAGCGGCTATGCCTCGTGGGAGTCTGGGGAAGTGGTTAGAGGTTATAGCAGCTCTGCCGGAGTTGAGTTAGACCGCGCCTGGCTTCAAACCGGTTATATGGGGATTTGCGCCAACGCTGATGTAAGCGACCATCTTCGCATTCTTGTTGGCGGAGAAGGACAATATATTGTTTCTTTCCGCAGGTCGGAGGGTGGCGCCAACGATGTGTTCACGGAGTTGAGATTCCCCCAAACGGTTTTTTCAATCAAACGTGGTGAAGCGCTTTATACAGCCGGAAGCGCTTCGAATTCTCTGTTTCAGTTGGAAGCGGGGTTTTTTCCGTATAAATACGATGCGGATGCAAAAGACCTCGGCGAATATTTATTTCGCACCTATTGTTATCCTACAGCCATGATTAATGAATTCGACAAGCCTTACGCGGATTTGGTGGGTCTTCGCCTTGGGCTTACCCTAAATGCCGGGCCGGGCGCTTTTCACAATGACCTTTTATTTACCACATCAACACAATTCTGGCCTTTTGGCGATTTTTCGCTTTCCTATCTTGCCGATTATTCGTTTCCCCGGCTATTTACCCTTGGAGCGGGGGTTCAATTCTTTGATTTGTTTTCGGTCGGTGTGGATAATCCTGCGCTTGGCATTGATCCAACTACTCCTGATCCAAGCCAGATAAATGGGAAGAATTATTCTTTTGCCGGCACAAAGCTCATGGGTAGATTTTCATTCGACCCTAAGGGATTTTTTCCAGCTAATAATGCCTTTGTTGAATATCTCGGCAAAGAAGATTTAAAATTGTATGGGGAATTGGCGATTTTAGGCTTGAAAAATTACCCAGACACTGTTCAAAATAACGATGACGGATATAACAATATTGCGTGGCGAACGCCGGCGATGCTTGGTTTTAATTTTTTTGAACAATGGTATCCGATTGTCAATTTATTCTTTCCTAAATTTAGGCTTATAGATGTGCTTGGTTTGGAACTTGAATATTGGTATAGTCCTTATCCGAACAGTATTACCAATGTCGAGTACGACATGAAACCGTTGCCTCCTTCTTATCAACAGCATTCATTTACTAAATGGTCTTTTTATGGTCGCAAATCACTAGGCCCCCATGTTAACATTATCGGACAAATAGCCAATGATCATTTGATGCCCAAAACAACGGTCATGGCAAATGGTTTTGCTGATTTTACCGATGTCACAATCGGAAATAGCGATTGGTGGTGGACATTGAAGGCGCGATTTGATTTTTAATTAAGCAAATGAAAAAAATTTTCAAACAGAAATTTTACTAATATTTGCAAAGGAGATATTCAATGAAACACCGGCTTGCTTTCTACGCGGCAACAATCGCTGTTTTTGCCGCCTGTCTGTTCGAAGCGCGGGCCACGAGCTACAATTTGACTGTTCAGGCCAATACTCGTACCCAACCATGGAACAGATTTTATGAAATGGGTGTTGCAACCGATCATCAAAACACCTTAATTCATACCTATTGGGGCAGGGGAATCGGTAATGCATTAAAGGTTGGGCATAATGAAGCGGGTTTTAAATATTGGCGGGGCCATGCCGTGCTTGATGCGGATGTCGGACTTGTAACCGCCGCAACCACCACAACTCTTACCCTAAACTGGACACGGTTCGATTCGGTTTACAGCATCGGGATTGCCGCGGGAATGCATCCCGTTGTTGAAATAAGCTGCACGCCGCCGGCTCTTGCATCCGCTTCAGGTACATCTGGAAGCGAAGTTACTGGAGCATGGTATAATGGCGTCACCCCAAATAGATCTATTCCGACAGGACATGGCTGGGGACAATGGGTGGCGCTCATGGACAGCATTGTAACGCATTGCGAGGCGAAATGGACCGCTGCCGAGGTCCGCAATAATTGGTATTTCGAGGTTTGGAACGAACCCGATTGGTGGTACGTTGACTTCTCGCCGGATTACTTGACACTTTTCGATTACACTGTACAAGGTTTAAAACAAGCGGACCCGCAGGTGCGGGTGGGTGGTCCGGCCTGTGAAGGCACGAACATTTTTCAGGGGGGCGCCAATTTAAGCAATTTGTTGAACCATTGTCATACCGGCACAAATGCCGCGACCGGCAAGATGGGAACCCAGATTGATTTTCTGACCTATCATTGATATGCAGATAATGCCTTGACCAGTATAGGCATAAATGGAAACGTACTCAATGCCAACAATTCTGCCGCCGTTCAAAAAATGGTCACCGATTCCATGAAACATTATTCATGGTTTACAGGCCCGGTCTTTTGTGATGAAATGGGGCCCTCATATACTTATCAAACTGTTCAAAGAGATATGGTTCAAAGCGCAAGCTGGTTGGCAAAAACAGTCCATTTGCTCAATGAAGGTGGAACCGGTTACCCCCCGCCACCGATGTTTGCCTATTGGGCGATTTCGGATCTCTATGAGGAACAACAACTCAGCACTTCCAACCTAAGTTTTCAAGTAGCGGACTACGGGTTGCTTTGCAGGGGAGATTCTTCCTATGCCAATTCATGGGACATTGAAAAGCCGGTTTTTCAGGCGTATCGGTTGCTCCATAAGTTAGGCGACTTTGAAATCTCTTCGAGCGGCGGCGTCAGCACTACCGATGGCGTGAATCTGGTGGCCACCTGCGACAGCAACAATAATGCCATTCAAATCCTTATCTACAGTCATTTTGCAACACAATTGCAGAATTCAACGCCAACTGACGCAATTAACCTTACCGTCAATAATATTCCCTGGACGGGTTCAGCCCAGGTCGAAACATTCCTGGTGGACACGACCCATAGCAACACCTTCACTACTTGGGTAAGTCAGGGGAAACCACCAATTCCAACACATGCCCAGTGGGATGCAATTCGTTTATCGTCGAACCTGAATGATTCAGTTGTAACGACCCCACTCACTGGTTCTACATTTACCAAAACAATTCCCCAGTTGCATTATTACAGCGTGATGCTGATTATTTTAACGAACCCCAGCGTGGTGTCGGTTAAAAGTTCTTCGGAAAGCATGGTGAAGAATTCCATTCCTATTTCCTTAAGCACGGAAATTTCGGGCGGGAAAATGATTCTTACCCTTCCTGGAAATGGCCAATTTACGGTTCGATTGGTATCCACGAGCGGTCGGACCATTGTTTCCGCAAGAACCGCCGGTGCAAGCACAAGCTCTATTTCCTTAGCAAAAGTTCCCGCAGGAACTTATTTATTGGAATGCTTGGGACTTGACCAAAAATTCGTAAAAACGGTTTTTGTCGGTAAGTAAACAGAAGCAAGCATAATTTTTTCAAAAGGCCCTTGAAACCGGAAATGGTATTCGGGGCCTTTGTTTATTTTATGACAGCCCGATTTTTTGAAAAACTGTTTTTAAAGGAAAGCACCAAACCCTGCCTATTTTTTTCCATGCGATCCCTCCGGTGCACATATCAGCGGGAAGAAGGCTCTTTGGTAGTGCCCGTAATACATGAATCAACATTTACCACAACATCATAAGACTTACTTCCGCTGTATGCTTCAAAAATTAAAATATTGTCCTTTTTCCCAAGTCGCACACCCTTAATAAGCTCATGGATGGTACAAGAAAATATCCCCTGTTTTTTTCCGATTTCAACTGGCCCTGCCCAAGGACCCGGGCTACCACCGGGCATTGGTTCATGCAAACGAACATACAAACGACCGATAATTGTGTCAGTCCAATCATTTTCTGTTATTGTTGTGGTTACAGTTTTTTTTCAGCTTTCTTTTGTGAACATCCATTCAAATTAACAATGATAAAAGAAAAAAACAAAACTCCAACAATACTGATAATGTCTTTTCTAAATCTGAATAGATGCATAGATTACCTTATCTCTCGTATTTTCGTTCCATGAATAATTGATTGTTGTATTTTTATACGCCATACCAGCACCTATTGACCCCCAATAGCCCGTAGGATATTTTTCATGGGCAAGGCTGCCAGGCACGATTATGGCAACGTGGCCATTATCATCAGCTTTAAGCCCCGGGATAACAAATTTTCCTAATCTGGCTTCGCTATCAGCTTCCTTGCCATCTTTCAAAACATTCCAAGGTGGCAATTGGATTTGATCAACAATGTCATTTGCAAGGCCCTTCAAAGGTATTTTTAAGTCGGCTTCTACCGCATGGAACGCTTGGAGAAGCCGCCGTTAAAATCATACAGTATTTGCGCGTGATATCAGTCCCCTTTCAGGATTCCCGTGATATCTTCAAACCCTTTCTTTTGAGCAATTGCAAGAGGCGTTTCCCCCGCTTGGTTTTTAATGTCTTTTTTAGCGCCATGCTTAATCAACAATTTTGTCAGACCTGCGTTTCTCTGGTTGACGGCAATAAGGAGCGGATACTTAGTATTTTCCCCGCCGCTTTCCCCTGTACCATTTGCATCTGCACCTAAAGCAATTAATGTGTCCGCTATTTCAAGAGCGTTGCTGGTATCGTGGAGACCGCAGGCCAAAGTCAGTGGTGTTTCTGATTCTTCGGTATAGGTTTTGTTTACAGAAGAGTACAGTTTGTTTCTGAGGATATAATTTACCAATTCAACTTTGTTGAACACAAGGGCGGTATATAAAATGTCGTAGATATATGTTTCGTCCGTAAGGCATTTCTCAATTGATGCTCCTTTATTGATCAATGTCTGAACTTTCACGATATTGCCAGTATAAACAGCTTGGCCCAGTTCTGTAGCTTTATAGCCTTCAATGGGAATATTGAAAATAGCCTGCGATGTATCGACCGAAGCGTTGTCTTGCTTTTTATTGGCTGTTATGGTTGATTTCGTATCGGTAGCTTTATTCTTTTCCTGAACCTTTCCATTCCCCCCGGAACAATTGATAAAAAAAACAGCTATTATGCCGACAACCATTGATTTACTACTGTTTAATTTCAACATGGATACACGGCTCCTTTGCTAGACGTTGAATTTTACCTGAGTTTACAATGTCAGTTATATCATGGAAGACTTTTTCTACATTAGTATCGTTCGCCAATCCCGTTATAAATTCTTGGACCTTTGATGTTGGTATATCGACATCAACAATATTCAACTTGTTATATTCATCTGTGCTGACACAATGCTTCGAAACCCGCTTTCCCTCTTGCGATAATGAATTTATTTTGTCAATCATTTTGTCGATTGTTTTCGCCTTATCATATCCATTCTTTACGCAATCATCGTATACTTCCGTTACCTCCATGCCCGGGGGTGTGTAAGCAAGCCGCTTCCCATTCGAGAGATTGGTATACATTGCCTCGGCTTGATTGCTTGGATAACGGATTGTACTTGTTATCGTAATGCTTTGGTATTCCGCTTGTTTTGCAGCTGCGCCCAAGATGTTTTTGCTCTTTATTGAAAGAACGTTTTGCCTGTCGGGCTCAAGACTTGATGAAAATACGACATAAGATGAATAATCAGCCTGTACCGTCCCGCCCTTGTCCACCACTTTCTTTAAATACACCTGCGTTTTGGCACAATGCTCGCCCTTTTGATATCCGGAAAGCTTTTCTCCGATATCAGTAAGGACCTCATTTATTATGAACATCCCCTTTGACGCCGCATCCTGAAATAATTTTACCGCATCAAGCATCTTGTCATAAAACCAGCCGTCGACCGCTCCATCGGTATAAACGCCGACCTTCTGTAAATTTTGCTGCGCCTCGACCACGGGCGTGCCAAGGTGGTGGTCGTCGGCGCCTTTCTTGCCTTTGCCGTTGTCAACGCCGGTATCATCGTATTCACCATGCCTGAGCGTCGGGACGGGCTTCACCCAGTCGTTGCTAAGCCACTTGTCAAGTTCGTCGCGGGTCTTCTCGCCCACGATCCCGTCCGGCGCATCCTGATCGAGGCCCGAGTCCGTGTTTTCCGTTTTCCCCTTGCTCCGTTTCATGCGCACCAGTTTGATCGCATAGTCCTGAAAATCATTGACCGCCTTGTCCGTCTGGTCGCCGAAGAAACCGTCGTCAGAACCTTGCGGAAGGAAATTGGTCGTTATCAAATCACCCTGGAGTTTCTTTACCACATTATTGGGCTTGAAATTGTCGTCGGACTGGTCCTTGTTATACGCCTGTGCGCCATTTTCATCGTAATCGCCTTTTTGAAGGACTA
>Ga0182027_10013510_pt1 | contig 11372 bp, 8 predicted proteins | sample 712E1DmetaG_FD_121300 | JGI IMG/M metagenome (GOLD analysis project Ga0182027, IMG submission 121300) | Permafrost microbial communities from Stordalen Mire, Sweden - 712E1D metaG (Illumina Assembly) | ecosystem: Environmental > Terrestrial > Soil > Wetlands > Permafrost | place: Sweden...
CGATGGTCAGGCTCGACGCGGATTCCGCAAGCTCGTAACTGATCGACACATCCAAAGGAGCCCTTCGCAGGGACGTCTCGCACGCCACGGCCGCCATCTCGGAGTTGGCGACAGTGCTCCAGTTCCAAGCGACCTTGCAAGCCTCTCCGTGAAAGCCAAGCTCGACGCCGTTGTGACGCACGCTCGGGCCGCCGTTCGGCAGGACGACTTGGCAACCACCCGGGTAATAATCGAAGAAGGTCGTCGAGGCGTCGCACTCCGCCAGTAGATCCCTGCCCGGAGCGCGAAGTCCTCCAGGCGCCTTCCAAAGCAGCTGAACTCCCGTCGGCCTGTGCACGAGATCCAGGATCCCTGCCCCGTGGTCTGGCGACACGACGACGCGCAACGCCTCGTTCTCCAAGACCAGCACCTTCTCATCGCCGAGCAGCTCTTCGTGAACTGTTGGCCGGTGTGCCTCAAGACTCACGAGTCTCGCCTCGTCTCGATCGTCTTGCTCGTTGTTGCACCTTCGGCCTCTGATATTCCGCCACCGAGAGCATGTGCTCTCGCATCTCTCGACGTGCGGTCTCCGAGTCTCCCGCCACGATCGCTGCGACGATCCTGCGGTGTCGCTCATCAGAGGGACCCACGGCCTCGGGCATCGTGATACCAAGGCGCATGCTCGTGTGCAGGACGTCCCGAACAGCTTCGACAATTGCCTGAAACACCGGTTGGTTCGACAGCCGGGCGATCTCGCCGTGCAAACCGAGGTCCGCCTCTACGTGTGCCTCGGCATCCCCGTTTGCCTCTTCCAACCGCGCCAGCCACGCTCGCAGTTCCAGCGTGTTCTCCTGGGTGGCGTTGCGCGCAGCAAGGGCGGCCAGCTCTGGTTCGACGAGGAGGCGCGCGTCGCTCAGCTCCGCGAGCGTGACGCGCCGTCGTCTCAACAAGAGCCTGAGGGACTCGCTGACGCCGCTCGGGTCGGCTTCAGCGACGAAAGTGCCCCGGCCTGACAAGACCTGGACGAGTCCCTTCTCGCCGAGGATCCGGAGTGCTTCTCGGACTACGTTTCGGCCCACGCCGAATCGTTCGGCGAGCTCCCGTTCAGGAGGCAGAGCCTCTCCGGAGCGGAGTCGGTTCTCAAGAATGAGCTCTTGGATCCGCTGCACAACGGCGTCGGTCGCCCCGATGCGCTCAAGCGAGGAGTACATCGGCTCGGCCTGAGAGTCTCCGTTTGTACGACGTTCCAAGGTAGACACCTCAACCGATCCCGTGGCTCGGGGCGGTGAACTTCGGATAGTTGAGTGGATGACCGGCCACGTCCACCGACATGACGCTCAGGTGCCACCGGCCGAGGCTCGCTATCAGCAGGCGGTCCAGCAGCGGACCGATGAAGGCAAGGTTCGTCGGTGCCGACAAGGCCGTCCCTTGATAGTCATCAGCCACGATCACCGGCTGCATGCCCGGATCGATCCGGTATATCCGGTCCGGTCGGTAGCAGCCCACATACAGCCTGCCCTCCCGGTCGAACGCCAGCCCGTCGGGAACTGTGCCCGGCATGCTGGCGACGAGCTCGGGCAGGCCGGCCGTTCCGTCCTCTCTGATCGCGACGCGGGTGATGCCGGGGAGAGTTGACTCGACCGCGTACATGTAGCCCTCGTCGACCGACAGGGCCAAGCCGTTGGTGTAGAGCGAGCAGTCGGTCGTCCACACGGTCGTCTCGCCCTCGGGGTCTATTCGGAAGATGCAACCTCCACCTTCGGGCCACCTCCCCGAATCCGAAACGTACAAATTGCCCGCCCGGTCGAACACTCCATAGTTCGGGATGGCCATCGGCCTCGCAGCCGTCCCGGTAGAGAGCACGCTCACCTCTCCGCCCTGGGTGATGCGCAGCACGGCCTTGCGGGCTATGTCGCAGCCGTACACGTTGCTCTCGGCGTCCAGGGCAATGCCCAAAAGGAATCCACCCGTCGAACCGATCACGGTGACCTCGGCGCGGTCCACATCGATGCGGTAGACCTCGCCCGCCTCTCCGCCGGCGTATGCGAAACCATCTGGCCCATATGCAACACCTTCTGGATGGTCCAAGCCTTCCACCAACGTCTTGACATCCATGCCACAGCTCCCTTACTCAGCCTGACAAACCTCTCTCATCCCAGTCCCACGACGGCCACCAGCTTGCGCCGCACTGCGCTGTCTACCATCACAGCCCCGATCAGCAAACCACCGGTCGCCACGTACTGCCAGAACCCAGGCATGCCCATCAGGTTGAGCCCGTCTGACAACGCCGTCAGGACAAGACACCCCATTATCGTTCCGGTCAAGCGACCTTCACCACCAGCAAAGCTCGTGCCGCCCAAGATCACGGCCGCGATCACCTGCAGGGCAAAGGTCGTCCCAACTGTCGGGTCCGCGTTGCCAAGTCTCGAGGCAAGGACGATTCCGCCAAGTCCGGCGCACAATCCGGTCAGCACAAACAGCCACCTCATCGTACGCTTGACGTTGATCCCGGCGAGGCCAGCCGCCACCTCGTTGCCACCGATGGCATAGACCCGCGCCCCGAAACCGGTGAAGTTCAAAAGGATCATGAAGGCGATGAAGACGACCGCGGAGACGATCACCGGAACCGGGATGCCAACCCAGGCCGCTGATCCGATAGAAGACCATCCGTTCGGCAAGCCCACGATGATGGCCTCTGGAGTCACCAGGTATGCAGCCCCTACTACTGCAAAGTCCGTCCCCAGCGTCGCGATCATCGGGTTGACGTGAAAGTCCTCGATCACGACGGCGTTGATGCAGCCCACTAGGCCACCGACAAGCACCGCCACCGCGAATCCCAGATACAAAGGGAACCCATGCGACGCGCACAGCACGCCAGCGGTCACGCCCGATAGCGCCTGCACGCTACCGGTGGAGAGGTCAAACCCTCTCCCGATCATGAGGAGTGTGGCCGGGAAGGCGACAATCATGAGCGGTGCGGCCTCGATGAGCACGATCTTCGCGTTGCTCATCGTCAGGAACTGTGGCGCAAGCACGCCAAATATGGCGCACACGACGATGAGCACCGCGACGCTCACAAGAGAGTGCCGATATCGGATGCCCATCCTCATCAACCATCTGAGGACCGCAGCTGCGGTCAGCTTGCCGGATGTGCCCGGTTCGACTTCCATAGCGACGCTCATAGCGGTGACCCCGAACTCTCGGTGATTTGTTCAGAAAAGGCCAACGCAAGTACCTCGCTCTCCGCAGGATGACGACCAAGCTCGCCGACGATCCGTCCGACGCGCATGACCAAAATCCGATCCGATATCTGAACCAGCTCCCTCAGGTCGGAAGACACCATCAAGATCGCCATGCCGTCAGCCGCGAGCCGGTGGAGTACCCGATATATCTCCGCTCTCGCGCCGACGTCCACTCCACGCGTAGGTTCGTCCAATAGGAGCACCCTCGGGTGGCAGAGAAGCCATCTCCCGACAACAGCCTTCTGTTGATTCCCCCCACTTAACTCAAGGATCGCCCTTTCAAGTCGCGGCGGCCTGATCTGCAGGGATGTGACTTGTTCAGCCGCAAGCACCTGGGCTGAGCCTGGCGGACGGTCAGCACGCCGCAACTGCTCATAACCAAGCAGTAGGTTCTGGCCGAGCGTGCGATTTGGCAAGAGGGCACTGTTGCGCCTGTCCTCTGGCACGAGCACAACTCCGGTCCGCAGGGCGTCGGCGGGTCCGCGGAAGTGGACCTGTTTGCCGTCCACCCACACGCTTCCCTCCTGAAGCTTGTCGACTCCGACAAGTGCACGTAAGACGTCGGTCCGACCCGAGCCGACTAGCCCGCCCATACCTACGATCTCGCCAGCGCGAACGCTCAAGTCGACTCCGAAAACTCTGGACGTGGTGATTCCCCTGGCTTCCAAGAGGACAGGCGCCGCGGCGGTGCCAGCTTCAGAGCCTCCCGCTTCGCCAACGCCCTCCGCGGCCGCATCTCGGCCGGTCATCGCAGCCAGCAGCCTCTCGTCGGTCGCCTCTGCGGCGGCCATCTCGGCGACGTTCTTCCCGTTTCGTAAAACGGTGACACGATCCCCGATCTCTCGGATCTCCTCGAGTTTGTGAGAGATGAACAGCACCCCGTGCCCTGCCGCCGAAAGCTGGCGGATCAGTCTGAACAGGCGCTCAACTTCGTGCCTGCCCAACGCCGCCGTCGGCTCGTCCATCACGATGATCTTTGCGTCGAGCCACAGCGACCTTGCGATCATCACTCCCTGTTGATCACCGACAGACAGCGAGCCCATAAGAGCGTTCGGCTTTACCCTTTCGAAACCGATGCGTGCAAGGGCCGCGCTCGACTCTTCAGAGGCTCTCTTGTGATCCAGCCACCCCCCGCGACGCCGAGGTTCCCTGCCGAGACATATGTTCTGTGCAACGGTCATTGCCGGCACGGCACCGAGCTCTTGGAAGATGAAGGCCAGTCCGTGCTGCAACGCGTCATGCGGTGATCGAAATGAGACGACCTTCCCGTCAAGTTCAATACTTCCGGCATCAGGCCGGACCGCCCCCGCCACGATCTTCACCAGCGTGGACTTACCCGCGCCGTTCTCGCCGACCAGGCAGTGGACCTCTCCTGGCAGCATCTCCATGCTCACTTCGGAAAGCGCGTGGGCACCTCCGAAGGTCTTCGACAGTTCCATGACCGCCAGTGAGGGCACCTTTTGCCCGCTCGAGGACCGACTGTCGCCCGACCCAACCCCCGCGACGTTCAGAGTCTCTCCCAGGGCTCCCGTGGCCGAAGAATCGCTCACAACCATCTCCGCTGCTCCGCCCACAACTGACAAAGCACTCCTCCGTCCTCCTTACGTTTTCTGCCGTAAGTGTTCGCGCACCCGCATCGCAAACCAACCTGCTTGCGCGCGCAACCAGTCATCTAAGAAACGTGTGGTCACCGCCACCACCGGCGCACCAAACATCACCCGCTTGGGTGGTGGACGGTAACCACACTTACTTCAACTCACGTTGCTTCGTTCTCGCCTTATTACATCTGCTCTGGCAGACCAAGTTACGTGAGTACGGCATGACCTGTGAGCATGTCTCGCGACACGCTCAGTTCAACAAGCGCGTCAGCCCTTGTACTCTGCCGCGTACTCTGAGCTGAGCCAAGCCTTGGTGTTCCCAGCGCTGATCGGCGGGTAGCCCAAGATGACCTGAGTGTTCTTGTTGGCCTTGCCAGCCACCTGAGCGTTCAGGAGATTGAAAGCGGTGTAGGTGAAGTCCTTCGGTGGGTAGCCACTCTCGAACTTCCAGGGCGAGTTGGACTGAGCCAGAGCCGTCATGGCCGGTGGTCCGCCGTCAGTCGTCCCGATGATGCCCCAACTTGCCTTCCAATCACCAGCGGCCTTGAGGGCTGCTTCGATACCAAAGGCTGTGTCGTCGTTGATCCCAATCATGACATCGATGTTGGGGTGGGCCTCAAGCATGCCCGCTGCAACTGTGTCGGACTGGTCAATAACGGCTCCGCCATTCAAGCTGCTGACAACCTTCGCCGTAGGCACCATGGACTTGAATCCGTACAGCATCCCGTTGGCCCTGTCGACTGTCTGTGGCAGCGTCGGCAGGCCGACGACCCCAATGACGGCCGGCCGGCTGCCGAACTTCGCCAGCCAGTAGCGACCAGCGTTGCAGCCTGCGATCTGACCGCCGAGCCAGTCGTTCGCGAAGACTCTGGGAGCGACCGCCACCGATGGCTGAACGTTATAGGTGATGACGTGAATGCCTGCAGCCTGCAGCTGCTTGACCTGCGGCACCGCGGCGGCGCTGCTGAGCGCTGCAAAGGCAACCGCATACGGCTTGGTCTGCACGAGACTCTCCACGATCGACTGGACGGTCCCTGCAAGGAACTGTCCGTCGTAAACCTTCAACGTGAAGTGGTAACGATGTGCTAGTTGCGTCCAATACCCTGCGATGGACGTGAAGAAGGGCTGGTTAAGCCCCATCGTCGTCAAAGCGACTGTCTTCCCCGTAAGGTCGGACTTCGCCGGCAAGGCAAGCCAGTTGCCTGACGACTGCTTGTACCCGGTGAAGCCGGACTCCGCCTTCGGAATGCTCTTGACGGCGGCAAGGCTCTTGGGCGTGCAGACTTTGGTGGAGAAGGTCTTGACTGCAATCTGCGTTGGATTCAGCTTCGGCGCCTTCGTTGCAGCCAGCGACACCGTGGTGGCGCTGCCAAACGCGAAGAGCAGTCCCACTGCCGCGGTGGTACCGAGAGCCGCGACCCTCCACGTTCTCGCCACCCGCGGACGACTCCGCCCATCGCCCGTTGTAGTCGGTGTCTTTGTCGGTCTGTTCATACTTTGTCTCCTTTAGCCCTGAGCCATGGGTTCACTGCGTGTGGCCCCGTGGCACTACCACGCTACCAAGTGTCCACCTGACCACCCCTACTGTCAAGACATTTTCCTGAAGTAGGTATTGCGCAAATAAACAGAGCATGGCTTCGAGCGCCGATCCCGGGCACCCCGTCGGCTGGCCGTCGATCTGCAGGCTCGCTAGCTGGGGCTAAGCCCCTCGAGTGCTGCCTTCTATTAGCTGTTCGTCGATGCCGTACCACCGATTTACCCTGTCCGTACAGGTTAGGTGCGAATCGTGCGTATTCCCCTCCAATTGGCACGACCGTAGAGCTCCACCCATCGAATGCTCTTGAGCTGAGCGGTGGTGAAGCAGGCGAGTCTCAACCCGGTCGCGTCAATGATGAGGTCGCGCACGTCGTTTCGAAAATGGGCGCGTGACAACGCCGGCGAGCACCGAGCGAGTCCGGACGCGAAAGGCCCGCTCGGTCGGTGCCGGCCACCAGGAGCGGTCAGACGAGGATGCGGACGGGATGCTCCAAGACCTCGACGAGGGCCTGCATCCACTGTGCGGCGGTGGCGCCATCGATAGGCCGGTGGTCAACTGAAAGAGTCATGTGAAGCACGGACCTAGGCCGCACCTTTCCCTTCCTCGTGAGAACCGGCTCCTTGCGAACCGCGCCGATAGCCAGGATGGATGACTGCGGCGGGTTGATGATCGCAGCGAACTCCTCGGTTGCGAACATTCCGAGGTTGGTCACCGTGGAACAGCCGCCCTCGAGCTCGTGCTGATGAAGCCGACCTTCTCGCGACCGTTCCACGAAGTCTCTGGTCGTGGCCGCCACGACGGCGATCGACATCGCTTCGACACCGCGCAGCACCGGGGTGACCAGCCCGGACTCGGTCGCCACCGCAGCGCCGATGTCCACTGTGGGCATCCTCCGGATGCAGTCCTCCGTCCAGAGGACGTTCATGGCGGGCACCAGCTGGTGCGCACGCGCCGCTGCCTTGAGGATGAGATCGTTCACCGAGATCTTCACCGGCGACGCTTCGTTGAGCCGAGTCCGCAGCTCGAGGAGTTCGTCGACCCGCGCAGAGCCTCGCATGTACCAGTGCGGGATCGTCTGCTTACTCTCGGTCAAGCGCCCGGCGATCGCGCGGCGAACACGGGAATGCGGCAACTCGATGACCTCGCCCGCGGAGGGCAACACCGCATCGCGCCGCTCTGGTACCGCTGGTGGCGCCGACACAGTCCTGGCAGCCGCGGTTTGTGCCACCGGTTGCACGGGAGGAACGATGACCTGTCGGGCTGCGATTGCCAGCTCGACGTCGTGGCGAACAATTCGGCCGTTCGGTCCTGTTCCGATGATCGACTCGGTGGAAAGCCCGGCCTCGTTGGCCAGTCGGCGAGCAAGTGGACTCGAGAAGACTCGACCCGTGTCCCCGTGAGTCACAGCTGTAGCAGGGCGTTCCCCGGAAGCGCCAACAGAAACGACAGGAGTGAACAGCACCGAGACCTTCGGTGGCTCCGAGGCTGGAGTCAGCGCGACAGATGGTCGATCCGCTCGCGGGGTCACGATGGAAAGTGAAGCCAAGGCGGCATCGACGTCCTCAACTACCTCCCCGGCGCGCGCTATCAGTGCTATCGGTGCTCCGACACGCGCCTCGGTGCCCGGCGACACAAGAACGCGGATCAGCACACCGTCGGAGTCGGCCGTGAAGTCGACAACTGCCTTATCGGTCTCGATCGTCGCGAGGACGTCACTGGCCGCGTACTGTTGGCTCTCTCGGACGATCCAGTCACACAAGGTGGCGGTCTCTGCACCGGCCTCGACTTCCGGCATGCGAAGCAACTCAGGCATCGCGCTCCCCGATCATCTCGTTTAGCTTCTCGGCGACCTCGTCGGCACGGGCGACTGCTGCCCGCTCCAGGACTCTGCTGACACTGGGCGACGCCTCTCCACCGGTCACGCGCTCGATCGGCGCGTCGAGCCAATCGAAGAATCGACGTTGAATCTCGTCGGCGAGCCATCCGCCGTAAGAGGTTCCGAGGGGTCCCTGTTCGGCGATCAGCACGCGGGAGGTCTTGCGGATGCTGTTGCCTATGGTGTTCCAGTCGATGCTGGCCCGATCCAGCCAGCGCAGGTCGACGACTTCAGCGTCTATTCCAGTCGCCTCGACTGCATCCAGCACATAGCGCGTCATCGCCAGATAGCTCAGTACCGTGACCGCCGATCCGACGCGACGCACCGCTGCCTTCCCGACCGGGATGCAGAAGTCCCAATGGTCCGTCGGTCCGTCACCCGTTGTTGTGTAGAGGTCCACATGCTCCAACACCATGACGGGGTCTTTGCAACGCAGAGCGCTGTTCATCAGACCTACGTAGTCGAAGGGCGTGGAGGGCGCAACGATGCGCCAGCCCGGCGAGGTGGCAAACACGCCCGCAGGGTCCATGGAGTGCTGGGAACCGTAACCGGCGCCCATCGCCACCTTGCTCCTCAGCACGAGCGGAACATCGCTGCCACCGCCGAACATGTGTCGGGCCTTGCCTATCTGGTTGAACAGCTGGTCCGCGGCGACCCACATGAAGTCGGAGTACATCAACTCGACGACAGGCTTGAACCGCCCGTCGAGTGCCATACCGCCGCCCAGACCGCAAAAGGCGTTCTCACTGATCGGCGTTCCGAGCACCCGGTCGGGATGAGCCTCCTTCAGCCCCCGCGTGGCCCCGTTGGTGCCGCCCTTGAGGTGGTGAACATCCTCGCCCATGACGACGATGCTGTCGTCGCTAGCCATGCGGCGCGCCATCACGCCTGCGACGGCGTCGATGAACTTCATCTCGGTCAACCTTCCGGCGAAGTCCTCGCGGTCAGCCAAGGGCGCGTCGTCGAACTCTCTCAGGTCACCGCGCACGCCGACGTTCACGAACTCCGGGTCCGGCCATTCGGCTGGCTTGATCCTGCGCTCACCTGACTTGCCTCCCGGAACGGGTTCAAGCAGCACCGCGCCGATGTCGCGCATCAGCGACTTCGCGCGCTCGACAGTCCCTTGCAAGTCCTTCTCAGAAAGGATCGAGCGCCGTGTGAGCTGTGATGACAGTTGGAGAAGCGGATCCCGCTCCCGCCACTGCTGTTCCTCCTCCTTCGTGCGATACCCGAATGCGCTCCCGGGGAAAGCACCGTTCTGGTGGAAGTACCTGTACACCTCGGCCTCGACGAGCGTAGGCCCAGCGCCACTGCGCATCGTCTCGAGAGCCGCGCTCATGGTGAGGTACGTCGCCAGGACGTTCATACCGTCCATCTGGAAGCTGCGGATCCCAAATCCCGGGCCTCGCGCTGAGAGGCGCGGCTCGCCCGTCGCTTCCTCGACGCTCGTTGTCACTGCGTACCCGTTGTTCTCGACAAAGAAGCACAAAGGCAGCCGCCAGGCTGCCGCCAGATTGAACGACTCCAAGGTGGAGCCGATGTTGATGGCACCGTCACCAAAGTACGTAACTGCAACCGCGTCAGTGCCGGCATGTTTGTGCGCCCAGGCGGATCCGGCCGCCAGCGGGACACCTCCGCCGACAAGGGCGTTGGTCCCGATGGCTCCGGCCTCTTTCCACTGCAGGTGCATCGATCCCCCTCGCCCGTGGCCGAAGCCTCGGTCGAGGCCGCAGATCTCAGCCATTGTCCGAAGCAGCGCCGTCCGAACCTCTTCGGAGAACTCGGCCGTAGGGTCGATCCCCTTCGGTTCGACATATGCAAGCGCCTTGGCGAGGAATTGGTGGTGGCCACGATGCGAGCCGTTAAACGTGTCACCCTCTTTGAGGGCGAGGATCGAACCGACAGCGCCACCCTCTTGGCCGATGCTCGAATGGACCGGACCGTTCACGAGGCCCTCGGCGCCCAGTTCAAGCAGGTACTCCTCGAAGCTACGTATGAGAACCAACTGACTCCACATGCTCGTGAGCAGCTGAGCATCTGCAGCGTCCCAGTCCTCCTCTGTGGTTTCCACTCGCTCCCACGCAACAGCTGGGGCTAGCTCACGGCGTTCGGACACGGTTCAACCCTTTCTTCAGCTATGACAGGATTGGCCTAATGGGATCCAATCTGCCCGGCAAAGTCAGTGTAGCGGCTTCTCATGCTACTCTGGTGAACATATTGGATCCAACATGGATTAGGGAGGCACCATGCCGGCAGGTCTGCCCGGGCTGACGGGCGTCGATCACTTCGGGTTCACCGTTCCAGATCTGGACCAGGCGAAATCGTTCCTCGTCGATGTGCTCGGCTGCGAGTACCTCTACTCGCTGGGACCCTTCGAGCGCCCCGGCACCTGGATGGCCGAGCATCTCAACGTCGACACCGAGGCTCGCATGGAGCTACTGCACTTCTTCAGCTGTGGCGAGAAGGCCGTGTTCGAGGTGTTCCACTACTCGGCGCCGGACCAGCGCACGGTTCAACCCCGCAACAGCGACGTCGGGGGTCACCACCTCTCGCTCTACGTAGATGATCTCGACGCCGCCGTCGCGTATCTGCGCGAGCAGGGAGTAGAGATCCTGGGCGAGCCGACGACGAGCATCGGTGCGGCGGAAGGACAGCGTTGGGTGTACTTCCTCGCGCCATGGGGAATGCAGTTCGAGCTCGTCTCGTATCCGGGTGGCAAGTTGTTCTTCCGCGAACGCGCCGCGCAAACCTCAAGATCGCATGACGGGTAGCTCGGCGAACCTCGAAGACGTCGGCAGGCCGGCCGCCAGTGAGCGGGTAGCTGCGTACCTGCGCGAAGCGATTCTCGCCGGCGACATCAAGCCGGGTGAACGGCTTCGCCAAGAGGAGATCGCGGAGCGCCTAGGTGCCAGTCGTCTTCCGGTGCGAGAGGCCCTCCGCATGCTTGAAGCCGAGGGGCTCACGGAGCTGGAGACCAATAAGGGCGCGCGGGTCCCCCTGCTAGGGGGTCGTGAGGTGGACCTTCTATATCAGATGCGCGAGCGGCTCGAACCGCTCGCCCTGGCCGAGAGCATGCCCCACCTGGGCTCAGCCGAGCTCGACAGGCTCGGTGATCTCCAGTCACGTATCGAAGACTGGCC
>Ga0182027_10013511_pt1 | contig 11372 bp, 12 predicted proteins | sample 712E1DmetaG_FD_121300 | JGI IMG/M metagenome (GOLD analysis project Ga0182027, IMG submission 121300) | Permafrost microbial communities from Stordalen Mire, Sweden - 712E1D metaG (Illumina Assembly) | ecosystem: Environmental > Terrestrial > Soil > Wetlands > Permafrost | place: Sweden...
ATTTTCTCTAGCGCTTGTATGTTTTGGGTTTATAGCCGGTTGGAGGTGCATCCAGTTCGGTATAGCGCGGCGGGCCGATGACCTGCAAAACCGATACATAAACCAGGGAAGAAATACCTGTGATAAGCACCAGGATGATAACGAAAACTATCAAGCCCAACCACAGGTTGTTAATGCTCCGGATGAAATAGGCAACGCTGCTCAGGAAGGGTGTATGGAGGACCCAGACGGGAAAATCGACCCGCCCCAGTAATTGATATGGAACCAAGCCTGTCGCTACCAATTTTGGAATGGAGAGAATGGTCAGTCCGAAGGTGAGCAAAGGTAGGGCAACCATGAGGATACAGCCTACGCCGCGCCAGAGGGGATTCGCCTCAGGTTTTTTCCTCAGTGGATTATGGAAAAGACTGTATCTTCCCATATTCATCGCCTTTCTGGCAACGGGCTTCTCCCGCTATAGTTTGGCTGCATCTTCAATTGCCTGCACGATCTTGTAATAACCAGTGCAGCGACACAGGTTGCCAGAGATTGCCTGCATAATCTCATCCCGTACCGGTTTTGGGCGCTCCTCAAGAAGCTTCGCTGCCGACATGATAAATCCAGGAGTGCAATAACCACACTGTACGGCACCATCAGCCACAAATGCTGCCTGTACGGGGTGCAGAGCCGGCTGCTCCTGCTTGTGGGCGGCTGTTTTGGCTTTCCCAACTGGTTGCGAAGAACTGAGACCTTCGATGGTGACGATTTCCGCTCCATCCGCCCGTGGCGCGGGCACCAGGCAAGCCATGACTGCCTTACCGTCAAGGAAGACGGTGCAGGCTCCGCACTCACCCTCGGCGCAACCTTCCTTAGTACCTGTCAGTCCGGCTTCTTCACGCAGAAGCCGAAGCAAGGATTTTTCATATCCGGAACTGAAAGTATATTCTTTTCCGTTGATAAGGGTATGAATAGGAGATGGAAAAGCCTTTCCAGATTCTTTCTTAGCCGGGCGCTTGCCTTTGAGCGCGGCAGTCTTTCCCCACAGCAGTACCGGAGATTCAGGAACCTGGGATTGCTCTTGACCCTCCCGCAGAAGCCGCAAAGCCCGCGCTACCAGTACTCTCACCATGGCCTTACGGTAGGCAGCTGATCCACGGATATCGTCAATCGGACGGGTAGCTCCGGCAGCCATTTCGGCGGCGCGGGCGATACACTCGTCGGACAGTTCTTGACCGGTCAGAAACGCCTCAGCTTCGGTTGCATGAATGATGGTCGGAGCGACGGCCCCCAGCGTGATGACCGCTGATTTAACCATTGGCTGGGCTTGCTTCGTTCCAAGGTCCAGGATGATGGCGGTATTTACCAACGAAATGGCCTGGGCACGCCGCAGCCCCAATTTCAGGAATGTGCCGCTCTGGCCGATCCTGCCGGAAGAGGCGCATTGCAGCGCTGGGAAGGCGATATCCACCAGCATTTCGTCAGGCTGCATTACCGTCTTGCGCACCCCGGTATAAAAATCCAGCAAAGGCACCCGGCGTGTTCCTTTTTCAGAAGCGAGCATCACCCAGGCTCCCAGCGCCACCAGTGGTGTGATGGTATCGTTGGCCGGGCTGGCGGTGATAAGATTGCCAGCCACGGTAGCCCGGTTGCGGATCTGCGGTGCACCCACCTGCCAGGCGGCGCTGACCAGCGGAAAGGCGCGCTCGCGCAGTAGTTTGGAGGAAACCGCGGCGTTATGGGTGACCAGGGGACCAATGTGTATGGTCTCGTTTTCGTCGAGGGTGATGCGGTCCAGGTCCGGCAGGCATGTGATATCAATGACCGTTTGGATGCCTTTGCGCACACCGCGCTCCAGTTCGAGCATCAAGTCAGTCGCACCGGCTACCAGGCGGGCTTTTTCGCGCGTTTCGGCCAGGAGGTGCAGGGTTTCGTCGAGGGTTGCAGGGATGGAATAATTGGTCCACATATCTTTATTAAACCACAATGTAGCGCAAGATGCCACCTTGCGCTACCTTGGAAATGATGCATTATTATTTTTGGTCGCCGCTGCCAGTAAGAATCTGGTAACGGCGGTCATAGGTTTCGCCAACCTGGCGGGCCAGATCGTCGACGGAATGGATGGCCGCCTTGAGGCCCTCGCCACCGATCCCGGCTTCCACGTTGTCCAGCCCGCTGGAAATCTGGCTGGCCAGCTCGAAGAAGGCGGTATCAAAGGTGTAGATCTGGGCAAGCTCCTTTTCATTAATCTTGACGACATCAAAGAAGCCGGAATAGCCATAGGAGGCGTTCTTGATGCGATCGGAGAAAGTGCGCAGTTTCGTGCCAATATTGTCCACATCGTCGATAAAGTCAAGTTGTCCGGCATCGGCGAGACCCTTCTGCAGTCCGGATGTCCGATGAACCAGTTCGGTATACTTCAACGCCACCTGGTCGCGCAGAAGTTTGTCGGCTGCGCGGCGGTTCGTTCGCTCGACATAGCCGCTAAAGCCAGGGACGTAAGAAAGAAGCTTCTTAAAAATGTCCTGTCCACCTTGGACAGTTTCATAAAGGTCACTCATGGTACCTCCTGAGAGAAATAACGGCGATTGATTTGTTTTTTTGATTATACTGCCAATTGCAGCTGACTGCCTTCGGTCGGGAATCCTCCCTCGATGTTGATAAGCTGTGCGGGCGGCAGCCCGCCCGCACAGCTTGCCCATCCGTATACCGGATTTGATGTGCCGTTTAATAAGCAATACGTCTTTTTAGGGAGAAAGTTGTAGAATGCCAGTTCCGCAAGGAGAAAAAAGGATGTATTTTCTGGAAATAATCCTGCGAATGACTGGAGCAAGCAGATAGACTTGGTATAATGGGGCGGACATCAACCCGGAAATCATGATCCATTTTATAAGGAGAAAAAATGATAGTTACAACGAAGCAACTTTTTCAAGCGGCGTACGGCAAGTATGCCATCGGGGCCTATAACATTAACAACCTGGAGCAGACCATGGGCCTGTTCCGTGGCAACATGGACAGCCAGGCACCCTTCATCATTCAAATCAGCAAAGGCGCCCGTTCATTCACGCACAAGACCATGCTCGAGGGCTTGATCCGTGCGGCAGACCAGGTCTTTCCGGATGCCATTTTTGCCGTCCACCTTGACCACGGCGATGAGGCCACCTGTTATGACTGCATCCAGAGCGGTTTCTACTCCTCAGTGATGATCGATGCTAGCAGTATGCCGTTCGAGGAAAATATTGCCGCCACCAAGCGGGTTGTTGATGCAGCACATGCCAAAGGCATCGTTGTCGAAGCCGAACTTGGTCAGTTGGGCGGTGTGGAAGAGCATGTCAAGGTGGATGAAGCCAACGCGAAGCTGACCGATCCGAACCAAGCCAAGGAATTCGTTGAAAGGTCTGGCTGCGACTCGCTGGCTTGCGCCATTGGCACCAGCCATGGGGCCTTCAAGTTCGCCGGTTCCCAGGGACTGCATTTCGAGGTCCTGGTGGAAATCCAAAAGCGTCTGCCGGGCTTCCCGCTGGTAATGCACGGATCCAGCTCCGTCCCGCAGGAAGAAGTCGCCCGCATCAATGCGGCGGGCGGCAATTTGAAAGGCGCCAAAGGTGTCGATGCGGACGAATTCAGGCGCGCCGCCGAATTGGGTGTGACCAAAATCAACATCGATACGGATGGACGGTTGGTTTGGACACGCGTGCATCGTGAATTTTTCCGGGACTTTCCGGAAAAGTTTGACCTGCGCGATCCGGGGAAAATTTTCATGGCCGAATATGCCAAATTCATTGCCCAAAAGAACGAAAAATTGGGTAGTGCCGGCCAGCTTGAAACGGTTCGCAAGCTCGTTAAATAATTTACTCCATGGCAAGGGCACGGCAACGCCGTGCCCTTGTTTTTTTCCATATGCCTGAATCCGAACAAGGCGTTGACCAATCCCGCTACATGCTCATCCCGCGCGTGCTTATCTTTATCACGCGTGGGAATTCGGTCTTGTTGCTTAAGGGTGCTCCAACCAAACGCCTTTGGGCCAACAAGTACAACGGCGTCGGCGGGCACGTCAAACCGGGTGAGGATATTTTGTCGGCGGCGCGCCGTGAACTGCTGGAAGAAACCGGTCTGGCAGCCGACCTGTGGCTGTGCGGGACGGTTGTCGTGGATACCGGTAAAAATCCCGGCATAGGCATGTACGTCTTTACCGGTGAATGTCCGGCAGGGCAGCTCAGACCCTCTGCCGAAGGGGAGTTGGAATGGGTCTCTTTCCCAGACGTGGGCAACCTGCCGGTGGTGGAGGATTTAACCTTTTTCCTGGACCGCATCCAAAAAATGCAGCGCGGCGATGTGCCGTTCTCGGCGCGGTCATATTATGAGTATGGGCAAGAACTTATCGTGAAATTTGCAAACGATTGAAAACCATAAATTATCGACAATGAGTTTGGGTCAACATATTCTCAAATGGGGGGGAAACTGTCGCCCGGAATGGACGCGGAGCTTGTTGTGGGACAAACCCTGCTACTAACAATAAGGCGTTAATTCTTGCTAATCATTAAATGGGGTTAAGAAGCCTGCTCTGCCGTCCCAGGGAACAGGTACCTTCAATAGCGTTCTCATAGAAAAAGATTGACCTGGTGGGATGCTGCTCAATTTGTGAATGGGATCAGCCCGGTAACCTGGCCGGGGAAAATACCGGGACAACCTGTGGAGAAATCTTGAACTGATGCGCGAGATTAAGGATTGAAAATAAGTATATGACAAGCGATCAGGCCTTATAACCGATCTCGCGCAGGAAGGCCTTGCGCCAGGCTATGTCTTCTTCCGCTTCAATGCCCTTAGGTGATACGCCGTCCACCACGCCCAGGATGCCGCGCCCCATTTCTGTCTCGGCAACCACCACCTCGGCCGGATTGGCCGTGGCGCAGAAGATGCGGCAGACTTCTGCAACCTGCTTGATCGAATTAAGCACGTTGACGGGATAATATCCATCTGCCAGAAAGATAATGAAAGAATGGCCGGCGCCGATGGCAAGTGCGTTCTGCCTGGCCAGGTCGATCATTCCATCATCCGTACCTGACCAGCGGATGAGACATTTTCCGGAGGCTTCGCAGAACGCCACGCCGAACTTGATACCCGGAACGGTACTGACCAATGCTTCGTGAATATCCTCCACCGTCTTAATAAAATGCGATTGTCCAAGAATGAAATTCACCGTTTCAGGCTTTTCGATTTTTACCGTCATTAGATTCATAGACACCTCCAGGAAAATATACTTTCCGTTCCATGGTACAAACGCGACAACCAGGCTGCAACTCCCATTTGATTATTTAATTTCGTAAAAAACCAGCAGGGTGCTGCCGTACTTGCGCTGTTCGAACTCCTCCAGCGCCTGTAATTCCAGCTTGCGGTACTCACGCGGGTGGATTTGGACAATCACCCAGGCGCCTTCGTTGTTTAACCAGCCGGGGTTGGCATCCAGGATCAAGAGAGCTTTAAAAGCCATTTCCTTGTATTGCGGCGGTGCAATATAAACATAATCGAATGGGCGGGTAGGGGCAGCCTCGAGCATATTAAAGGCATCCCCCCGGCGGATTTCCGCCTGGGAAGTGAAGCCGGTGTTCTGCAGGTTGGCCTGGATGGTATCAATGGGGAGGCGGTTCAGGTCGGAGAAACGCACGAAGGAGGCTCCCCGGCTGAGCGCCTCGATCCCGATCGCGCCCGTGCCGGCGAACAGGTCCCACCAGACCGAATCCAGCACATCTCCAGCCAGGATGTTGAACAGGGCTTCCTTGACCATGTCAGTCACCGGGCGGGTCGTATCGCCAGGGACATCCTTCAGCTTCCGGCCTTTGGCCGTGCCGGAAATGACGCGCAGACTCATTGGGTTGCCTCCACACTCCTGCGGGCTGCCAGGATGTTCCCATGCGGTGCGATGACCGGTACCACGCAGCCGGTGCCGAGCAGCAGCCGGTGCCCGCCGGTCTGACGGATGGCATCTGCGGCTTCCTCCCGGGCTGCTGAAGCATTCGCATAGACAATGGTGTGCTGGCTCACACCTCCACAGAAAACCGCAGGAAACTCCGAAGTCTTTAAGACTTCGGAAGTCCGGGCTTCAGCCAAAGATGGATATGTCTCCCGATCGTGCCAGTTAACAATCGGAAACCGAGGCGAGAATGCTGAAACCAGGTCGAAGTAAATATTCAGGCCATGGAGATGAAGCAGGTTGCACCACAGGCCATTGGCAGGTTCCGTGGTCGTCATGTCAAAAGGCAGGCCAAAGGTCTTGTATTCATCCAGAGTCATCAATCCAGCCTGAGCATGCTGGACGGCATAGAAGATTCCGTCAATACCTGTTTCCATGGCGGCTTCCACGAAGCGACGGGTGGACTCAGCGATCACTCGCAGGCCATTCAAGACGGCTTCAGGATACTGGCGCAAATGGACGATCAGCGCCTCACCACCAGCCAGATTCTTGGCCTGGGCCAAAGGACTGAAAACCGTTTGCAGCAAGGGTGTCTCCGGTCCCAGGCCTGCACGGATTTGACGAAGACAGGTTATCTGCCTGGAAAGATGCGGAGCTTTGCGCGGATCGAGCTTCGGCAGGCGTTCCCAATCTCCCGGAGTTTGGATGGGATGGTGGGTGTAGCGGCGGGTGCCTTCGGTGGACCCTTCCCATGCATCTTGAGCACCCCAATCCCGGATGGCAAACGAGGAAGCCGGGGTCACTTTTACCAGGTCGAAATCGTAATGATGTTGGAAGTCCAGTGTGGCGGCTGCCAGTGATTCGGGACTCTGGTCATCCACTGGGAAGTGCCGCCATAGCGCCACGGGTGGGCGATCCAGGGCAGGATCATCCTTAATACAGGCTTGCAATCGTTCTCGTGCTGTCAAAGACATATTGGCAACCTACCTTTTTATGGATTTAAAAATTTGCAGCCAGCCCCCGGCAATGATTTCTGCGCCATATTGACCGGGGTGGACGATATCCATGTACATATTATCAGAATTCGGGTGATCTTTATAGATCTGCCAGGCGTCCACCAGAAAAACTGGTTCTTGCGCGGCTGCATAATCGGCCACCATCTGGCGCTGCGCATCCACCAGTTGTTCCAGCCCCAGATTGAAATCGCAGCGATAGTCATTTTCCCAGACCAGTTGGTTATTCTTATCAAAGTGACTCCAGGGAAGCGTCCCCAGAACCGGCATGGGTGTTATGACGATCACCGGAATGTTTGCCTTCAGGAAAGTGTCGATTTGCAGTTTCATGTAATGAATATGATCGTCGATCATTGCGGTCAGTTCATAAAGCAGCAGTTTATTGGTGGCCCGATCGAATATCCCCGGGCAACCATTCAAGTCATTCAACCCCCACCAGAGCGTGACCAAGTCGGGTTTATTAACCAGGACATTTGCTTGCAGGTTTTCGTATCCCCATTTGGCCTTACGTCCGCCATGGTTGGAGGTTATGATTTGATCCCCCGGCGGGAGATCGGCACGCAAGACATCCACTATCGAGAACCCGACGCTGCCTGCCTTGCTGACATCGCCTACTTTCAGTACACTATCCCCGTAAAATACGAGCTTGACCGGTCTTTCCGTGGGAGTTGGGGAGGGCGGGGATGGAAGAGTAGGGGTCGGAGTGGGAGAGTGGGCGGGAGTTGGTGAGAAAGTTCTGGATGGAGAGGGAGAAGCAGTCATGATAAGGGTGGCAATTGGCACCATGCTTGGGGAAACCGCACAACTTGCCAACAATATAATGAAAATCGCTGCGTATAATGATTGATAAATCTTCATAATCGATCTTGCGCGTAGCCATTTCGATAGCATACTTCAGGATGCTGATGCCTGGCTTTCCTGTTGCCGCAAGGTCTCGCGCAAAGTCTCCTGCAGATCCAGGCTTAAACCAGGCAGGATGCGCCTGAATATCCGCAGCATCCCGGCTCCAGGATTGCTCCTCAGTACCTCCCGCAAAAAGGCAGTAGTTTCGGTCGGGGAGCATCGTTCCAAGGCAACCAGGCAGGCCTGGAGGTCCAATTGGGAGGCCGGACTGGCTGCCAGGATGGCCGGATGCAGGATTCGGAATATGGCAGGCAGATTTTCGAATTGCGGGTCCACCAGTAATGGAATAAGTGCCTGCATTCCCCAGATTTGCATGGTAGATTGCGGAGATGCCAGCCAACCCTCCAGAATGGAAAAGAACGCCTCCGGATATTCCCGGCGTAACCGGGAGAAAGCATCGGATAACAGGGCAGTGCGGATTTCCTTGTCTTTCGATTGCTTAAGCCATTCGGGCAGGCGTGTCAGGGCCGAGATGGCCCGGTCGGGTGGGAGGTTGCCCAGCAGATAGGCTGCTAGAAGACGGGATTCAAGCGACCCGGCCTTCCAAAGTGCATCGGAAAGCTTGATGGCTTCGTCTGGTTGATTTTCAACCAGCAGAACTAATTCGCCTTCGATCTGACGCAGCACCGGACGCGGTGTTTGGTATGTGGGCACGGACAGCCGCTGTGCAATTTGTGCGGCACGGATGGTCCGGTTGGTATAGAAACCCAGCAGCTCATTCAATGAAAGCAGAAAAGCCTGCGGTTCACCAAATTTCTCGGCGAGCCGGGCGGCTTGAATTTTCAGACGGGCTAGATTGATGGCAGGCATCTACGAAACCAGACAGGAATCTCCGGAGCAGTTCATGGATTGGGTTAATGCAGGGAAATAGCACTTATTCAACCCGCGCTTCATCGGTAAATCCTTAGTCATTGTACTCCACCGGCAGAATGGAAGCGTAGATTTCAGCTTGCAGCAAAGCCAACTCGGAATGGATCCGTGCTGCCAATTCATTCACTCGTATGATACTTTTTTCTGTTTTGTTGCGCCGTTTCATCTCCACACCGCCCTGTTCAAGGGCCCGTTCACTGATCGTCAGCCGGATCGGAAGTCCGATCAAGTCGGAGTCATTGAACTTGACTCCGGGGCTTTCGTCACGGTCGTCATAAAGCACTTCCACTCCGGCAGCTTGCAGTTCGACGTAGAGTTTATTGGCAGTCTCTTCTGCCAGGGGTGTGCCCTTGCCACGCAGCAGAACCAGCTGAACCTGGTAAGGGGCAACCGTCACCGGCCAGATCAAGCCGTGGTCATCATGGTGTTCTTCGGCCACACAGGCCAGCAGCCGCCCTACACCGATGCCGTAGGAGCCCATGATGACCGGCCTGGGCTGGCCATCCTTATCGAGGAATGTGCACCCGAGTGAATCCGAGTAGCGCGTACCAAGTTTGAAGATATTACCCACTTCCACGCCGCGGGCTGCCCGCAATGGCTTGCCGCACATAGGGCAGGCGTGCCCCTCTTCCGCCGCGGCGATATCCGTGACGATATCGGCGGAATAATCGCGGGGTATATTGGTATTCAGCAAATGATAGTCGGGTTGATTGGCTCCGGCTACCAGGTTGGGACTGCTGGTAATGGAATCATCCACTACGACCACCACCGTTGGCCGCTTGCCTTTGGCGAGAGGAGACAGACCAACCGGGGAGGCAAAGCCGGGTACGGCTCCCACAGCTTCGATCTCCTCTTCCGTGGCCGGGCGTAGATCGCGCGCATGCAGAATGTTAGCAAGTTTGGTCTCATTCAGTTCAATATCGCCGCGGATGACAGCAAAGATGAATTTTTCGATCAACTCTTCGCCTTCTGGGATTTGCGCCATGAAGAAGACCGCCTTGGCGGTTCTGGATTTTGGCAGGCCCAGGAACTTTGCCAGATCTTCAATGGACTTGCAGTCCGGGGTATGCACTTTCTGGACAGATTTCAACTCTTCGGGGGCGGCTGGGGTTTTCTGGAAACGCGCCACCTGGCGGTTGGCGCGGTAGTGACATGCATTGCACAGAATAAGAGTATCTTCGCCGATGGGATTTAGAAACATAAACTCATGCGCCAGTTTGCCGCCCATCATGCCGGTATCGGACTTGACTGCAATGACCGGCAGTCCACAGCGATGGTAGATATTGAAATAGGCCTGGTAGTGCATCCGGTATTGTTTATCCAGCCCATCCCAGTCGCTATCCAGGCTGTAGCTGTCCTTCATGGTGAATTCACGCACCCGGATCAGCCCGGCACGCGGGCGGGGTTCGTCGCGGAACTTGGTTTGAATGTGATAGATCAGGCGCGGCAGGTGCTTGTAGGATTGAACCTCCCGTCGAACCAGGTCAGCCACCACTTCCTCGTGAGTCATGGCGAGCACCATGTCGCGGTCGTTCCGGTCGCGAAATCTTCCCATCTCCGGCCCGATCTGGTACCAGCGCCCGGTCTCTTTCCACAGGTCGGCCGGCTGGATGACCGGCATCGAGATTTCCTGTCCGCCAATCCGGTCCATCTCATCCCGCAGGATGGTTTCGATTTTTTGCATCGAGCGTCTGGCAAGGTGCAAGTACGTGAAGATGCCGGCTCCGAGCGGTCGGATGAAACCGGCCCGCATAAGTAATTGGTGGCTGATGACATCCGCCTCAGCCGGGGCGTCGCGCAAGGTTTGACCGAAGAGTTGACTGATCTTCATATGAAATCTCCCAACTAGACACCTTATGCGACTGCGTATGCCGTGGGCTTTTCGGCAGTAAATAAAGGTATGTACCTATGCCTGGTGAGAACAACTTATCCGGCACCGAAAGCAACTAATTCCTTACGGGCAGCCTTGGCGGCGCTTTGTTTGATTAATACGCTCTTGCGAAATAGACTTTGTGTTCGGCAGCTTTTCCACACACAATGCACTTGCCGGGTGCTTCTTCCTGGTCCAGCGGGAGGCAGCGCGTGGTAGCCTTGGTATCTTCCTTCACCTTGGTCTCACACTCAGGAGACTCACACCAGTAGGAATAGGCCCAACCGTTCTGGACAACTTCCACCAGTTCGGCGTAATCCCTGGGTTCGAAGATGTGGTTGTTGCGGAAAGCGGTGGCGCGCTCCAGCAAGGCTTGCTGGATTTCCACTAACAGGTCCGCCACCTTGACCGCCAAATGTGTCTGCGGGACGAAGGACTTGCCCTCACGACCAGGTTTATCCCGGCGGGCCAGGGCAACGGTGTTCTTTTCTATGTCTTTGGGACCAATCTCGATGCGCAGAGGTACTCCGCGCATCTCCCAGTCGTTAAACTTGAATCCGGGCGTCACCTCGGTGCGTTCATCCACTTTAACACGCACGCCGGCGGCCTTGAGCTCGGCTTCGACCCGCCGTACACACTCCATGACGGCGGTAGTTTCCGGGACTGATTTGAAGATCGGGATGATGACAGCCTGAATTGGAGCCAGGCGGGGCGGCAGGATCAATCCCTGGTCATCACCATGTGTCATGATGATGGCGCCAATGAAACGGGTGCTGAGACCCCAGGAGGTGGTCCAGACATATTGCTGGGTGTTGTTCTCATCCAGGTA
>Ga0182027_10013512_pt1 | contig 11371 bp, 12 predicted proteins | sample 712E1DmetaG_FD_121300 | JGI IMG/M metagenome (GOLD analysis project Ga0182027, IMG submission 121300) | Permafrost microbial communities from Stordalen Mire, Sweden - 712E1D metaG (Illumina Assembly) | ecosystem: Environmental > Terrestrial > Soil > Wetlands > Permafrost | place: Sweden...
CACGAGCAACCGCGAGACTTCACCCGCTTCACGTCATTCGGCGTCCGCCGCTGTCTGGAAGACGCGGGGTTCGACGTGCAGGAGGCCGCCAAGAGCGTCGCGGACGTGCGCGTCTTCTTCCAGCTCGCCAACGGCTACGTCTACAAGAAGACTCTCTGCCGCCGGGGTTGGATTAACCGTCTCTCGACTCTTGGTCTGATGGCGCCTCTCGCCCTTGCGGGGGAAGCCCTGGCTCTGCTCTTGCCGGGTAGCGAGGACCTCTACCTCGACAACGTCGTTCTCGCCCGCAAGAGGAGGCACACATGAGTCGTTCGTTGAACTTCCGTATCAGCGGGATTCGGCATTTTCTCCCACTGTTGTTCCGCAGGAAGATTTCGGTGGCCTCCCCACCTGTCGGGCGAGGGCACCGTTGAGCGCCGCGTGCCAACCACCCGATCGAACCTACGCTCAGGCACACGGACTGGCATGGCCACCATGAGCTTTCCCGCTCCGACGGACAACAGGCATGGCTTCACTGCGCTAGCCTGTCCTGCGTGCGACGGCTCGATCGGCACATTGGTTGGCAGCTCATCTCTGCGGTGCCTCCGCTGTGAACGTATATACCCGTTCGATCGTTCCGACTGGTTCTATTCATTCCGCGCTGCTGCGCCTGCGCAGGATCGTTCCCTGCTAAGCGATCAAGAGCCAATAGTTAATCCCGCCATGACATCTTTTAGCGTGGGTATTGTGGCAGCAGGGCTCAGGAGGGCCATAAAGGCGTGCGACCCGAACACTGTTCTCGATATAGGCTGCGGCAGCGGTTGGTATTCATTTTCTTTGAGGGATTGCTACACGACCTACATTGGTCTTGAGCCGAGCGACATTCCCCAGGACAGACGATTGTGTGAAGCCCCACCCCGTAATGTACTCCTGGTACACAACGATCCAGTTAAGCCACTACCGGTCGCCGACGCTAGTATCGAAATGGCGCTCTTTCTCGCGTCCTACGATCACATCCCAAATCGTCGTGGGATGCTTGAAGAGGTATGGCGTGTCTTGAGGCCGGGCGGCTTCATACTAATCACGATGACGAACTACGGATTCTGGGCCAAGCGCCTGCTCAACGTACTCAGCGGTCAGCAACTGGCAAAGGCAGAACACGATCACTTCTGCGTTCACGATCCAAGAACTCTCGAAGAGGAAGTATTGGAATTCACTGGGGCCAAGCTAGTGAGGTGTGACGCCGACGACATCTACTTGCCGAATTCGCGTCTGCGCCTGCTCTATAGGAGCCAGTTTCTACTTGGAATCTTCAACCGGGGCCTACGGTTTCTAGTACATGACGTCTTGGCGTGTTCCAATTCTGGGTCCACCATGACTCTGGTCTTCCAGAAGCCACGCTAGTCTCGGTCAGCTTCGCTGCATCTCGGGCACGATCTTCTGGAACACCTCTCTGGCCGCTGCGGGATCTTTGGCGTCCGTTATGTCCTTGAGGAGCTTGAGGCTCTCCTCGACGCGGTCGATGGGGTAGTTGTCGATGCGCCCAATGAAAATCTTTGGGTGGCGGGTCTTGGCCATGGTTTCTGAACCCGTCGACAGGTCTTCGTAGAGTTTTTCGCCCGGCCGGACTCCTGAGAACTCGATGCGGATCTCCTCCTCGGAGAATCCGGATAGGTGGATGAGGTCGCGAGCGAGGTCGAGGATCTTCACTGGTTGCCCCATGTCGAGCACGAAGATCTCGCCGCCGCGGCCGAGCGTGGCCGCCTGCATGACGAGCTGGCAGGCCTCGGGAATGGTCATGAAATAGCGGCGCATCTCTGGATGGGTCACGGTGACGGGCCCACCCTTTCGGATCTGTTCCCTGAAGATGGGTATGACCGACCCAGCCGAGCCGAGCACGTTGCCGAAGCGCACGGCAAGGAACTTAGTCTTGGAACGCTGTGAGAGCGCCTGGACGTAGATCTCGGCGACCCGCTTCGAGGCACCCATGATCGAGGTGGGATTGACGGCCTTGTCGGTCGAGATCATGACAAAAGCCTCAACGCCGTGGCGATCGGCTGCGTCGGCCACTTTGCGTGTGCCGAAGACGTTGTTCTTGATGGCCTCGCCGGGGTTCCACTCCATCATCGGTACATGCTTGTGGGCGGCCGCGTGGAAGACGACTTCGGGCTGCTCGCTTCTGAATACGTTCTCAAGCCGGTTTGTGTCGCAGATGTCGGCGATGCACGGCAAGAGGGGCAAGTCAGGATGCTCCTTGGAGAGCTCCCCGTGGATGTAGAAGAGGGAATTTTCGGCCTGATCGAGCAGCACGAGCTTGGTGAGCCCGAAACGCGAGAGTTGGCGACAGAGCTCCGATCCGATCGATCCCCCCGCGCCAGTGACAAGCACGCGCTTCCCCGCGAGAAACTTGCGGATCGCCACAAGGTCGAGTTCCACGGCCTCTCGTCCCAGGAGGTCTTCGATCGTCACCTCGCGAATGCGCGTGAGATTGACACTCCCCTCGAGTATTTCGGAGATGCCCGGGATGATTCGCACGGGAAGGGCGATGTCTTCGCAGGCCTTGACGATCTGGCGGATCGAGGCCCCGGAGGAAGATGCGATAGTGATGACGGCCTGCTCGACATTCTTTTCCGTGACGATCTTGCGCAACGAGGCCGTGTTGCCGAGGACGCGTTGGCCTTGAATGATCGTACCGATCTTGGCGGGGTCATCGTCGACGAACCCCACGACGTTGATGCCAACTTGGGGCTTCTGCATCACTTCCTTGGCGACCATGACGCCAGCACGCCCCGCGCCTATTAGCAGCGTCCGTTTTGCGTTGGTCTGAATGGCGCCCCCCCTAATGCGCTCCTGGCGCTCGCCCATGAACCGCCTGACCATGCGGACGCCCACGATCCCCGCTACCGCCACCACGAAGTCCATCGCCGCAACACCCAGCGGGATGATGACGAACTTCGTGTAGCCGCCGACCTCAATGAGAGTCAGGCGCAGGATCACAAGCACGCCCGTCGCCACAGCCAAAGCGGCCACGATGCGCTGTCCTTCGCGCATGCCAACGTAGCGCCACGAGAACCGAGGGACCTCGAAAAACACGAGCACCAAGTACTGCAGGAGCAAGACGTACGGCCAGGCAAAGAAGGCGAGCTTGAGCACTTCAAGACTGAGCGCGAGCTCGAATCGCAGGAAGAACGCGAGCCACCAGGCCGCCGAGAGCACCGCAAAATCGATGACGATCTGCGTCCCCCTGACGATCAAGGGTCCCATGCCGTTCGGGGCAGGCTGGGGGTTCAGCCGCGTTGATTGCAGCGCCACCTGGTCACTCCCCCTTCCGTCGGGTTCCAACGCCCACCGCTCCGGCTCGTCCGCGCATGGCGCGGATGGTATCCACAACCCGCTCCTGGTCGCCCGTGCCCATCGCGCTGCCGCTCGGCAAGCACAGACCCCTACGAAACAGTCCCTCCGCGCGGCCCGGCCCGATGAATTGCATTTTGGCGAACACTGGCTGCATGTGCATGGGCTTCCACACGGGACGCGCCTCGATGTTTACCCGCTCAAGTGCGGCGCGCAAGTCCTCGCTCGACGCCCCAAAAAGGGTTGGCTCCACAAGCACGACCGTCAGCCAGCGATTGGACTCGCACCCGGCGGCCGGCGGCAGAAAGGATATCCCAGGCATGTCCGCGAACGCCTCCTCATAGCGCGAGTAGATCGCCCGACGTGCCGCAATTCGGTTGTCCAGTTGGCGTAGCTGTCCGCGGCCGACAGCGGCCAGGAGGTTGCTCATCCGGTAGTTGTAGCCAATGTGAGTGTGCTCGTAGTGCGGGGCGGGATCACGAGCCTGGGTCGCGAGGAACCGCGCGTGACAAATCCAATCCCCGCGATCCGAAACCAGCATGCCGCCGCCCGAGGTCGTGATGATCTTGTTGCCGTTGAAGGACAAGACCCCCATCGCGCCAAAAGTGCCAGCTGACTTTCCTTGCGAGCGCGAGCCGAGCGCTTCGGCCGCGTCCTCAATGAGCGGAACCCCGAAGCGAGCGCAAATAGGATTGAGCGCCCCGTAGTCACAGCAGTCGCCATACAGGTCGACGGCGATGACAGCCTTGGGCAGTCGGCCCGATCTGGCGCGACGTTCGATCTCCTCTTCGACGAGGCCTGGATCGAGACACCAGGAGTCGGGTGCTGTGTCGATGAATACCGGCTCGGCGCCACAGTAGGTTACGGCGTTGGCAGTGGCCGCGAAGGTGAGACTCGAAACCAGCACGGTGTCTCCGGCACCGACACCAAGGTTGAGTAGCGCGAGATGAAGCGCCGCCGTGCCGCTCGACAAGGCTGCGGCATGTCCAACACCGAGTTTTTCGCACATCTCTGCCTCGAAGCCGACGACGTGAGGCCCGAGCGGAGCGATCCAGTTGGAGTCGAACGCGTCGAGGAGCAACTCGCGCTCAATGTGACTCATGTGGGGCGGAGACAGATAAAGCCGTTCCACGAAGTTCACACCTTTGAGGCAACCCGGCAGGGAACCCCGAACGCAACGACATGATCGGGCATCGGGCCGACGACTGCGGCCCCGGCGCCGATCGTGGACCAACAGCCGACACTCAGATTGTTGCGCACGGAGGCGCCAATTCCAACGTGCGTACCCTCGCCGATGCTCACCGACCCGCCGAGGTGGGCGCCGGGTGAGATGTGAACGGCCTCGCCCAGGTCGCAGTCGTGATCCACGGTGCAGCCTGTGTTGAGGATCGTGAATCTGCCGATGCGCGTATCGACGTTCACGACGGCCCCCGCCATGACGACGCTGCCATCGCCGACTGAGACAGACCGCGCCACGCAGGCCCTGGGGTGTACGAGAGCCACGCAGCGCAATCCGAGCCGGAGGAGCTCCGTGGCCTTCTCCTGCCGGTGTTTGTTGGTGCCGATGCCCAAGGCAACGGGAATATCCCGGGACGAGCAATAGCTCGCCACCTCCGAAGAGCCGACACAGACAACTTGGCCGCCGAGCGAAGCGAGCACCAGCCCCCTCTTCGAGAGATCATCGTCTGCAAACACGACCCTCTCATACCCCACAGCCAGGGCGATGTCCGCCACGACCTTGCCGTGCCCGCTCGCTCCGAACACAAGAATCTCCTTAGTGGCCATGGGGGACAGCCGGTCGGGTGTGGTTGTCAGCGCCGCCGAAGAACTCAGGCATTGTCGGAGAACCGGCCGCGCTGATGCCGTCCCGGCGCAACACCTTGAGGATCGTCATCGCGAGTATCTTGAAATCGAGCATTAGGCTTTGATGATCGACATACCAAACATCCAAAGCAAACTTTTCCTCCCAGCTGATTGAGTTTCGCCCGTTAACCTGAGTCCAGCCAGTGATCCCGGGTTTCACGAGGTGTCTTCGGGCTTGCCCAGGGGTGTAGCGCTTGAGGTACTGCATAAGCAGCGGTCGCGGTCCAACAAGGCTCATTTCTCCCCTGAGAACGTTCCACAAGGTCGGCAGCTCGTCGATGCTTGTCTCGCGCAAGAATGATCCGAGTCGTGTCAGGCGAGAGGCATCAGACGCCACTGCGATCTCGGCGCCGCTGAGTACTCGCATCGTTCGAAACTTGAGAAGCTCGAAGGGACGACCACCGAGCCCGGGGCGTATTTGCCTGAAAAAAACCGGTGACCCCATCGAGAGCTTGATCGCCGCGGCCGAGCCGACCAGAAGCGGAGCGCACGTCAGAATCCCAAGCCCCGACCCTGAAATGTCCAAGAGACGCTTTATGTGATTCTTCCATGGCTTCACGGTGCCCTCACCTTGCATCGCCGGTGCAAGAGCTCCAACCTGGGCGGTCAAGAAAATCGACCCGTGCCAGTTCTCCCAGCGACCGAGCGGATGCACTTTAACACTCTCAAAGTCTTCGTCGAATGCTTCTTCCTTTCTGCGATGCGCTCAATCGTCCTCGCCCACTCAGGGGCCACCACGCTGCAGTCGAAGGTGCTCCTTGCAACTCTTCGCGCACTCTCCTTCAGTGACGCCGCAAGCCCTTCGTTTTCCAGGAGGCTCCTTATTCCGTTGACGTAACCCCCAATGTTCTCAAGCTCGACGAGCAAACCCGTCTCCCCATGCTCGATGACATCCACACAACCAGGCACCCGCGAGGCCACGATCGCTGCCCCGCAAACCATGGCCTCCTGCAAGACGACGGAAGATCCTTCGTTCTCCGAGGGGAGGCACACAACGTCGCTCATCGCGAGGATCTGCGGGACATCCTCCCGCCATCCCAGGACGTGAACCCGTCCCTGGACCTTGAGATGCCCTACACCCCTCACCACCTCGTCCCTGAGCGGTCCATCGCCGACTATCACGAAGTGGACGGACTCGTCGGCCGGAAAGTCCTCTGCGATGCGGAGGAATCTCAAGATCCCTTTTTCCTTGATGAACCTCCCGACGAACGTCACGACACGGGCATCCCGCGCAAGGCCCAACTCTGTTTTCTTCGCCGCTGGGTCGGTCCCCCCGATTTCTTCCAACAGTTTACTGCCATCGACGCCGACAGATCGCAGCTTGTACTTGTCAACATTCCTGAATGCGAAGCGAGAGCAGCGCACGTAGTCCCAATCATGCTCGTTGAGCACGACAATGCTGTCTGTTAGCAAAGAAAGCCCAACTTCCCAAAGGCGGTATGCCGCTCTTATGTGCATTCTTCGCGCGGGGTAGAAGCCGAATGCGTGACAGACATAGGCGACTTGGCCCTCGGAAGCCGTCGCGGCAGCGACCCTCCCAACGAAGCCGGCGAGCAGCATGTGCGCAAGAACCGCATCGTAGCGATTCCCCTGCATAAGCCGCCTCAGATACACGAGAGAGCGCGCCAAGGCAAGCGGCGAAACTGCTCTTGGAAGATCGAAGCGCCTTGCAGTGATTCCGCAATATGTAGCTGGGCCATCGAGTTCTCCAATAGCCAAGTCGACATCGTGACCGCGTTTCAGCTGTTCCCGCAAGATCGGCAACAGAAATCTCTCAACCGTGATATTTGCTCGGACGATGTGAATCACCCGCATCGCACTAGACCGATTTCAGCTGCTCCGCAGTCTTTGCCACCTTCTCCATCTCCGCTGCGTAGCACCGAGCCTCATCGGCAGTGGGCAACCGCGTCCTCTTGCGTAGCACCAAGTCCTTCAACCCAAGCCTCCAGAGTACAGTGTAGACTCCGCTTTTGACGAGGCTCTCTACGTACATCGCCCCCGCTCGGCCGGGCTGGTCGAGAAAACTTTCACGGAGACCCAGTCTGCCATACCTGAGCCTGCCAAGCAGCTTCTCCAGGCTGATCGAGATCCCTTCGTTGTAGACATAGAGAGGATCACTCAAGCTCGCATACTTCCTGCCACGGAGATAGGCCATTAAGAAATGGCTATCTTCCCCCAGAAGAAGCTGCGGATCATATCGGCATTGACCCACCTCTGACTTGCGGAACATGGATGGCGCGAACGCGACCTCCGGAGCACGAAGACGGTTCATTGCATAGGTCCGCGCAGTCCCAGACAGACCGTCGCTATTGCACCCCCTGATCCCGATCAGGCTTCCACTCACGTCCGCGATCGCCATAGAGGAACTCACAAGGGCATGGTCCGGATGCCCCTCAAGGAATTCGACCTGCCTCTCCAATCGAGAAGACAACATCCAGTCATCCGCATCCAGCATGCAAACATACTTTCCAGCCGACCTTTCCAGGGACACCTGCCGCGCCGCGCTGCGCCCCTGATTCTCGTTGCGTCTGACGAACTGGATTCTGTCATCCGGATTCCTTCCGAACAACTCTGCGACATTGTCCGTGGAGCCATCGTCGACAACGATCCACTCCCAACGGGGGTACGTCTGATTCAGAACTGATGCGTAAGCGAACGTAATCTCCTTGGAGTTATTGTAAACAGGAGTTGTAATGGTAACCAGCGGCGAGTTCCCCTCTGATTGCCACTCATGCCGTTTCATCTCGTACGCTCCTTAGTCGCCCGACACTTGAGAAGATGATGAGCACATTCAACAATATTACGCCACCGTAGAAGTACTCACCACTCATTCCGCCGACAACGGCGGTGATCAATGCCGCCTTGTTTGGCAATTCGAGGTTCGCCTGTCGTGACTCGGATCGTTCCGACAGTTTCCACATCTTCACGAGGAGGAGCAGGAGGATTAGACAACCGACGAAGCCCGTTTCCAAGAGAACTTGGATGAAAAAACTGTGGCTACCCCAGATGCTGAGGTTCGTCTTCCCGCCGCGGTGGAAGAATCCCGTTCCAAGCACGGGGGCATCAGAGAGGTGCGACAGTTCCTCGATCGCTGTGGTAAGGCGACGCCCGTCGTCGAACCCAGCGATCCCGGCTCGGTTCTCCTCCATCTTGCTCTGGTAGGCGTCATCCGGAGCAATGATATGAGAGACCTGTTCGTGAAACACATCATTGTAGTTGTACATCACGGCCACAATCCCTGATAGCAGCGAGAAGACAAACACCGTGCGACGGAGTCTCCTCCGTGCTTTGTACACGATATACAGCGAAGCGACAAACAGTGCTACCCAGGCTCCCCGGCCGTCTGAAACGATTAGTCCAAGCAGACTCACCACCAACGCGATGAGCGACATGTAGCCCACTTTCGTCCTTTCGAGCCCGTTGATCAGCAGGCCCTCCAGAAATGCGCAACTGCATGCCGCCAATACGCCGTAGCCATTTGTGTTGTCGTATCCAAAGTCAGCGGGCGCCTCAATTGTGAGGAATTGGGAGGCGAACAGGTAGATCAGGCCGGCGCCATTTACGATGGAGGACACAATGACAGCCTTGAGCTGGACGTCTCTGTACCTCTCTTTCTTTATCGCTCGGGTGAAGAGCATACCAAGAAGAACATAGACTGAGAACTTTCCGAATTTCAGAAGGCTGAAGAGAAATTCTCGGTCCCAGACGAAGTTGTACTGCGGAAGAATAAGCAGCACGCCGAGAAGGGTCCAGGTCAGGAACGTCACGAGGAGGGGCAACAGGTCAGTCGCAATGGTTCTGAATCTCTCCGTCCCCATCGCGAGTAGCGTGAGGATGGTCGGCAGAACGAGATAGTCGGATGTCTTCAGGGTGCCCAACTCCTGAATTCCACCTATGGGATTGGAGTCCATCAGGCTCGGAAGGTACATCGCACCGATCAGACAAAGGAGGACGTATTTCATCTGACTTTCGAGTCTGTGTTGGACCTCGAGTGGAAGGTGTTATCAGGTATGGCTGCGTACGCTCTCCGAGCGAATCGCCGGGCATGGTGCCCGGAAACCGTGGTTGCGGGGCGGGTGCGCACTAGTGGCTCACGATCGTCTTCATCAGCTTGTGCGCGGCGGCTGCCAGAAACGTCGGTACTACCTCAGTACGGCTCATGTGCCTGCGGAAGAACTTCCACAACATCCCAAGACCCTCACGGCCCTTGGGATCGACCACGAGTTGACGAAGCTTGGCCAGCCGCTCGCGGATACTGAGATCCGCCTCAACCGTATTGCGATTGCGATGTGTGTCCAGGCGGACCCTCGCCGCCGGTGAAATGAGGATTCGATATCCAGCGTTGCGAATTCTGAATGCGTAGTCCATATCGGCGCCGTAGTGCGGAAAGGCGTCCTCATCGTAGAATGCACACTCGCGGAACACGGACGCCGGGAAAAGCACACCTCTGCCATGAACGTCATTGACCTCGTAGGGCTGGCTTGGCAGGTCGAGGACGCTGGTACCCTTGAACAAGGGTCTGTTGATGACGATCGGTAGTGCCGGAAACATGCGATGCCAGTCGCCCCCGGCCCAGTAGACTGTGTTTGGGCAGAGACGATCTACGACCACGCTGCCGGCAACGCATCTTTCATTCACGGCAACGGTCTTGATCAGCTCCGAGACGCAGCTCGGCGCAAGCTCGAGATCAGCGTTGACAAGAAGTATGTAATCACATCCGATCCTCATGCACTCTCTGATCGCGATATTGGTGCCGTGAGTCCACCAATACTGCGGGCTGCCAGCTATCCGGTAGACACGGGGAAAGGTGTGCAGGCCTTCCCTTGTCTCGACATCGTCACCATTGTCTACCACCACGGCGAAATCCCACTGTCCCCGCCCGGACACAAGGCAGCGCTTCAGGTGTTCGAACTCTCGATATGCGGTGATGGCCGCCCCAACCACTGGGGTCGCGGGCGTCGGCCTCGATTGCCGGGCAGGTGTCTCCTCCTCTGCTTTCTTTGGAGGTAATCCCACTTCAGCTCATCCCATCCACGTCCTCAAACCCCAGCGAGGACAAATCGTTAAAGAGGGGAACCCCCGTTTTTCGCGGGACGATGATCGTCGCTGCTCTGCCACGACTGATGTTATGGGGCATAAATCGCAAGTCTTCAATAGCACTTGGCGAAGGGGCCTTGCAATCTTCTGCCGCGTCTTGGTTGTCGTGCGACAGGGGTTCATCCTTGAACCGGCCGCAGAGTTGTCATCGTCGTGAGCGATTGGGTGAGCTGCCGGAATACTTTCGACCGCGGTCAGTGGGCAGAGATTTTCGTTCCCGCCTACGCGGGCGACGGTGCGTGGTCCGCTTTCCAGGTGCCTGGCATTGCTGCGCGGACCATCAGGTAGCCGGGCGGGCGACCGCAGGTCGCCCCTGCTGCCGCGCGTTCCAGCCTCGCCGACGATGCGGCCAATTTCCGGCCCGGTTTCAGCGGCACCGGCGAAGGTGTCCACGCCTGCTCGGCCGATTCCATCGCAACCAAGATCCTAGGATTTCGGGTGTGGCGTGCTGGGGCGCGACTCGACCGGCCACGAGGTCGACATCCTCATGGATCTGGGTGATGGACTGGTTCCCGTCGAGGTCAAGTCTGGCCAGACGGTCGCAGCCGACGCGAGCGACACCCTGGTCTGGTTGGGCGATCTCGCGCGAAGCCGTGGCGCCGGGGCCGAGGGGAACCGGGCGTGCCCGCTCGCCCCTGATCGCGCGGGGCTAGGGGAGTCTCTGGCCGCCGGCCTTTTGCATCGCCCGGCGTAGCGAATGATCCAACGACGCCAGCGGCAGTCCCCGTCGCAATGCTAGCTCCAGATAGGCCGCGCCGTAGACCGACAGTGCAAAGCTATCTGCGAGGCCGAGGGTCTTGGACCAGGCTACGGTCATCGTCTCGGGGTCCACCTCGATGTCGTAGACATTCAAGGCGGAGAGAAACATCTCGATCCCGGCCTTGTCGATCCGCCGCTTCCGTAATCTGGGAACCAACGCTCTGGTTCAGCGAGAAGGAAATCCTCGAGATCGATGCCGTCGCCCCCGACAAGCAACCGGCGGGCGGTGGGATGGCGGCTCGCGAAGAGGTCCAATCCGGGCAGGGAATCGCGCCGCCTGCCGCTCTTGACCTCGATGGCAACCAGGCTGCGGCCCTTGCGC
>Ga0182027_10013514_pt1 | contig 11370 bp, 4 predicted proteins | sample 712E1DmetaG_FD_121300 | JGI IMG/M metagenome (GOLD analysis project Ga0182027, IMG submission 121300) | Permafrost microbial communities from Stordalen Mire, Sweden - 712E1D metaG (Illumina Assembly) | ecosystem: Environmental > Terrestrial > Soil > Wetlands > Permafrost | place: Sweden...
ACAGGAAAGGGTCTCAGGATAATGCAGAGTGCTGCAAGCGTCGAAGAAGCACTGGCGTTATCCGAAAACGTGCCGATCTCGCTTACTCTGGGTTATCCGGTACTCGGCATTACTCCTCGAAGTTTCTCCGCGTCGGCCCGTCCTCGCGAGTGCCAAGACGTGCTCTCCAAAGATGCCCGTAGCGCCGAACCTCACGAATCCCAACCGATCAGGCACCCGTGATCGGGTACCTTTCGAGTCCTCCAGGATCCGCCGCGCCACCTTGCCATTTCTTGAGGGCCGATCGCTCATCAAGCACCGGAAGTGCTCCGCCAATCGCGACTGCCAGTTGCGGGTACTCCCTCTGGAAATCCTCATCGAACGTTTCAGCAATGAAATCAGGTACTTCCTTCGCAGGAGTTAGTCGAATCGAGCTTCCACCGAAGTTCCATCGTTCGTTGGCAAGTTTCTGGATCATCGGTAACTTCGCACTGCCGCCAGTCAGGACCAGCGTGGCGTGGTCAACCGCTTTTGCCCAGCTCTCATCAACTGACTCCAGGAACGTCGCGATCGCTGTTTTGATTGCCGTCCCGATAGTGTGCACCTGAGGCAGTTGCTCGAATTCCTCCCTGTCAATCGACACGATCTGGTCGGTGACGAGCGGCACTTCCAACTTGCCTGTTTCGAAGAGGCGCTCTTTGAGCCGTCGAAGACTTCTTAGTCTCAGGTCGGCCTCGATCCTCTTTCGAATGACATCATTTGACTCTCCGTGTGCTTTGGTCAAGATTTGCTTGAGAAGAACATCGTCAAGAATGTCGCCTGCCATTCGAACAGCATCGCTGCAAGGCTCTACTGGAAAGGCCTTTCGCGAGACATTTGTCGAGTCCTGAACAACCCAAAACAAAGAGAAATCGGTAGTTCCCGCCCCGACATCGACAACGAGCACCAAGTTCCTTGTCGCACGGTCCGCCCACACTCGACCTGACCCAGCCGCGAGCGGCTCCAGGAGACCACCAGGAAAGGCTTGGCCGCGAATGTGGCTACCGTCGAGCAGATACTTTAGAGCGGCGTCGTGCTCTCTTGAAGCCGCTACTGCGGCCTTAAACTCTGATGCTGGGATGCCATGCTGCCAACGGCCGCTAAACGTATCGCCGAGGATCTGCGCTCGTCCGAGACAGGTGGAGAGCGTGCCGGCTGCCCAATTCCGCTGGGCGGGCCGCCACGATGGGATAGTAAATCGACGTCGCATGTACCTAGAGCGACCTTGCGATGCGAGTTCCTTGCCTGCCGTGTCGGTCAAAAATGCCAAAAAGAAGCATAGGGCATCTTCGTAGGTGAGCGGGACAGACGTAGGGTTGACGTCCGATTCTAAGCGACGCACGTCAAGATTCTGCTCAACGTTCGCGAGGCTGAGTTGGTGCTTGATTGAATCGAGGCGGCGGCGTGGGACGTCACCGAGGACGAACTCCATGCTCTGCCGCAGCGCTTCAGATCCCGCGAACATGAGCCCGTCGTCGCTGACCCACACAGAGCTACTGACCGTGTACATGGATGAGTCGAGATCACGGTCTCTTCGACCGAGCCCGAGCTCGAGAAGTTCGGCGTCAGAGGCTGCTTCTTCAATAGAGGCGGCTGCGGCTTTGGACTTCGCGGTTCCAAAATCGAGACACAGAACGAAGCCGTCATCTTGGGGCTGCTTGAACGACAGAGCTGTCTCATCAAGCGAGTGTGCCGACGATACCATCGTCATCGCGACCGAAGTAGCCGGGTCATCGGAGAGACCACCAGCATTTTCCTCAGATAGCGGCGAGTCACTGAATCCCGCTGTCGATTCACCACCCTCGTTGAGAGGCTCGCCGTCGGTTGCAGAGCCGACCTCGTCGGTTGTGTGGGACTCAGCCTCGACAGGAGGCTGTTCTCCGGGATCGACATCTTCTAGAGTTCGTTCGAGCAATCGCCGAATTGCTGTTCTCTCAATCGCAGACACAACGCCTGCAAGCCTGGGATTCGGTGAGATGGCGTCTGCCTCCAGACGCTCTAACAGGCTATTCAATAATAGGTTGGCCGTCTTTTCATCCATGGATTACGTCCTTCAGATTTCAGGTTCTACAAGGGCTTTCCGTACGATGCGCAGTGCCCCACCTACGCCGCTTGCCTCGACCGCAGGCCGAATTATTCGAACGGTGCGGACCCCCGGCCGACGACCGCCGATAATCTCATGCTCGAGTGGAGAGAACTCGACAATCGCGCCTGCCTCACCCCTGACTCGCATCATCCGCGAACTCGCCACAGCCTGAACGGAACCAGTGGTTGTACGCACGAACCCTAACAGACTCTCTAGCGCTGAAGCTGAATGCGGTGCGATCACGCTCAATTCTGGAAGCACATCGCGCCGGACCTGCTCGCCGAGCTCAAACAGGCGCGCGCCGTCAATGAGAATCTCAGCTAGCGTCTCCTCGAAAGCGAGCATTTGATTTTCCGCTGCAAGCGAGCTTCGTCTTCGAATTGGCACCCCCAGCAGCCAATGCGACAGTTCTTCGGAGAGGCCCGGAATTCTGGCGATGATTGCCTTGGCTGACTCCCTGGCGCGTTCGGCGCTACCGGAGGCCCAAGTAAGCCGAATGAACAGATCATTGTCACTGATCCCAGCTCGTACAAGGATCTCCAGTGCCTCGGCTATGTCGCGCGCCACTAAATGGGCGGATGGAGAGGCTTCAACAAACTCCTGCCAATCGTACTGCCGGAACCAGCTACGAATGACTTCTATGGCGGCGTAGGTGCGCGGCGATGTCGCAACTGAAAACCTCGCCTTTACGACACCATGGATCAGTGCTAGCACTTGTTCAGCTAGTTCGTGGACAACGGGCTCACTGATCGGCGGCCCTGAATTCATGAACGCGTCTGTTAGGAGCGTTGCGATGTCCTCACCGACCGACTCTCCGGTGTCCTTTTCTGTAGCCGCAAACGCTGCGCAAGTGGCTTCAAGGAGCCTTCGGATCCGGCGTCCCTTGCTGTCCCCCGGCTTCTCTGTTTGGATCGATATTCGCCGTATTGATGGTATGAGCTCCTTGATGACTGAAGAGAGGGTCGGAGCTAGTTGGAGCAGACCTTCAACGCATTCCACGCGGACCGTTTCAGCAGTCTCCTCCGATGCAGCAGAGGTCGCGAGGTATGACTGGGTCCACGGCGGAGTCGTGAAACGCCAGAAGGTGGCGATGTAATCTCTATCGTTTTTGTCCAGAACTGAATCCAATCGAGGAAGAGGATCACGTAAGGACTGATCGAGAAACTCAGCGATTCGGGAGCGCCAAGGTTTCACAGAGCCGCCGATCCGCAGCAGAGCAGCCGTCGCCAACAGCCGCTCATCTGGATGTCCCGCATCCTTGGCCGCCTCAGACAACGCTGCCACACCTCGCGCGAAGCGTTCATCCTTTGCTGCTTGGTGTAACTGCTTGAGCTTGATCAGAGCCAACAGCGCCTCTACTCGCTCGACCGTCGTTTTTCCCTCGGTAAAGAGCCCTATTTCAGCTTGCATGTAGCCCCCTCAGGTGAGGAAGTGATGGCCGTTCCGCGCCCCTCATTAATGTCACTTGATGGGATGACAAGGTAACGCTCCCGTCGTGATGCGGTCGAACATCGTGCCTATATAAGTGTCCGCGTCGTCCTTCTGGAACAACACATTGCACGCCTCAAATTCCGCCTTGGTCATGCCATCAGACCACCACTTGACCTGTTCGTGAGGTGTGTTCGCGACGATGAACGACGCGAGGGTCACCAGCGGGTCGGCGAAGCGGACCTCCAGTTCCTTGATGGTCTTATGGAATGCGATCTTAGGGTCGCTGCGGCCCTCCAGATTGCGTATGCCCTTGGGGTCCACGAACGTGATGTATTGGCGCTTGCCGACGAGCAGCCAGAGAATGAAGTCCGGGTGGAAGTTGCCAGCCTCAAAGAAGCCCACGCCGCGCCCGCGGCTGAGATTCCGGAGCAGGTACATCTCGCGCTCAGCGAAGAATACTTTGTTGGCATCGTAAAAGTGACGCAGATCCTGGACGAAGTCCTTTTCTCCTTCATTCAATTCCACTGGGCTGATTTCAATTGCGCTGCTTGTGCAATGCAACAGCGGGTAATAGAGATGCTGTCCGAACCCGATGGCATGCAGGCTCTGGAAATTCCAATCCTGGATTGTCTTGGATTCGATCAGAGTCCTGAGTTCGCCCAACTTCTCTGCGATGTCCGCCGCCGACTCCTCAATCAAGAGGCGGTATTCGGGAATGAAGTTGGGATCGCCCTCCGCAAGTTCGCGCAGCTCCAGGAACTGCTGCTCATATGCGCTTTTCGCGTTCTTGTAGTACCGGTCGGCGTACTTTTTGAGCAGCGCCGTGGCGATCTCCTGCCACTCGCGGACTTGGTCAAAGCTCCGGAACTCCATTTCCTCCGGTGGGATATAGAGCGTATACCAGTCGTGGCGGCCAAGCAGTTGCTCGATGCCTTGCTTGGAGAGATTCAGATTGAACCAAGCACGCTCGGCCTTGAAGCGCTGCAGTTCGAAGTAGACTTCATCCAGATCCAGGAATGGCAGGTGACGATCCGGCCGGAGGTGGTTCTCTTCACGGATCGAGACTTCCTCGGTGCCAGATCCACGGGCACTCGCCATCGCCTGGAGTCGGGGGTACCAATCGAGAACAACCCTGGACCTGAGGAGTTTCTCCGGAGGGGGCCCAAGTTGGGGCTTTGGGCCATTGCGCTTGAAGTCGATTCCCTCCCTCAGTTTCACCGTCTTGAGCTTCCTGCCATTCAAGTTCCGCACGACGGGCAGGATGAAATGGGTCCGCTGCTCGTTGGCCGGGAGCCCTTCCTCCTCCAGGTATTCCTTGAACTGCTTCATGTAATCGGCGTGCACGCCAATGACGTTCAGCGTCTCCAGAATGCCCATATGTTCCGGCGTTTTCACGTCCCTGAGGCCGGTGCTCCGTTTCAGACAATACTCGTACCCCTTGAGGCGAACACCGCGCCCGAAGAGTTGGATGATTTGGGAGCCCTCACTCTTGCCGATGTTCATCAAGCCCATCGTGCTCACGCGCCAACTGCTCCACCCTTCGCTGAATTTCCGGGAACCGATGAGAAGGTTGACCGGGCTATCGCAGCTATTGAGGTCCGCAAAGAGCGACTTTGAGAAATCCTTGTCTTGTGTCGGCAGGCCCTGCTCCTGGCAGAGCTTCAGGAGCTTCGTTTCGTCGCCGACGTTGATCACGCCGAAGTAGTCGTTCTCGCCGACCCGGATGCCCAGTTCGCCCTCGGCGCCCTTCAGATTGTCGACGTGCAGCGCCGCCTCGCTGTCCGAATTGAACAGCGTCTGGAGTATCCCCTCATAATGGGCGGCCGGCGTCGCGTGCTGCTTTATCAGGTAGCCGAAGGCACCGGCGAAAATCGGCCGCCCTCTCTCATCATTCAGACCTGGGTCCCCGTTGAGCAACCGATCGATGAAGGCGACGCTCTCCTGGCGTTCGCGGACGAACCGGTCGAAGAACAACAGCACGTCCAAAACGTCCGAGACGGCGCGTTTATTCTCTGTGCGCACGGCGTTCACGCTTCCGCCGACGAAGATCCACAACGGCTTTTCGATCAGAAAGGGAGCAAAGCTTGTCTTTCGGTCAGCATACAGCCGTTGCTGCTGATAGAAGGCGAGCAAGCCAGCCGTCAAGTAAACTCGCCGCTGCTCCTCGTTCTGCTCCTCGGAAAGGTTTCGAATGTGGTAATCCTTCCCGTATCCGTCCTCGTAAAAGTACTTGTAGGAATAGTCAACCAGGATGCACTTGGCGTACTCCTGGGTCAGGGCTGGCTTGTTCGCCGCCTTCATCGCCTGGCCGAACGTGGCGGAGTACTCGAAAGAAAAACCGCTTTCACTGAGGCGGTTCCGCATTCCCATCCACTCCTCGCCGCCCGCGCCGCGATGGCCTTCGTCAACGAGAACCAGGTTGTCGCCCTCAAAGGCATCAATAGCTACCGTCTTGGCGCCCATCTCCTCCTTGAGTTTTGTGACCTCAATGATCTCCACGCTGTGGCCGGTAAAGAGTCCCCGACCATCCTTGTCAAAGATCTCCGCCGGCATGCCTGAAGCTTCAAATTCGTGCAGATGTTGGCGGCTGAGCCCTTCGTTGGGAGTTAGGAGGATCGTTCGATTGAGTTCGTCTGCTCGCCCATGCTGGTCCAGATAGTGCCGGTACTGGAGGATATTGACGTGCATGAGAAGGGTCTTACCAGAGCCAGTCGCATTCCAAAAGGCGAGTTTTCGCAGATCTTCAGGCGCGTACTCACTAAGACGGTCACCCTGTAGCTTGTCCTCGTTGAATGCCTCAACTTGGGCGTTGAGGTCCGCGAGTAGCTGGTCCGGATCGCGGAACCAGCGGTCCAGGTAAATCTCGGTAAACAGGAGTGTCAGGTACTGAAAATACTTGAACTTCAGAAGCCTCTTTTCCTCGGCGTTCCGGCGATCAGTGATCTGCCTCCAATGTCGGACGATATTCTGGTCGTACGCGAGGAGAAGGTCATGCGGCAACTCCTTCCTCTCAAACAGCCGCAATCTGAGCGCCTGGTGGAAGTTGGAAACGTTGTTCTCGTCCAGGCCTTCCAGATGGGTGCCTTTGAGGTCCCTTGCTAATTCCTCGAAACGCGTGACACCAAAGAGCCCCAGCATCCATTGGTTCAAAACCAGCCGCTGGTGAAACTTCAGCGGTTTCGCTGCGGCGGCGGCCGCGCGGCGGCGGGTAGACCTGGTGGTTGTCGTTCTGGGCATGCAGTTCCTTAAGCGTCCTGCACGTCAAACATCAGGCGCGCGAACTCTTCCTCGATGAGGCGGACCTTCCAGGTGTCTTCGTCCTTCTTGAGGTTCTCCAGGTTGTTATCCCCATTCACATAGATAAGGTCGAACTCCATGTCCTTCGTGTTGTAGCCTTGCTTCTGGAAGAATTCGTCAAGCTTGGCGTTTGGTTTCTCCTCAACGTTTCGCCAGATCACGAGGACCTTCTCGCCGTCCCGATTGGTGCCATGAACGACACGGAAACCGCGGATCACATCGACATGCCTCACGCGCAGACCAAGCAGGTAGTTGAACGTCTCCACGAGATCGACCTTTGTCGGCTTGGACTCGCCAACCGTGCCGGTGGCGATGTTTAGCCTGTAGTCGAAAGGAGCAGTGAATCTGTCGATATTTAGGAGAGAGGGGCTGTCCTTGCTTTCGGCGCCCAGCATATAGCGGAGAACATAATCCTCCCGGACTCCTGCGTTGGCCTCAAGTAGGGACGCCTGCGCGTCCGTTCGCCGCATTTCCAAGTTGTTGAGTGTGTCTTCGTACGATTCAAGCCGGATGTACTTCAAGGAATGGCTCACGCCGGTGTTCCGCGACGCGGGACGACCTTCTTCCCACTCGGCGGCGTATATCGCCTTGAGAATGCGCGGCTTCAGCGCAGTTTGGAAATGCTCGCCGGCTTCGATTAATACGTAGCGCCGACCGCCGTGATTATCTCTGTTGAGATTAATCACCGCATGAGCAGTCGTTCCCGATCCGCCAAAGAAGTCCAGAACTAGAGCCTTCTCGCCAGCGTTGGCGACCTTCAGGCAGTCTTCGACCGCATACACCGACTTCGGGAAATCAAACGCGCGACCACCTCCGAACATGCTGGTTAGCAGATTCGTGCCATGCGATCCCGCCGCGTATCTCGCATCATCCCACCAGGTGCCGGGCAGCCGACCCTCAGTATTCAGATAGTTCCTACAGTAGACCTGCTCTTGACCATTCTCACCGGCCACTTTCAGATAGTCCGGCTTTTCCCTGACTCGATCCTGGCCCCACTTCCAAACCCTCTCTTCGTTACTGTCGTCTCGGGGCCAGAATACATTTTCACCGGCCACTGGCTGTTCAACGACAAGCCACTCATCCTTTGCGTCGCTCCACTCCATATCCGGCACGCGAATGCAGGTCCCGTTCCAATAGACCGGGTAGAACTGCTTCGGACGATCCGCGCGCCGGGAATCCGTACCGGTCTTGCGGAAGTTCTCCCACAGGAACTGTAGCCCCTCTTCATCGGTTTCATCCCACCGCGCCGCCTTCTCCTCACTTCGTTCGAGCCTGCCGACACTACGAACGGCGCGACCTGCACCAAAGAAAAAGGCGTATTCGTGATTTACCCGAACTCCCTTGAGGGTCGACCTCCCTTGGGGATTGTTGCGGATAATTATCGTGCCGAGGTGATTCTCAACGCCGAAAGTACCAACAAGGACCGGCCAGAGATAGTGAACCTCAAAATCGTCAATCGTGACACAAATGATGCCCCGCTTTGACAGGACAACTTTAGCGAGATCCAACCTGTCCTGAATGAGCGTGAGCCAAGAGGAGTGTTTGTAGTCGTTCTTGTAGAGAATCTCCGAGGCGTTCGTGTTGTAGGGCGGATCAATGTAGATCGAATCAACCCGTCCAGAGAGGTGACTCTGCAGTAAATTCAGGCCATGAAAGTTGTCGCTGTGAACCAACAGGCCGTCCAGCGAATCATCCAGATTGGGGTTTGCGGCGAGCAGCCTGTCCTTAAAGGAATCGTCGAAGCACGCGGTGTCGAGCACCAACTGTGAGTTGCAGCGAAGGAACTCGATCGACAGCGGCATGGAGTAGCCGGGCGAATGGAGGTCCTTCGCGATCTCATCGATTTTGAACAGACGCACCCACTCCTCACGCTGAAGGTCATTAGCCGCTATTTCCTCGTAGAGAGCCTCCGGCACCCGGTCCAATGTTAGGCAGTAGTTTGTCGCCACAATGAACTTCTTTTTCAACCACAATCGCTTCTGGAAGTCTTCCAATTGGGCGACGAAATCGATCACCTTGCAGGCAATGCGACGCAACACCTTGATGCCTGAGAGGTATTGCTCGACCCGCACCGCCGTCGCGCTCTCAATGTCGTCGAGATGCATCACCTCGTTCTTGATAAAGAAGTCGAGCTCACGGCGAAGGAAGGAGCCCACATCTTTATGGATGAAGTAGTCGAAGGTATTTCGGGCAGTGTAATCCTTCAGGTGCTTTACAAGAACTGTGCGGTTTGGATCTGCCTCGGAGGGATTTAGAGCGGCTAACGCGAACAGCCAAGCAGAAGCCGCGTGGGCTTCGAGAATGGTCTTCGTCGCTTGTGCGTTCAGGGCTTCTTGCCGACGCTTCTCGACATCCGGTCGGAGCTCGAACCGGATCACCAACTCACTATTCTCCTCCGTGATCGCGTCTTCGCCGGCTAGGATGAATCGCCGGTCGTTTCCATTGGTGGACTTGTTATTGTCCTTGTCGATGTCGGCGGCAGCCAACCGAAAGTGGACCCGTCTTCCATCCGCGAGCCTGAACGTGTAGTCACGCAGGTATTCACTGCTCTTGATGTAGTACTGATCGTGGTTTGCCCAGTAGAGCTTGACCTCTTCGCCTTCGTACGGAATGGCGTAGACGCCTTCCTTGTATCGCCGAAGAGACAGGAAGTCCCCCTCGTTGTAGTACCGGCGGAAGAAATTGAACAGATCAGAGAAGACCTGGTTCTCGAGGGCGGATACGTCGATGGCGGTCGACAGTTTCTCGCGAAACTCCTTCACCTTCGGCGACAACTCGGGATCGACGCCCGCGTCCTTCAGTTGCTGTATCACCTTGTCAAGCTCAGCTTTGATGTGGGCCGAATCGCTCGACTTGTACTGTAGGAACGCTTCCTTGATTTGCGGGAGGAGATCGTTGTCCAGAAAGCGCTCGATCTCCGAGCGCTTCGAATTCATGATCCGGTAAATGCCGAAGTCGAGATCGGCGCTGTCAAGCTGGAACAGTTCCCGGAGTAATGTCTTTAGTTTCGTTTGGCTGTCGGCCATGTTCACATTCCCAAATGAGGCTACTCCACCTTCCAACGGATGGTGAAGATCGTCTCGCGCTGCGTCTTCTGCGTCATGCGCGTTTCCAACTTCGTGATCAGCCGGTCGCGCTTGTCCTTGACCTCGTCCTCGAGGTCGAAAATCCGCTGGCGTTGCCGCCGCTGTTCCTTCTCTGCCTCGCGGATTTCATTTTGAACCCGGAGATGCTCCTCCGTCGTGGTCGTGAGGCGGGCCGCGCGGTTCAATGCCTTGATTCGCGCTTTGGTGTCAGCCAATTCGCGCTCTACGGCGATGATTTGGTCATCCGCCCATTTTTCCAGGCGCTCTCGCTCCTCCTGGAAGTGCCTATTGTTCGTCTCAAGAGATCGGCTGATCGTCGCGGCGGTGTGGCGTTCGGCCTCCCGGCTAAGCTGCGGCAGGCCGTCGGCGGCGACCTCGTCGGGAACAACAACGGCGTCACAATGGAACAGCTTTTCGCAGGTCTCCTGATCGAGCGGCCGACCGTCATCGGTCAATCCGCTGAAGAGGAGGTACTCTTCACGCTCGAAAGAATCAATCGCCAGCCGATTGAGCACGAGGACGCCGGACCTGCCCTTCAGGTTCTCCACCACCCGAATGTGCACGGGATGGTTGGTGATCTGGAACTTCAGAGTGGCCTCTGGCGTCGCGCAACTCTTCGCGGCGTCGATGGCATGTTCACCCAGAGGGTGCGAGATTCGGTAGAGAAACTCTCCTTCGACGTTTTGGTGCGTCTTCGAGATCAGATGGTAGCGGCCGGGCTTGACGTCTGGTCGCGGCGTATGGCGCAAATCGAAGGCCAGGGTTGCGTCATCAAAGGTGGCAAGGTCCCCAAGGATGAACTTCGACAGTTGCCAGAACATGCGTCCAACCCAATCGAGGCGTTGGCGGGTTTCGTCCAATTGGACCCGTAGCCGGTCGTGAACGTCCTCATCGAAGTTTTCCAAAAGCTTTCGTCTCGTATCGACGAGACGGCTTTGGATCGCTTCTTCCATTTCGGCTTGCAATTGCAGGAATGCCGCATCGATTTGCTCGGGGGTGCGGCAGGTCTGGTAGATGGCGAAGACGCGTTTCTCAAAGTCGACGCCGGCTTCGAGTGTCCCCAGGATTTCATCACTGGCGCCGAAGACGCCGGAAAAGAGGTTGAACTTCTCTTTGAGGAGCTGGAAGACACGCTTGTCGGCTTCGTTCCGCTCGTTGAGGAAATTGATGACCACCACATCATGCTTCTGGCCGTAACGATGACAGCGCCCAATGCGTTGCTCGATTCGCTGAGGGTTCCATGGCAGGTCGTAGTTGATGACGAGCGAGCAGAATTGGAGATTGATGCCTTCCGCGGCAGACTCGGTAGCGATGAGAATCTCTGCGTGGTCCCGGAAGTGCTCTATCAGAGCCAGGCGCTTGTCGGCCAACTTGGAGCCACTGAGCCGTCCCAGTGGTGAATTGACGCGCGCCCATTCCTGATAAATGCGGTCCACGTCGGGTCCGGTGTTC
>Ga0182027_10013515_pt1 | contig 11368 bp, 7 predicted proteins | sample 712E1DmetaG_FD_121300 | JGI IMG/M metagenome (GOLD analysis project Ga0182027, IMG submission 121300) | Permafrost microbial communities from Stordalen Mire, Sweden - 712E1D metaG (Illumina Assembly) | ecosystem: Environmental > Terrestrial > Soil > Wetlands > Permafrost | place: Sweden...
CCGACCGGTATTGCGCCGTGAACGCAATCCACTTGCCGTCCGGCGACCAATCCGGCTCCGTTGGACTAGGCATGCCGCTAGTCCCGATCTGCTGCATCGCTCCGCCCGAGGCAGGCACCTTGCACAGTGTTCGGTGCTCTCTCTCCTTTGCCGCGAAACAAATCCATTTCCCATCCGGCGACCAGCACGGCGACGACTCGTCCTGCGGTGATTTGGTCAGCCGCTTCAAGTTGCTGCCGTCGGCGTCGCAGTCATACAAGTCCGTCCAGCCGTCCTTGCTCAATATCATCGCCACTTTGCTGCCGCCGGGCGAAGCCGCCGGGCTCATGTTCGACCCGCCATACCGGGCGAAGGCCCGCCGCGATCCCGTCGAGAGGTCGTGATAAAAGATATCCGCATGGTGAAGCTTGTAGGACACGTAATAGAGCGCCATGCGTCCCGGCACCCAGCATGGCGCGGCCACCAGGCTGTCATCCTTGGTCACCGCCTGGGCGTTGTGCCCGTCGAAGTCGGCCACGTAAATCTCGCTGTTCGGGCTGGTTTCACCCTTAAAGGCAATCTTGGTCTGCGCGATGCCCTTGCCGCTCAGCGCCAAGATGAAGTCATCCGCAAACGCGTGGACCTGCCGCCGCAGGTCCGCACCCGAATAGTTCTTGGAAACCAAGGTGGTGTTATTGTGCGGATCAACGGCCTTGGCTTGCAGATTGCCGTTGTTGCTGCCGCTGATGAGGTATTGCGCCGCTTCGGCATTGGTGAATGCGAAGCCCTGGACATACAGGTCGAACCGAAGCGTCGTAGCCGCTTCGCCAGTCAAGCCGGTCAGAGAGACCAGAATCGGTTTGGTATTGCCAGGCTCTAATGTTCGCCGGAGCGGTGGCAGCACTTCATCGGCGAGAGCGAGATTTGTGACCAGCAGGGTAAAGGAGATAAAAGTGGCGAATGTGCGTTTCATGCTGTTCCTAGCTTTGTCTTCATGTTGAAAGGGATAATGTAGGTGCGCTCTTTGTCCTTCATGCTCTCGGGGAAGGGCCGCCCAATGGTGCTCACTCTATCGAGCGCGCGCTGCACCGAAGCGTCCACCGCCGCATCACCGGAACGCTTAATGATGCGTTTGGCAATGACGGTGCCATCGTTAGCGATGGTGACACTAACTTCAGCCGTGGCGTCTGCGCTGGTGGTGTCCTCAGGAGCAACCCAGGCGTTGTCAAACACCGTCAGCACCCATGCCGCGTAACCGGCATAAGACGGGCCGCCGCCACCAGGCCCGCGACTGCCCTCAAACCTCGCAGCCGTCCCCGTACCGGACTTGATGACACCTATCGTGTGGTCAAAGGCGGCCGCCAACCGGTTCCTCATCGTCTCTCGTTCGCGAGCTTGCCTGTCCTCGGCGGAAGTATCTTCTGAGGACGGCTTGGTCTTCGGCTTCCTCACCACGGGGGTGAGGGAGACCTCCGGTCTTCTCTTCGTAGGCTTGTTATCTTTGGCTACTTCCAGCGACTCGGTATCAATCTCGGGCGGGGCGACTTCCTTGATCTTTGGTTTCACTTGTGGCCGTGGGGGCGCTGGAGCCGGCAACGCTGCTGGCGCGGGAGGTGTTGGAGCCCTTGCCGCTGGCCGGTCGGCATCGGGCCTGCCGCCGCCGGCAAAGGCCGAATCGTTCACAATATCCGGGATGAACGTAATCGGCTGGACATCGCTCACCTTGGGATTCGACGCCAGAAACGCCGGGCACACCACTAGAATCAGCGCCAGCAGTACATGCATACCGCCCGAAGCGAGGAAGCATTTCTTGTAGAAGCGGCTCATCGGTGTTCCGGCGGTTCTGTCCGCAACGAGTAGCGCGTGATGTTGCTTTTCTGGCAGCCGCTGATCAGCGCCGCCAGCGATTTCGTCCGGCTGTTCTCGTCGGCGCGGATATACACGACCATATTCGGATTTAACCTCAAATCCGCAGCCAGCTCCCGGATCAATTGCTCGAGCTGCATCGGATGCCCTTTCAAGGCGTAGGTGCCCTGCGGGGTGATCTCCACCGTGCGCACATCGTTCCGGCTGACCGGTTTGTCGGCCTGGGCGTCCACCTTCGGCAGCTTCAACTCTAGCCCCTTGTCCAGCAGCGGGGTCGTGATGACGAAGATGATCAACAACACGAACGCCAAGTCCAGCAAGGGCGTAATGTTGATATCGCTCAACGTCACCAGCGAACTGCGTTGTGAAAACCGGCGCATGGTCTCAAACTCTACTCTTCCTCAAGGTACTCGGTCTCCATCTTTGACACCAGTTCCTGGGCGAAGTTGTCCAGTTCCACGGTCATCACGCGCAGATTGTGCACCAGCCAATTGTAAGCAAACATGGAGGGAATCGCCACCAGCAGCCCCGCTACGGTGGTGAGAAGCGCCGCCGACACGCCCGGCGCCATGGCCGCCATCGTGGCGGCTCCCTGCTGTGCGATGTGGCCGAATGTGCTCATCACGCCCCACACCGTCCCCAGCAACCCCAGGAACGGCGCGCCGCTCACCGCGATCGCCAGCAGGATCAGCCCCGACTCCAGTTTGAGGGATTCCTGGGCCACGTTGTTCTCCAATGTCCGCTTCACGTGTTCCATCCCTTTGAGCGAGACGAACTTCTTCCGCCCGTCGCCGGCAGGATTCTTGAGCCGTGCGTCCAACTCCAGGCTGCCGGCCTGGTACACCGTGAACAGCGGGCAGCCCTCCACCTGCACCCGGCGGTCGAAGAGGTCGAGGACATTCTTCTGCGTCCGGTATTCCGTGTTGAAGAACAGGTTGAGCTTCTTGGCGCGGCGCATCTGCACAGCTTTGCCGATCATTACGGACCACGCCACGATCGAGAAGATCAGAAGACAGAAGACAACGGCCTTGCCCTCCGGGGTGGTTCGCCTCCAGATGAAAAGCAATTCCGCTTCACCAGTGTTGACAGCGGCTGCAGCCAAAAAAATGGGTACGTTCATTCCGACACGATCTGCCTGTGACTCCGCGAACTTGGTCGTGAGGAATAGAAGCGCCCAAGCGGAACTTGTTCAAAAAACAGCCAACCAAACCCTAAAAATATGCCCAACTCCTATAGTTCTAACAGTGTCTTCGATAAGTGCAAATACAAAATTGCAGAATATTTAGGGCGCGTCACTCCGCCACGTAGATCAACCAGCCGCGTTTGGGCTCCACGGGGATTGGCTCGTCCAGCCGCCAGACTCTGGCCGGCTGGAAGTCTTTGATTTCCGGCGCCACCAGCCGGGCTTTGCTTGCCTTCAACCCGAGAGCTTTCCAGTCCATTTGGAGCCGTACCTCGGTCTTCGTCGGCGCCCAACTGGCCAGGGCGATCAGGGTCTTGCCCGGCCGCAAATAAGCGGTCGCCAGCACGTCCTCACGGCCAGTGCGAACCGGACAGTCCTTTTCCCACCAGCCCAACATCCGCGCATCGCCGATGCCGAACTCGTCCCACACCTTCCAAACCGGGCGCGGGTCGGAGTTCGACCAAGGCAGCCGGGCCGTCATGCCGAAGAGCATCCCGCGCCAGCGGTTGCCGCCGCCTTCGAGCATGTCGCCCATTAGCCCGAACGGGATGCCGCTGCACTCGACGAGCCATTGCTCGGGGGACATGGCGTCGTAGTTGAAGCCCTCGCCAAACCAGAGCCGGTTCACGTAAGGGAAGAACTCGGTGTATTGATTGGCCGGCCCAATCGAAAATCCTGTGTTCGAGTGCAGGTCTATGAGGCAGCCGGGCCGCGCGCGGTCGAGCACCTTGCGCACACGCTGGAGAATCGTACGGTCGTAGGCGACGTCGTCCAGGTAGAGGCCGTCAATCGGCACGTTGTGGGCGAGCCAGTTGATTCCCTCGACGTAGAAGTTATACCAACGGGACGCGCCGCTGGTGAGGATGGCGGCGTCCACGACTCCGCCTTCAGCCACGTTGTACCAGGCTGGCGTGTAACCAGTGGCCAGGTGTTCGCGCAACCACGGGAACCCGCCGCCCGGACCGTCGGCCAGCACTTCGACACCCAGGCTGCGCAACGCCCACAGCTCGGGCAGATGCGTGGTCAGCTCTCGGATGGTGTAGTAAATCTTCACTTTCTTGCCCGCCGCCTGGTTGGTGTGGCAGAACTCGCTCAGTCTATCCACCGCCAGGAACGGATAGTTGATGAACGGATTGGGCGTGGTGGCGTGATGGACGTTGATGACGTTTATGTCCCCTGGAATGTCGTGCGTGCTGTGCCAATAGCGCTCGCGGAAATGCGTCGTTGTGTCAAGCGGCTTCACCGGTGTGACGAGAAGGGAGAAGTCGAATGTGCGTTCCTCGCCCGCCTTCAACTCGAATGGGCCGGTGAACACCTGGACCAGGACCTCGCCCTTTGGCCCGTTGGTGATGGTGACGCCGCCCTTGCCCCCGTTGAACCAGCTCGGCGGCGGCTTCGGGTGGTAGAGGTTCTGCATCGGCCCCTCGTAGGTGCTGCCGCGCAGCTTCACGTGCAAGCCGGCATGGGCGTTGCCGATCCAGAAGCTGTTGTATGGCCCCTGCCAGGGCCAGGTGTAGTTGGTCGGCGTGCGGCAGGCGGGCCGGCCGATGCCCATCAAGTAAGTGGCGATGTCGGCACGGAGGGGAATCTCGAGACGCAGGTTGCTCGCCTTGAAGTCCTGCAGGCCGCGAAGCCGCGTGGCGAATGTGATATTCCCATCAGACTCCACCGTCGCCGTACTGTGCGCCTCGAGATTGCCGTATTCATGCCCGGAGGCCAGCTTCGCGCGGCCAGTGCCGTCACCGGCCGATGAGCTGAGTATGGTTCCCCGCGGTGGGCCGAGAGAATCTTTGGCCGCGTCAATGTAAAGGCCCATCGCCTCCTGTAGCAATTCCCCTCCGCGACTCCGCACGCTAACAGGCATGTCGCACAATTGCGAATCGCCGAGATTGATTTGGAAGCCGTCACCTTGCACGGCGCGATTGCTTACCCTCAGTGGGCGATTGGGATCGACTGGGGCGTCATCGCTCCCCAGCGTGGAATCCAGCCACCGCAACCGCGCGAGCCGCGACGGCTCGCTGTCACCGCGGTCGGCCAGTTCCGTCGGCAACACGGTGAGCGTCAGCTCGATTTCGGTGGACGCCGCGTTGGTCGGGCAAATGGTCACCGTAGCGTGGTGCTCGCCCGGTTTGGCATCGCGCGGGACATCCACACCGATCCAGAGCGCCTGCACCTTGCCCTGCGCTACGTGGATCGTCTTGTGGAAGTGTTTGCCGTCCCAATTTGTGCCGCCAGTGTTGAAGCAATTCAGCCACGGGGTAATGAGCCCCTTGAACTCCACGTCCAACCCCAGGAGATTCGTCCGGGCCGCCCAGATGCCGATTTGGAACACGTAGAACTCATTCCGATGCGCCTCTCCGCGAAATACCCCGGCAGGACCGGATTTCACCCAGCGCAACGGAAGTTCATCCCTCATGCGGATGGGGAAGCGGCGGTCCTCAGGAAACAGGAGGTAAGACAGAGCGACCGGCGCGCGGCTGTCCTCAGCCGCAGCAGCGCTCGATAGGACAGTGTTTGTTTGAGTTACTGCGGCCTCCTGAGTTCGTTTGTTGCTGCGCCTGGGGACAGCCGCGCTCCGATCAAGCAGGCCATTTGTCTCCTCCGGCGTGGCGACCACCTCCATCGGGTAGCAACTGTCGAACTCCGTCCGCGCCTCAAGGAGAACGACCGCGGCGCGCGGGAGCGCATCTACATCGTGCGGCAAGCGGGCCTTCCACTCGGCACCGGCGGTTTCCTGTGGTGGCAAATAGTCGTGGTTGTAACTGCCCCAGGCCGGCTCCGGCGTGAAGGGCAGGTAATAAACAAAGTAATCGCCCGGCGCTGTCTGCGACTGAAAGGCCAACACGCCTTCAAACCGGTCCATGCGCAGCCGCGCGACATTCGTGATGCTCTGGCCATTGGTGGCATCCACGACCAATATCTGTTTGCGCTCCGGATCGTGATCGCGCCGCCGCCAGGGAATCTTCACCAGCACGGCGTCGGCCTTCTGTTCGACGCGCACGATGGCGCGATGGTTGCCTAGGCCCTCGGCCCACGGCTCCTTCGCCACGCCATATGGCGCTTCCTCCAGGGCGAAGGCCCGACCTGCGAGCAGCACCAACGCCGCAACTAGAGCCGGCCGGACCACATCCTGAAAATGCCACCAGGCCGGCGCGCGGACTTTCCTGTCCGCAGCAATGTCCGATAACCAACATGGCCTGGGAACTGGCACGCGCGCGTTAGGGCTCGAAACTCGCTGCGGACAGGAATGTCCGCGCGCCGGGGACGGTGTCAGGGTGCGCCCAGCTTGCCGCGGTATTGCGGAATACCATTGCCTTCTCACGGGACGGATAGGAGTCATGGGACCAACTTGGCCGTGAGCTCAGCCAGGTCTGCCGCGAAGGCATCCACATCCTCCGGCGTCGTATCCCAACTACTCATGAGCCGGGCGCTGTCCGGGCTGACGTGTGTGTAGTACTTCCACCCCCGCTGGTACATGCCCTGGGTGACCGCCTCCGGCAGCCGGGCAAAAACGGTGTTGGTCTGCACCGGATACGCGATTTCGACATGCGGCAGCGGGCGAATCGCCGCTTCCAGGCGCCGGGCCATGTCGTTGGAGTGCTTGGCGTGCCGCAGCCATGCGCCATCCTGCAGCATGCCGACCCAAGGCGCGGACAGAAACCGCATCTTCGAGGCGAGCTGCCCGCCCTGTTTGCAGCGGTAATCAAACTCGCGGGCCAGATCGGTATTGAAGAAGACGACCGCCTCGCCCAGGGCAATGCCGTTCTTTGAGCCGCCGAAGCAGAGCACATCCACGCCCGACTCCCAGGTGATCTCCTTGGGCGTCACCCCCAGTGCGACAATGGCATTGGCGAACCGCGCCCCGTCCATGTGCACGCGGAGGTGGCAGCGCCGGGCGGCATCAGTGACCGCGCGCTGTTCGTCGAGCGAATAGACGGTGCCCAACTCCGTCGCCTGCGTCAGGCTAAGCACGTGCGGTTTGGGGTAATGGATGTCGGTGCGCTTGTGCACGGCCCGATCAATGGCCTCAGGTTCGACTTTCCCTTCCGCGCCGGGCAGCAGCAGGACCTTGGTTCCGTTGGCGAAGAACTCGGGCGCGCCGCACTCGGCGGTTTCAACGTGCGCCAATTCGTGGCAGAGGACGCTGTGGTAGGACTGGCAGAGCGAGGCCAGCGAAAGCGAGTTGGCCGAAGTGCCGTTGAACACGAAGAACACCTCGCAGTTGGTCTCGAATACGTCGCGGATCAGGTTGGAGGCTTTGGCCGTCCAAGTGTCGTCGCCATAGCTGACTTCGTGGCCTTGGTTGGCTTCGGCCATGGCGGCAAATGCTTCCGGACAGATCCCGGCATAGTTGTCACTGGCGAATTGACGACGGTTGTTGGCTTGAGGGCTCATAAGCAGATGTTAGCGTGACAGCACCCGGAAAGAAACAGGGAATTGGCGCCGCGGTTTGCCAAGTCCGAAATCCGCATGCCGAATACGGTTGGCCAGGTATGTTGCCCGTTCTCCCGGGGAAGCTCCGAGTTCGGCCTTCGGATTTCGAGCTTCGGCCTTCTTTCGGTCTTCGGGTTTCGGCCTTCGGATTTAGGAGAGCCCACCACCGCACTCGGACCCAGCGTGATCTAAATCGCCTCAACCACTTTCCGATTCTGCTTGCCTTCAGAGCGCGGGTGAAATTTGCTCTCCGGAATGTCAGCCGCCAACCCAGTTCCATAGGACGTCCTGCAATGTTGACGACTGGACTTTTCCGCCGCAAATCCCTGGACCAATTGGTCGGTGAAACCGCCGACCCGCGCCAGCAACTGCGCCGCGTGCTCGGCCCGCTGCAACTCACCATGCTCGGGGTGGGTGCCATCGTTGGCGCGGGCATCTTCTCGACACCGGGCACCGCAGCGGCGGGTGGCGCGGGGCATATCGGCGCCGGGCCGGCGCTGGTGATTTCCTTCCTCATTGTGGCCGTGGCCTGCGGGTTTGCCGCCCTCTGCTACTCCGAGTTCGCGGCAATGGTGCCGGTCTCCGGCTCGGCCTACACGTATGCTTACGCCACGCTTGGGGAACTGGCCGCGTGGCTCATCGGGTGGGACTTGATCCTTGAATACGCCATCAGCAACGCTGCTGTAGCGGTCTCCTGGTCGGGCTACTTCCAAGTCTTGCTCGATGGCCTCCATATCCACTTGCCCGCTTGGCTGGGCACGGATTTCCGCTCGGCGATGCAGGCCGCCGCCCAGGTCGCCAGTACGCAGGCGGCCCACCTTGACCCAACCAAGCTGGAACCCAGCGTGTTGCACGATGCGCTGGCGTGGCAGATGGCGCCCCAGTTGGCCGGCTTGCGGTTCATCTTTAACTTGCCCGCCTTTGGCATCGTGCTGCTAGTGACCTGGATCGTGCTCATTGGCATTCGCGAGACAGCGCGATTTAATACGGCGCTGGTCATCGGGAAGCTGGGTATTGTTCTGTTCTTCCTCGTGTTGGGCGCAATGTACATCCGGCCTGAAAACTGGGTCCCCTTTGCGCCCAATGGTATGAAAGGCATATCGAGCGCGGCGGCGATTATCTTCTTCGCCTATATCGGGTTCGACGCTGTTTCCACCGCCGCGGAGGAGACGCGCAACCCGCAGCGCGATATGCCGATCGGCATCCTCGCCAGCCTGGGCATCTGCACCGTGCTCTACATCGCCGTAGCGATCGTGCTGACCGGCATGGCCAAATGGAACACGCTGGGCAACGCGGAGCCGCTGGCTTACGCGTTCTCCTCCCTGGGGATGAACTGGACCGCCGGCATTATCGCGCTGGGCGCGATGGTGGCCACGACGTCGGCGCTCGTGCCCTATCAAGCCGGTCAGCCGCGCATCTTCTTCGCCATGGGTCGCGACGGCCTGCTGCCGAAGTGGGCGGCCAAGGTGCATCCGCGCTATCGCACACCGCACGTCACCACGATCATCACGGGCGTCTTCGTCGCCCTCTGCTCCTCGGTCGCCAACATTAACGAACTAGTGGAATTGACCAACGTCGGCACCCTCTTCGCCTTTATGCTGGTCGCAGCCGGCATTATTATCCTGCGCCGCACCGACCCTGACCGGCCACGGCCATTCCGCACGCCGCTCGTGCCGTGGGTCCCGCTGGCCGCCATCGCCTGCTGCGGTTATTTGATGTTCGAGCTGCCGCGCGTGACCTGGATTCGCTTCTTCGGCTGGATGGCGGCAGGGCTCGTCCTGTATTTCCTCTACGGCTTCCGCCGTAGCCGGCTGGGCCAAAAGCCATGAACGAGACCTTTTCAGCGGCGCGCGGACATTCGTGTCCGCAGCAACGCACTTCGCCCGGAGCGGCAAGCCATAGGGACGGAGTGGATGTTCCAGAGAGGCTGCGGACAGGAATGTCCGCGCGCCGTACTAAACAGCGACGATGAGCGAGGCCAAACCAACCGCCGCAGAACCGAAGTTCCTCCAGGGCCTCGGGCTGCTCGACTCAACTATGCTCGTCGCCGGGTCAATGATCGGCTCGGGCATCTTCATCGTCTCGGCTGATATCGCCCGCCAGGTCGGGTCGGCCGGCTGGCTGCTGGCGGTGTGGCTTGTCACCGGCGCCTTGACCGTCAGCGCCGCTCTGAGTTACGGGGAGTTGGCGGCCATGATGCCCCACGCTGGCGGCCAGTACGTCTATCTCCGCGAAGCCTACAGCCCTCTCTGGGGCTTCCTGTACGGCTGGACTGTATTCCTCGTCATCCAGACCGGCACCATCGCCGCCGTCGCCGTCGCGTTCGCGCGCTATTTCGGCGTCCTGGCGCCGTCGATCTCACCAACGGCGTGGATCATCCCGCCGATCAACCTCTCGGCCGACTACGCGGTGAGCCTCTCGACGCAGCAGTTCGCCGCCATCCTCGTTATAGTGCTGCTGACGTTCATCAACACGCGCGGCCTTCAAATCGGCAAGCTCATCCAGAACGTCTTCACCTCTGCCAAGACGCTTTCCCTCGTCGCGCTCATCTTCATTGGGCTGCTCCTCGCGCGCCACGCGGATGCCATCAAAGTTAACTTCAGTGACTTCTGGACGCCGCGCGGCGTGACGCCCATCAAACCGGACTTGTCCTCCATGTCCGTGGTTTCCGCCACCGGCGGCGCCTTCGGCCTGTTCGTCGCCTTTTGCGTCGCCCAGGTCGGCTCGCTCTTTTCCTCCGACGCCTGGAACAACATCACCTTCACCGCCGGCGAGGTGAAGGAGCCACGCCGCAATATCCCCCTCTCGCTCGCTGCGGGCACTGGCCTCGTCACGCTCCTCTACCTGTTGGCCAATGTCGCCTATCTCTGCCTGCTGCCGCTGGACAAGATCCAGAACGCCCCCGACGACCGAGTGGCCACGGCCGCCATTGAGACAGTCTTCAGCGGCGGCGGAGCCGTCATTATGGCCGTTGCCATTATGATCTCCACCTTCGGCTGCAACAACGGCCTGATCCTCGCCGGCGCGCGCGTCTATTACGCGATGGCTCGCGACGGCCTGTTCTTCAGGGCCACCGGCAGACTCAACGACCGGCGCGTGCCGGGGTTCGGCCTGGCCCTGCAATGCGTCTGGACTTGTCTGCTCGTGTTGCCCCGCACTCGGCTGCGCGATGCGGCGGGGACGCCCAAGCTCGACCTCCTCACCGGCCGCGAACAATACGGCAACCTCTACAGCAACCTGCTCGACTACGTCGTCTTTGCCGTGCTGATCTTCTACGTGCTGACCATCGTTGGCCTTTTCATCCTCCGCCGCAAACGACCCGATGCCGAGCGTCCCTACCGCGCCTTCGGCTATCCGCTGGTTCCTGCGCTCTATATCGTAGTCGCCAGCGCCATCCTGCTGGTGCTGCTGTTCTACAAAACGCAGACCACCTGGCCCGGTCTGTTGATCGTGCTCGCCGGCGTGCCGATCTACTTCCTCTGGAAACGCCGCGCTGCCTCGGCTCCCACCCCTGACGCGTAGGCGCAGGCGGTTATTGCCCTCCATCGGGGTGAATACGATTGGTGTCTGTATGATTGGCGTTCATACTTTTCACCTCTATGGGTGGAAGACCCTCTTCCACTTTCTGGAAGGGGGTCTTCCACCCTCCCTGTCAGACACGACTCAAGGGCTAAACCCAGACCCGCCTCTCCGGCGCGGTGTACATGCACTCGTGTCCGATGCTCAACTGGCTGCGCAGGTGCTCCTCAAACGCCCGCTCCTCGCGCCCTCCCTGTCTCAGGTACTTCCGAACCCTGGCTACCGCCTTCCGCACATTGTCAAAGGCCCGCTTGCCCGTATCCGCCGCGCGGTCGCTGCCGGTGAGCGCGGTTTCCAGCGCGGTAACCTCGTTGTCCAGATGCTCCA
>Ga0182027_10013517_pt1 | contig 11368 bp, 13 predicted proteins | sample 712E1DmetaG_FD_121300 | JGI IMG/M metagenome (GOLD analysis project Ga0182027, IMG submission 121300) | Permafrost microbial communities from Stordalen Mire, Sweden - 712E1D metaG (Illumina Assembly) | ecosystem: Environmental > Terrestrial > Soil > Wetlands > Permafrost | place: Sweden...
ACTGCCGGGTTGAAGCGGCCAACCACGACAACCTGCGCCCCCTCCTGTTGGACGGTTGGCCTGGACTCCTGCGCGGCTACCACGACAAATACGCTAGACGATTCGGTCCTGTCAGACTCCTGCAGCTCATCAGGCATGCATGCTGCTCCTCGACGAGATGCGGCCCGCACGGGTTCGACGTCCTTTCCGGAGGACCGGGTGGGCGATGTCGTCGTTCCCCGCGGAAGTCGAACTCCTGGCGGTGCCGATGCCCCATAAGTGCGACCCGCAACGCTGCGACCATCTCATGGCCCGGGGCGCCTATCGCCGAAACAGCGAGTCCTAAGCGTCTTGGGTCGCACACCCAACGCTTCCACTGGGTGCCAGGCCAGATCAGGGTCGACCTCGTCGAGGGTGGTGGCGGTCATGCCGGCACTGCCAGGGGAAGCGGCCCGGTCCAGCCATCGGTCGATGCCGTCGAGACCACGGCCTGGTGCCCATGCTTTGGGCACTCGACGGCTTCGGGTACGTCGGGCGTCGGCCAGCCGAAGGGGCAACCGCAGTTCACGATGAGGCGGTAAGCGGGGTGCCCTTTCGGAATTGTGCGGGAGACCGGCATTGGCAGCGAAGGTGTGATCACCGGCGGAGCACTGGCCGCCGGGCTGAGAGGCGGCGACGGCGTTGGTGCCGGGCCACTCTTGGCGGCGGCCTCAGCGATTCGCCTGGCGTTTTTGTTCGCGGCGAAGGCTTGCGCGTAAGGCATCAGGAGTTTGATCAGGTCCGCGCCGCGATCGGCGGCTTGTTTGCGGGCATTGGCCACAGACCTCGGCATCCTGTCGGGCTTCCGCTCTCGCGGTCGCCCGATCGGGTTACCCGTTCGGCGCCGGCGCGGTGGGCCGGAACGAAGCTCGGGCGGCACATAGACGACTTTGCGGCAATCTCGACAGGTCGTATGGTCACCGTGAACACGGCAAAGCCACGTCCGACCGCAGCCGTCACAAGTGAGCAGGCCGGGAGGCATTACCGGTGATCCCGGGCCATGGGCCGGCGAAGGTCCGTGTTAGGTGGGCTCTTGGACGGCTTGAGCCAAGCATGCACCAAACACGAGGTGAGCCTTCGTATCGCTACACCAGGTGTAGTCCGCCTTTCGATTCCGCCGCAGACACCGAAGATCACGAGCCAAGGTGATGCATCTATGGCCACCAAGGGGTTGCCTCGATAAGCAAGCCGGGCCGAAGTCATGTTCCGCATCCCCATAGGTCGAGCACCGCGACCGGGTCGAAATGGAGTGCCTTAGCCTGGATCCACCGCCTAGCGACGGGTCGAACCTCTGGGAGAGCTTGAAGAGGGCGGTTTCTTTCGGCTTTAGCACGGGGGTGGAGGTTCAACCCGCGTGAGGACAGCCGAAATCAAGCTTGAGGCTCGGATTCGATTGCGACGGGCCGGGTCTTCCTCAGGCGCCCGCCGGAAGGTCGAGGTTCAGGTGACGAGTCGGACTGAGCGAAGACCGGCGAGGGCGGCAAGGAATTCGGCTCGCCACGGCCAGCGCGTCGGGAGGTGCAAGGTGTCGCGTTGCGCGGAGCGCGTGATCCTGCCCGGCACGGCAAAGTGGCGGCGCCTCATCGTCGCTTGACAGACAGGGCCCTGGGTCTCAAGACCGATGGAGGCGACCCAGCAAATGAGGTTGTGGGCGAGGGTTGCAAACACGACCCAGGCGGCATTGGCGGAAAAGCTCCCCGAGGGAAGGTGAGCCAGTGCGTTCTCCTTCAGCTCCCTGATCGCGAGCTCGACTTGTGCGTGTGCGCGATGGAACCGGTCGAGCTCGGTAGCTTCGCCTGCGAGGTCGGTGACAAAGCCGTGGTAGCACCAGGTGTGGAACAGCTGTCCTTGGGCCGAGCGGTCCCTCACCCGGCGCACGATGAGCCGGTCGCCTTTGTAGGTAGTCTCTGCGACCTCGGCGATCTCGCCGGGCGTGTAGTCGATCCCGACCCATGAGCTCTCGTCGATCTCAGCGATCGCCGCCCTCACCTTTGTCGTCTGGCGCACGGTGATCGAGAAATGCACGCTGGCCGTGCGGCACGCGGCGATCACCTGCTTGGAGCAAAAGCCAGAGTCGGCCCGAAGCGTGATCTCGCCGGCGGCCCCGGCACGGCGGACGCGCCCGAAAGTCTCTTTCAAGAACCTCGGGGCTCCTCGGGCAGTGTTGGCCGAGCCCTTCCGGTGGCGGACGTGGAGCACCTCGCCGGTACCGGCTCTTGTCGCAAGCAGCGGGTGGTGGCCGAGCACCTTGGTGTAGCCGTAGGAGGCGCCTTGCTTGTGGTAGCCGTGGAGGGGACAGATGGTCGAGTCGACATCGATGACGAGCGGGTCCTCGCCCGGCCCCGTGCCGGCCGCCCAAGCTCGACCGAGTGCCTCCTCGGCGATCTTGTCGATCTGACGGACGTGCCCGAAGCTGAAGGCCCGAAGGAACGTGCCTAGCGTGGAGGGCGCCATCACCTTATGACTGAGCACCCTCTCGGTCTCACCTGCGCGAAGCACTCCGCAGTCGTCGATCGAGTCGGCACCGGCGACCATCGCCTGGACGATCGTCATCGCTTTCCGGCCGGGGAGGAAGTGACCGTCTCGGTTGCCGAGATCGACGTGCTCGTCGAAGAGCTGTTCGAGCCCGAGGTGCTCGAGGAGAGTTGCCGACAAGATGAGCCCGGCATTGGCCACCGAGTGGTCGTCGTCGAATGCCACCTGCAGCCGGTCGAGACTGTGAGAAGATCGCATCGAGAAAGTGCCCTCCGCATCAAGAGTGATCGGGAGTTCAGCGACTCCGATTCTCCTTGATCGCAGGGCATTTTCCGCGGATGCACACAGATATCAGCGACCCTCGACCGTGTTTAGGCGGTGGATCCAGGCTTAGTCAGGGCTTCAAGCACGTCGAGCCGAGGCCCTTCGGTGGGCCACACCGGCAGCACGTCGACGCCAGCCGGACGGCGGCGCCTCGACGGGCGGGTGGCAATCCCGACGGCGCACCCATCCATGAAGGCGTCGAGGCCGGCAGCCGGCACGTAGAAGGCGCGGCGCCTACACGGCTCGGGTTCGAGTACCTCGAACGAAAGGCGCAACCGGCCGCCCTCGATCTTCCACCCGCGCCGTACTTTGGTAGGCGTCCCCGGTCGGCGGGCAGCTCTCAGGGCATCGGCTAGGTCGGGGCTCGGGTCGATAGGCCGAATGACAAACAGTTTGCGCGCCGGGGTCTCGTAGAGCGAGCCGCGGAAGCGTTCGGTCATCACATGGCCTCCTTTCGTCGGTTCACAAGGGGCGCCGCCGACCTTTCCCGCTGGCGACGCTTCTCCTCACGCCTGCGGCAACGGACTGAGCAGTAGGCAGCGCCTGAGCGGAACACAGGTCGCCCGTCGACCGGGCAGATGGGAGTCTCGGAAGTGCGAATCCGGAGATTGCGAAGCGCTCGGCGTATCGTCGCAGCCCGGAGCGGCTTCCCATCCTTCAGCCGCTGCGCCGCGTCTCGGGAGATCCCGGCCGTGCGTGCAAAGGCCCGAGGCCCGATCTCGTCCGATCGGCGGGCGAGGTAGTTGGCGGCGTCTCCCTCGTCGTAGACAGCCCGAACTCCCGAGGTGTCGGCATCGGGGCTGACGATCTCGGCTTCGATGACACCGCCCGCCTTCCCGACACGGCGGATCAGTTCGGGTACAACGACGACCTCGGAAGTGTCGTCGAGCGGGCGTGGCCGGAGCCACCGGTGCGCCTTCCCGCCGAGGTTGTCGAGCGCGCCGGAATCGACATGAGCAGGTCCGCCGTCACCGTTGCGCAAGTCGAGCGACTGCCACTCGGAAAGATCGGTGCCCGGGTCGAGGGCGATCGGAGCCGGCTCACCTTCCCGTCGGGTGTGGCCTTCCAGGAACAGGCCGAAGGGCTTGACCCCGATGCGTTTGCGGACCGCTGCAAGCGTCTCGGGCGTGGCCGCCTGCACTCGTCCGAACGACGGAAAGGGCGGCACGTCCCTTCTCTCCCACGGCCAGAGCGGCACGAGGAGGGAGATTCCCCGGGAGCGGGCGATCTCACGGCGAACAGCGACGGCGGCGACTTCCCGCGTCCACCGGCGGTGTCCCTCTGCGTCGTTGCCAGCCATGAGCGGCGGGTCGACGACCGACCCACCGAGCGCGTGCTCGGTCGCCTCGATCACCTCCAGGAGGTTCCCTGCATCGTCGAGGGTGGCGAGCACGTAGCGCTTGACGCCGAGGACGAGACCGTGAAGGGGCCGGCCCTCGTGCTGGCGCTGCACCTTCCAGAAGTGACCACCGGTCCCGAACGGGTCAAGGGCATCGAAGCGGGCGAGGACCTGGTCGAGCGCGGCCCATTGATCGGGCCTGCATCGAAGGAGCAAGCCGTCTGTGTCCCTCGATGCCACGGTGATGCCGTGAGGAACGAGAAGTCTCTCGGTGACGCCGAGGACGAGGCGGCTTGTTGCGGTCACCGTCGCCGCGATGGGCGGGAAGGTCCACTCCGCCGGCGCCTCCGTTACGACCCGGTGTCCTCTTTCCTGCCGGTAGCCGAGGTCGAGGCGGACCGGGTTCCCGTAGATCAGCGTGTTCACGACGATGCGGAGCTGAGCCGCGAGCCGATCATCGTCCCGGAGCTTGGCCTTGTCCCGGAGCTGCACGAGGGCGACCGCCGGGTCGTCGTCGATGCCGAGCACGAGGCCGTCATAAAGCGGGTACCGATCCCTCAGGCCCGGCTGGCGCCCGACGGGGACGAGCTTGGTCGCCGAGACAATGCGCGGGACACGACCGGATCGCAGAGCGGCGAGCACGACATCAGGCCAGGTGAACGGGAGAGGGACCGGGCAGCGCACCGGGCGCATCCCGGAGTGCCCCTGCGGGTAGTCGTCGTCGGGTGCCTCGACCGGCCAGGGCTCGCCGTCGCACACGACCTCGCAGATCGTGAAGCCGAACCTTTGCCACGTGCTCGGGTCGAACAGACGCGAGACGTCTCCCCGAGCCACCTCGCCACAGAGCGCCCGCAGCTCCTCGGTGACGTCTTTGCGTCGGAGAGAAGCGGCGATCATGAGCGGCCACCAGCCGAGGAGCGCCGCGAATGCTGGATAGGCCGAATGGATGTCGACGTCGACGGCGAGAAACAGCCCTTTGCCTGCGAACTCGGCTGAGAGCCACCCACCGCGATGCGCAGCGATCCAACACCGGAGTTCGAGGTCGGTAGGGACCCGGAACTTGAGAAGTGGCGGCGTCACTCCTGCTCTCCGCGGGATCTCTGCAGCCAGTCCCGCCGGGGAGACGAGCCCGCCCAGGTCCACCCGGCTGTAGCCCCTGGCCCTATCGCCCGAGGTCGTGAACCACTTCGAGGCTTCCTCGTCGAGCACGATGGCGAGCGAGCGCACAGCCTGGACGAGGCTGGCCATGAGCCCGGCTCCTTCGGTGTCGAGGGTGACGGCGGCAGGCAGGTCGAGACGGTCGAGCCCGAAGGCCTCCAAGTGGTCGGCGAGGTCGCCCGAGTCCACCCCGTCGAAGACGTAACCCGTTTGGACGACGTCGAGGAAGCGTCCCCGGTAGGCGGTGCCGTCCGGGTTGCGTTTGCCCGCGGCCTGACCGCCTGGCCCTCTGTCGAACTGCACGATGTAACCGTGGGGACCCGCTGTCTTCACTTTGAATGCCGGTCGATGAGGCGACGCCGAATCGAGGCGGCCCTCGTGGTCCCTGCGGTCGTCGATTTTTGACCAGGTCGGCAGGTAGCCCTTGAACGCACCTCGCCAGAAGGTGCTTCGTCTTGTTGCCCGTGTCGGAGCCCAAGCCTCGGCGACGAGGCCGAGGGTCCGTCCGAGGTCGGCTGTCACGAGCCAGCCGGCGCCGCAGTAGACGCGTCTTGTGAACGGACCGGTCCGATAGTCGAAGAACTCGGAGAGCGTCAGGCACTCCCACGGCCGGGGACCTGCAGGCGTATCGACGAAGTGAGAGGCACACCAAGCCCGGAGCGCCCTGGCCCTGCCCTCCACTAGGTCGTCGGGCACGACGAGTCCGGCACCGTGCACACTCCGCCCGGTTATCGACAAGACGGCCCCGAGGCCAAATCGCTCCTCGGTTGCGTAGCGCTCGGCGGCGACCACGAGGACGAGCCCGGACCGGTCGCCGAGGCGGTCGAAGGGCTGGCGCCGGTTCGGCTTGGCTGTCACGCCTTCTCGCCCTGGCCAGTCCGGCAGATTGATGATGGACGACGTCATCGGGACCACCGGGTCGTGAGGTCGGCGAAGACCATCCGCTCGGGCAGCCAGGCAAGGCGGGCCGAGCCGGTGGGGCCGTTGCGGTTCTTGGCGACGATGACCTCGGTCGTGCCGAAGGTGGGCGATTCCTCCTCGCTGTCCTGGTGGAGCATCAGCACGAGATCGGCGTCCTGCTCCAGCGATCCGCTCTCGCGAAGGTCGGCAAGGCGGGGCTTCTTGTCGTCGCGGTGTTCGATCTCCCGGTTCAGCTGGCAGGCGGCAACGACAGGGATACTGAGGTCGACAGCGAGCTGCTTGAGGGTCCGGGAGGACTCGGCGACGGCGAGTTCGCGGCGTTCGCGTTGGTTGGACGTGAGCAGCTGCAGGTAGTCGACACAGACGAGGCCGAGCCCGTCCTTGCGGGCAAGGCGTCTCGCCTCGCTTGCCACGCCGGCTGCGCCGCGATTGCGGGTCGAGACGAATAGCGGAAGGTCGGCAATCTCGCACGACGTGAGTGAGATCGCTTCGAGGTCCAGCCGAGCGACCGGCGGCCGGAGACGAGGGGTCGGAACGTGGGCGCGGTTCGCAAGCTCCCGCTTGGCCAGTTCGTCCTCTCCCATCTCCACCGAGGCGAACAGCACCGTGGCCCCCGTACTGGCCACGTGGTCGGCGAGCCCCTGCACGAAAGCGGACTTCCCGCCCGAAGGCCGGTTCGCAACGAGTGTGTACGACCCCGGCACGAGCGGACCTATTAGGTCGTCCAGATCCCGCCACCCTGTGCGGACGCCCCGCTCGACTCCATCGATCAGCCGGCCGATGAGGTCGTCGACAGCGTCGCCGATACGACGGAGCCCTTAGCCGGGCTGGTCGGCTGCCAGGGCCTGGGTCACCAGGCGGTCGACGTCCTGCGCGACATCGGCGAAGCTGCCGGGGCCACGAGCGATCTCTACGGCGTTCAACAGAGTGCCGAACAGGCGACGGCGCCGGGCGACGTTGACGACGATGCCCGCGTACTCGCCGACCCGGCTGACAGCGGGGGCATCGACGACTGCAGCGAGCAGCTCCACGGTGGAGGGACCGGGGAAGCCGAGACGCGCCAGCTCGGCTACGACAGTCACGGCGTCGACCGCCCTCCCGGAGGCTGCGAGTGAGCAGGCCGCCTGGAAGGCGTACCCGAGCGATGTTGAGGAGAAGTGATCCGGGCAAAGGCCGGCGTCGATCGCGGCGTCGGCTGCTCCCGGCCATGAGCAGCACGCGCCGATGACGGCTGCCTCGGCGTCGAGGTCTTGCAACGGGAAGGGCGGAGGGTTCGGGATGCGATTCGATGGCGTCACGACGAAACTCCTCCTTCGAGGGCTGCGAGTGCGACAGCGGCGACGTCCGGGTCGGGATAGGCGGCGAGGACGCGTCCCTCGGCACCTTCCCGATCGAGTTCGCCCGCAACGAGGAGGTCCGCCAGTCGCTCCCCGAAACAGGCGGCAGCGGTCAACTGGCGAGCACGGCGGCGCTCGGCCGCATCGGCCGCGAGGCGCGTCCGCTCGTCAATGTCGGCGACGATTCGCCGGGCACGCCACACGAGCGCTCCGTAGGGGTTGACGGCGCCTCGTAGCGGACCGCGCTCGACCAGGCGGGCGGCGAAGGCGTCGGCGTCCATGGAAACGAGCGCCTCCTCGAACGCCCGGCGGAGCGCAGTCGCCTGGCGAAGGGAAACGGGGTCCAGCTCCGGGAATCGTTCGACCAAGCGTTCGACGAGATAGGCGAAGGCGGTGTCTTCGGTGTTCATATCGAGATCGCCTGACGGGGGGAGATGACGTCGGCTGCTTCGAGCAGCAGTCCTTGCAGTGCCCGGGACGAGGCCGCATCGGCGAGAGCAAAGGCGACGTCGTGATCCGCGAGAATGCCGGCATGTGCCCCAAGGACGCGCATCCTGTAAGCGAGGGGGTCCGTTCCCTCGGGCAGCAGGTCGAGCCGGAGGTCCCGCAACGCCTCATGCAGCCGGGCGTGATGGTTGTGTGGGGGCGCGGAGCAGAGCCACAGGCGGAGCTGCGGATCGAAGTACGGGGAGCCCGCCGCGGCTCGCCTCGTCCCGTGATGACCCTGCACTGACCGGCACATCACGCAACAGCGGACGGCGGTCACCGACGGCTCCGGGGAGAGGGTCGGCGCCGGCCGCTGTCGATCCAGGTTTCGCGCTCCTCGCCTCGCTCGCGCTCGGCAAGGTAGAGCACGGCCGCAGGGTCACTGAGAAACCGGACTTGCCCGCGAAGGCCCTTCGGATCGAGCACCGTAACAGGCCGCCAGCTTGTGACGCGCCGCTCGAAGACAGCAGGAGAGAGCCGACCCTCTCTGAGGAGGCCTACGAGTCCGAGATAGCGCCCGACCCTGCGGGCGTCACGACGACTGACGGTGACGTCGGCGAGCAGTGCCGGACCGGCGCCGAGCTGCGCGAAGAACGTGACAATCGGCAAGACATCGCCAGGGGCCTCATGTCCGAGCGACTGGCGGGCAGTCAGCTCGGGACGGCGGGCGAGCCTTCTCTCAGCAATGGTGCGGTCGTAGGCGGAGATCTCCCTCGCCCGACGGGCCGACAACCGGCCGCCGCGCCGCGCCTTTCGTTCGTTGGCCGTCGGAGTTCGTAGGTCGCCGCGACGGGCACGAGCAAGGAGAGAAGGTGGGAGGTTAAGTCGTGCCGGCATCGCCCCGTGGCTTCCCGGACGGGCGCCCCGGAGCTATACTTGCGGGCGCAAGGATCTTTGGCGAGATCGAGATGAGACCCCGGGAATCAGCCCCCGGGGTTTCAGCATTTTCGGACGTCAACAGCTCACGTGCAGTCTCGGCTACTACCGCCGGAGGGGCATCGACGCGAGCAGTCCTTGCTCCGAGGCGTCTTCGGGCGGCACGGCCGACGAGATCCTCGGCGACCTCTGCGAGGAGGCCTGACAGGGCGACGGCCGCCAAGTCGCCGAGCACGACCTCGCGCTCAGCTCCGGTCTCGGTGGCGATCCGTCCAGCCGTCGACACCACGTCGGGAGGTAGGTCGATGCGGAGCCGAAGCCGACCGTCTGCGCGCATCACGGAGGATCGGGGTCGACTCACTTCGGCTCCTCGTCGGTCGACACCGCCCGAATGATGAGGAGTGCCAGCATCCCGCCCACAAGAGCGACGTCGAGGATCCGGTAAATGGGGCCGTCCATCGAGGGACCGACAATGGTCAAGAGCCCCGGATCGACGGCAACGGTTACCCGAGCAGCCGAGGCAGTCGAAACACTCACGGCCTCACCGTGCCAAACCGACGAGTGGCGAAAAGAGCCCGAAGTGCGGGAGGCGGGATGTACGGGCGTTATCGCAGTTAGAAGGCTGGCGTATGTGATAAAGTGCGGACGTGGGACGCACAAAGCTCGATATCGACATCGGTCAGCGCACCGGCAGGTCGGCGGCCACCGTTGAACGCCATCGGCTCAAGGAGGGCATGTGGCCCGCCGAATCGTCCGCTGACATCGAGCGGCATTACGAGGTGATGGATGCGCTCGGCCTCGGTTCGGGCCGTGATAACTGGCTGATCGCGTTACAGGCGGCCGCGTTGTACGAGTGGCCCATCGTCCGGCTCAGGAATGACCTCAGTGCCAAGTACCCGGTAATCCTGAGCGACACCAGCATTGTCCCCGCGCCGTCTCAAGGAAGTGCTGAGTTCAACCTTGTTCGTCGATTTCTCTCCACGATCGCATTGGGCAGCGAGGCTGTAGCCGAAACGCCCGCAACCACGCGGTTGAACCCAGAGACCCGAAAGTTCGAGCTTCAGGAATCGGCCAGCGACATAGCTGACGCGATGGCCGACGACGCAATCGCGGGCGTGAGCAGAGCAGTCGCGTCAGAGGTCACGACCCCGGATGACTTCAGCGCCTTTGCTGAGTTGGTCGACACGATGATGGATCAGTTGCCAAGCGCGGCAAGCGAGGACGTACCCGAGTCCGTCTCTGATGAGCCACTCTCGGTGCCAGTGCAAACGGAGATGCAAGGTTTGTCCGAACGTCTCGCTGGATGGCCCGAGTGGGCGAAAACAGCAAGTCCGCGAGAACTGGTGCGTGCGGTCAAGATGGCGGATGGGATTGTCACTTTCCTCGAAGCTGCCACATCGGGTATGGCTACGACGGAGACCGAGCGTTGGCGGTTCGTCGGGCTACTTGCCCCCATGTGCGGAGCAGAGTGGCCCCTCCTCGAACCGATCATGACGGAGGTGTTCGCTTCGGTTAGAGGCACCGCTGGACTGGCGCCGGGCGCCGGTTCATGAGCGGCCCTTAAATAACAGGTGTCCCCGGCGCCGCGTCAACGACCCGGGGACCGACACAGGAGGTCTTATCTCCCATGCAGACCCGAGGCTACTTAGCCAAGTCGGCCGTCATCACTACACCGCAGCCGAGGCTCGTGCTTTCGCCCGAGGACGTCACCGACTCCACGGAGGCATTCGCCGAAACGTACTCACGCCCCGATAATGCAGGCGTCTGTGTCGTCGACGGCTTCGGTTGTCGCATCGTCGTCGAGCGCGGCGCCCTGGAAGTTCACGACGGTGTTGGTCCGCACCGGCGCACCCGACGCTACGACCGGGCTACACATGGTCTTCGCCGCCTCGTGATCCTGAACGCGGCCGGCGTGTTCAGCCTCGACGCGGTGCGCTGGTGTGCGCACCTCGGCATTGGGGTCCTCGTGATGGGGTCGGACGGCACCTGTCAGCTCGCCTCAGCACCTCGCATGACCGACGATGCCCGGCTCCGTCGTACTCAGGCGCTCGCGCCTTTCGAGCCATACGGGCTGGAGGTCGCCCGGTGGCTCATGTCCCGCAAGATCATGGGCCAGGGAAAGCTAGTGCTCCGTCGTTTCGGCGACTCGGTGACCGCCGAGACGATCGGCGACCTCGCTCTTGCCACCGAAGGTGTCGAGACGATCGAGGCGCTGCGCCAGCTCGAAGCGAGCGCCGCGGCCCTCTACTTCGGGGCCTGGTCTGGCCGCGCAGAGTGTGCCCCGAGATTTGCAGCCAAAGACTTGCGACGGATCCCGCCGCACTGGTCACGCTACGAGGGGCGACGCTCTGTGCTTGCCTCGGCCGCCTCGAACCGCAAGGCCGAGCGACCGGTGAACGCGATGCTGAACTACCTCTACTCCCTCGTCGAGGCA
>Ga0182027_10013519_pt1 | contig 11367 bp, 10 predicted proteins | sample 712E1DmetaG_FD_121300 | JGI IMG/M metagenome (GOLD analysis project Ga0182027, IMG submission 121300) | Permafrost microbial communities from Stordalen Mire, Sweden - 712E1D metaG (Illumina Assembly) | ecosystem: Environmental > Terrestrial > Soil > Wetlands > Permafrost | place: Sweden...
CACTCCGCGGAGTTTTCCTGTTCGGCGGAGGCTTCAGTTCCCTGTTGGACCAGACCTTTTCCGCGAAATTCGCTCCCGTGCACGACTACCGGATTACGGGCGAGGAGAGATTCAACGACAGGGCGGCCCTGGTAATCGAGTTCGCCACCAAGCCGGATCAGAAATTGTTGCAAGCGGCCTGGAAGGGAACGGCGATGATCCAGCGAGACACCGGTAAGGCCTGGATCGACCTGGAGACGCTCCAGGTGCTGCGCATCGAGCGCCGGTTCCTGAACCTCCCGCGGGAGTGGACGGGGATGGTGGCCACGGTCGACTATGGCCCGGTATCCATCGACGAAAAACCCTTCTGGATGCCCCTGAGAGTGAAGGCCGATCAAACCACCAAACGCGGCCCCGAGGAAGTGTACACCGCCGAGTACCGCAACTACCGCAAGTTCGATGTGGCGTCGGGAATCGTCTACGAGCCGGTACGGTAGCGCAGCCCCCCGCCACCATCGGCTATCCTGAATTAGCCCTATGCAACTCGAAGAAATCCAGGAACAAATCCGCAGCCAGAACCTCGATGGCTGGCTGTTCTTCGACCACCACCTGCGCGACCCGCTGGCTTACCGCGTGCTCGGCCTGCCCACCACCACCGTTCCCACGCGGCGCTGGTATTACTTCATCCCCGCCACCGGCGAGCCGCGCGGCATGGAACACCGCATCGAGCGCAACATGCTCCGCGACCTCCCGGGCGACCGCATCCCGTATTCAAGCTGGAGCGAACAGGTGGAGGCGCTGCGCCGCATCACCGGCGGGCGCGGGCGCGTGGCCATGCAGTACTCGCCCCTGTGCGCCATCCCGTACGTCTCCAACGTGGATGGCGGCACCATCGAGCTGGTGCGCAGCCTGGGCGTCGAGGTGGTCAGCTCCGCCGAGCTTGTCCAACACTTCGAAGCGCGCTGGACGCCCGAAGCGCTGGAAACCCACCTGGAGGCTGGCCGCCGCGCCGACCGCGTCCGCGCCGCCGCCTTCCAGTTCATTCGCGAACGCACGCGCAACCGCGTCCCGCTGCAGGAAGTCGAGGTTAAGAACTTCGTCCTCGAGGGCTTCGCCCAAGCCGGCATGTGCACCGGCGACGGACCCATCGTGGGGTGCAACGCCAACTCCGCGAACCCCCACTACGAGCCCACCGAAGAGGTCACCAGCCCCATACAAAGCGGCGACTGGGTGCTGCTGGATATGTGGTGCAAGCTCGACCGGCCCGGCGCCGTCTACTACGACATCACCTGGACGGCTTACTGCGGCGATACTCCGCCCGACAAAATCCGCGAGGTTTTCGGCATCGTCACCTCCGCCCGCGACGCGGCCATCGAGCGCGTGGTGAGCGCCAAGGCCGCCGGCTACCCGCTGTGCGGCTTCGAAGTGGACGACGCGGCACGCGCGGTGATCGCCCAGAGCGGCTACGGCGAGTGGTTCACCCACCGCACCGGGCACTCCATCGGCGTGGAAGTGCACGGCAGCGGCGCCAATATGGACAACCTGGAAACCCACGACGAACGGCGCGTCGCGCCCTGGACCTGCTTCTCCATCGAGCCGGGCATATACCTGCCCGAATTCGGCGTGCGCAGCGAGATCGACATGTTCGTCGGCGATCGCGACGCCCGCGTCACCGGAGAAATTCAGCGGGAGGTGGTGCTCCTCTGATGCCCGCGCAGGCCCTAGCCGCGGTGGCCACCCTGCTGGCGTTCGCCGCGCACGGCGACCGCGTCGAGTTCACGCTGGACCAGGGCAGCGCCGAATTGCAGTGGTATTCCGACAGCACGTTCCGCTTCCGGCGCACGCTCGCCGGGCCGCTCGCCGCGTTGCCGCGTCCCGAGGGCGGACCTGTCGCCATCCACATCGACGATTCGCCCGGCGCGCTGCGCATCCGCTCCGACTCGATGGAGGTGGTCATTCAGAAGCACGGCCTGCTGGTCGCCGTTCTCCGTTCGAAGGGCCAGACCCTGATGAAGGATCTCTCCGAACCGGAAGCGTCCGGGCAGGGAGTGGCCTGGGAACGCGAGGCGCCGGCAGGCGTTCGCTTCTACGGCCTGGGGCCGCGTCCCGATCCGCAATTCGACCTCACCGGGAAAGCCGTCTCCGCCGCTATCCCGTTCCTGATCTCCACCGCCGGCTACGGCGAATTCCATCCTGGCGCCGGCCCCTGGCGCTTCGATTTCACCTCGGCCGGCCGCTACCGCATCGAGGCCCCGCGCGTCGATTACTTCTTCTACTACGGTCCGCCCCCCAAAGAGATCTTCCGCGAGCACAACCGCGCCGGACAGGCTTCCCTGCCCTGGCAGTACACCGCGGCGGCCTCGTGGACGGGACTGCGAGACGCGCTGACTAGCATGGTGCAGGGCGCCATGTCGGGCGTGATCTACCCTTCGTTCGACTTGGCGAAGTTCGCGGGCGCCGACGCGGCCCTGACGGTGCGCGCGCGGCAACTCGGATCGCTGGTGCCGCGGGCCGCCGCTGGCGCCGTGGGGCTGAGCGACTTCCGCAACCAGTTGCAGTCCTTCTTCACGGTGTATGGCCCCGAGGCCGACTACTACGGCCATCCCCTGTGGCATCCCCTGCCCTTCCAGTTTCCCGCCGACCCCGAGTGTGCGGGCCACGCCGACGAGTTCATGTTGGGCGACGAAATGCTGATCGCGCCCATCACCGACGCGACCGGGCGGCGCCAGGTGTATCTGCCGCAGGGCATCTGGACCAACCTGGATACCAACCAGGTGGTTTCTGGTAAGACCACCATCGCCGTCGAGACGCCATCGCTCCCCGTCTTCGCGCGCAATGGCACGATCGTTCCGCTGGACAGCGCCGCCGGCATGGCCTTGCACTACTTTCCCAAGCTGGGCGCGGAGTTCTTCCTGCTGGAAGAGGACATCGGCAAATACTCGCAGGTGCACGCCGCGCCCGCCGCCGACATTATGCGGCTGGAGATCGAGTCCAAAAAGGAGCGGCGCTACCAGTGGGTGGTGCACCACGTGGATCGCCCGGCCACGGTGAGCTTCGAAACTCGCGTCTACCGCCCCGTGGAATCGCTTGCCGCGCTGGCCGCCGGCGCCTGGTTCTACGACGCCGCCAGCCGGAATCTGCACATTCGCGCGGACGTGGGTGCGGGAGAGGATTGCATTATCAACCTGGGGTTCTGATCCGCCCCGTTTGCCCCGAGTCCAGCGCTACTTCTGTTCGAGCGCCGCCACGCCGGGCAGCGTCAGACCGGCCAGAAACTCCAGCGACGCGCCGCCGCCGGTAGAGACGTGGCTGATCCGGTTCGTAACCCCGGCCGCCTTGATGGCCTTCTCCGAATCGCCGCCGCCCACCACCGACGTCGCGCCGGAAGCCGCCACGGCCTTCGCCAACGCCACCGTTCCGGCATCGAACGGCGGCTTCTCGAAGATTCCCATCGGCCCGTTCCAGATCACCGTTTTGGCGCCGGCGATGACAGCCTCGAAAGCGGCCACGGTCTTGGGCCCGATGTCCACGCCGATCTTGCCGTCCGGAATCGTGTCCACCACTTCGTTCGCCGCGCCCGCCGCAATCCCGGAAACCACCACATGATCGACAGGCAGCAGTAGCTTGCCGCCCAATTCGGCCAGCAGTTTCTTCGCCAGGTCCACCTTATCGGCCTCCACCAGCGAGTTGCCGGTGGGTAGCCCCTGCGCCCGCAGAAACGTGTAGGCCATGGCCCCGCCGATCAGAAGCCGGTCCACCACCTTCCCCAGGTTCTCGATGACCTCGATCTTGTCGGACACCTTGGCGCCGCCCAGAATCGCCACGCACGGCCGCTCCGGATTGTGAACCGCCATCCCCAGGTACTTCAATTCCTGTTCCATCAGCAGGCCCGCCGCGGCTTTCGGCACGAACGGTATCATGCCCGCCGTGGAGGCGTGCGCGCGGTGCGCCGAGCCGAAGGCGTCGTTGACGTAGAGGTCGCAGAGCGAGGCAAGCTGTTTGGCGAACGCCGGGTCGTTCTTCTCCTCTTCGGGGTGGAACCGCAGGTTCTCGAGCAGCAGCACTTCGCCGGGCGCGGGCTTGAGGGCTTCCACCTCCGGCCCCACGCAATCGGGAGCCATCTTCACCGGCCGGCGAAGCAGTTCTTCGAGACGCGCGGCCACCGGCTTCAGGCTCATCTCCGGATTGGGTTTCCCCTTGGGGCGTCCCAGATGCGAGGCCAGGATGACACCGGCCCCGTGATCAAGCGCGAATTGAATGGTGGGCAGCGACGCGCGGATCCGCTTGTCGCTGGTGATTTCCATGTCGCCCTTGTCGTTCTTTTGCAGCGGGACATTGAAATCCACCCGAATGAAAACGCGTTTGCCGTCGAGAGAGAGATCGCGAATTGAAAGATAGGACATAGGAGGCCTCGGTAGCAGGATTAAGTTCAAGAGTAACACGCGTGCCGGCCTGGTGGCTCACCGGCTTGGTGGCTCACCGGCCTGGTGGCGTGCCGGCTTGGTGGCTCGCCGGCCTGGTGGCGCGCTGGCTTAGTGGCGCGCTGGCTTGGTGGCGCGCCGGCCTGGTGGCGCACCGGACCGGTGGCGTGCTGGATCGGTGGCGCGCCGGCCTGGTGGCGCACCGGATCGGTGGCGCGCCGGCCTGGTGGCGCGCTGGCTTGGTGGCGCGCCGGCCCGGTGGCGCACCGGCCTGGTGGCGCGCTGGCCTGGTGGCGCGCCGGCCCGGTGGCGCGCTGGCCTGGTGGCGCGCTGGCTTGGTGTCGCACCGGCCTGGTGGCGCGCCGGCCTGGTGGCGCGCTGGCCCGGACAATGGCTACTCGCTCCGCATGCCCACGACCGCCATCAAATCGTCCAGATACCTGCGGGTGTTATCGGTCTGAGAGGTCATGGCCGAGGCGCCGTCGGCCATCTGTTGCGCATTGGACACGTTCCGCTGGGTGAGAGCCTCGATCCGTGCGATCGCCTGGCCGATATGAGCGATCGCCCGCGCCTGTTCGTCGCTGCTCGATGCAATCTGGCTCACGACTTGGGTCCCGCTGGCGATGGTGCTCGAAACTTCCTGGAAAGCGGCGTGCGCGTGGCCGGCCAGTTCCACTCCTTTGGATACGTCGCCGGCCGTCCGTTCGATGATGGAGCCGCTGTTGCAGGCCGCCTCCGCCGCGCGGTGGGCCAGCGACCGCACTTCGTCGGCCACCACGCTGAATCCCGCGCCCGCCTGGCCTGCCCGAGCCGCCTCGACCGCCGCATTCAACGCCAGGATATTGGTGTGGAATGCGATCTCATCGATGTCTTTCAGTACGCCCGCCACATGGCGGCTCGACTTCGAGATCAGATCCATCGAAGCCGTGAGTTCGTTCATGGCGCGCGCCGCCCGTTCCACCGTCTGCCGCGCCGCCTGCATCAGGCGGTCCGCTTCTCCAGCCCGGTCCGCATTCTGCCGCGTGCTGGCGGAGATTTCCTCCAGCGAGGCGGAGGTCTCCTCGATGCAGGCCGCTTGCTCCTGCGCGTTGTTGGAGACTTCCCTTCCGGACTGAGCCGTTTGCGCGGAGGCTCGCGCCGCTTCGTTGGCCGCGTCCTGTACGCCGCCGATCACCCGGACCACGGGACCGGTTATGGAACGCCGAATGGTCAGGTGCACGATCAATCCCGCAAGTATGAGCGTGGCGGCGAACACGGCGAGACCGAAAGACTCCTGGCGCGCCGAACTCTCTTCCAGGGCGCTCAATTGCAGATGCAGATCCGCGGCCAACTGGTCTTTCGTCCTGGACAAGGCCGCCTTGGCCTCGTCGGTTCGCGCGGCCAGCGCGCGCATCCGGTCCTGCGAGGAAGCCGACAGCCCGCCCGCCAGGGACGCTCCGTAAGTGGTCCGCGCATCGGCCAGCATCCGCTCGATGGATGCGGCCAATCCGCCAGCCGCCTGCGAACGCCCCGGGGCAAGCCCCGGGATCGAGGCCACCGCGCGCAGCGCCGCCACCACCTGCTGCCCGTCTTCGGCGGCCCGGTCGAGAGCGGAGGCGTCCTGCATCACGACAGCGTCGCCAAAGCTTTTCACCATCCGCTCGAACGCCGCCTCCGCCTCCTGGCTGCGCTGCGCCGCCGGGAAAAGGGCCTCGGAAGCGGCCCGCAACGAGGCGCGGGCTTCGGCGCCCTGAATCTGGCTCAGCGCCGTGGAGAGCACGTAGCCCAGGATAAAAACCCCCACGCTGAGCCAGATCTTGGCCGTGATGTTCAGACGACGCATGTCCGGTGCCCCTTACCTCACTTCAAGCGTCTTGACGCCGGCCGTGCTGGCCGCGGCGCTCACGTATCCGACGGCGCCTTTGGTCTTGGCCACGTAGGCGACCACTTCGGCGTCGGCCGCGAGCGTCTTGGGCATCGCGGCCTTTCCGGTGAACACCAGGCTGCGGTAGTACGTCTGCAAAGCGGAGTCCGTCTTGCCCAGATACTCCTTCACGAACGCTTCGTGAACCGGGCCGTCCTTCTCCAACACCGGTTCCACGTGGCTGCCATCGCTAAGCGAGCTTTTCGTAACCAGAAACACGCCTTTGAGCTCATCGGCGGAAACCGAGGATGCGCCTATGTTGGGGTTGGCGATCACTTTGATGTCGGCTGCGGACGCGGTAACGGCCGCGCAGATTCCCACGGCCGTGGCAATAAGAAAGATCTGTAGATGTTTCATCGTTTTACTCCTTATCGTATGACCTCACATGTGATAGCCGACGCGCACCACAAGCATGTGCATGTTGGGCGCCAATCCATTCGGATTCGGGGCCGCATAGAAGCCGTGATCGAGGACGCCGTCGATGCATGCGCCATCCATGAAATGCCCTTCGATCTTGAAATCGACGTACCGGTCGATATCGAAGCGGGCGGTGAATACCTGATCGAAGATGTGGTTCCTGGGGTCGCTGTGAGTGACCGGCCAATTATCGATGTAGCGCGAGTGATAACTGCCCAGTTCCAGCCATTTGGTGAACCGGTAAGACAACGAGACGTAGCCTGACCGGGAGTCCTGAAACCCCTGCACGAGAACACCGCTCGGCTGGTTGAGTTGAACGATCTTCGGTTCCGCCCGGTATTCCCCCGCGAACCGGAGGTTACGGAGAACGTATTCCACGTAGAAGTTGGTGGCGTTATCTTTGACTGTCGTGAGTTTGTACGGGACCACCACGGGTTTGGTGTAGGTGCCCGTTGTGGTGATGTCTTGGAACATGTACGAAGCACCCAGCAACAGCCCTTTCACGGGCGTGGCCCAGTGGAGGTCGGCGCCATATATGGGACCGCCGTAGTAGGTGACGTCCTTCGTCTGCCCGGTGATGTACATGAATCCACCCTGCGGGGCGGGAACGTGGGACATCGTGTCAACGCCATAAAGATAACCGCCGTTGGCATCGTTCGGCCGCGTCCCACCGAAGAACGTATAACTGAAGCTGCCCAGTTTCCTGATGCCGATATCTCCATAGAGATCGGCGCCGATGTGAGCGATGGTGTCGCCACGCGTATCCATCGGATAGACCGACTGCGGCATCAGAGCCCAGGTGTGAAGGAATTCCATATCCTGAACGTCGTGAGACAGACCCTGAACCGTCTTTACCTTCCCCGCGCGAATCCCCAGCCAATCCTTGAACTTGTAGTCCCCATAGGCCCAGTCGAGTTGGGGATGAAAGTTTCCCAGCAAGCCCATGTTGTAGTCGTAGAGCTGCGCGCCGACACGGAACTTGTCCGTGACCGCCGTGGAAACGTTGACGCCGAAATCGGTCAGCGCCAAGCTGCCCTTGCTGGTATCCATCGTCAGGTAGTTGTTGTTATTCGAATACAGGAGCCCCTGCGACGCAAAGCTGTGGACCTGGACATCCCGGCTGTCAATCCGGAAATCGAACTGTGCGTGCAGGAGGCTGGGCCCAATTGACAGGGCCGCGGCCAGAACGATCGTCTTCACTTGCATGTTCACTCCTTGATCTCGACGCAACCCCGCGCAGCCACCGCACTGGAGGCACTCATCCTCCGGGCAGGCGGGACTGGCGCTGTGGTGCCCCCAAAGAACCTTGGCGGCTTTTCCGTCGCTAGCCATCTCATCGGCCGGCGGGGACTTTGATTTAGTCCTGGAAGGAGGAAGGTTCTCGTGCACGGCCCAGCGGCCGCGACAGGATGCCCCTGCCCGTTCGAGCCGCGATCGCGAAGCGGCCAGCCCGTTCCCGCCGGCGCATCTCTCACCGGGTGGGCCTTTCTCCGGCGGCCGGATCGCACCGCCGGCCACGCCCGACCGGGCGCCCGCTCCCGCCGGCCCGCCGCGACACCCCGTGTGCCGCGGCAGCCTGGAACTCAGACTGCGCCGGCCGGAACCGGCGCAGTCCCCGCCCACCTCACCCAGAACGGTCAAGCTCCCGTCTGCCGCGCCGCCTCACGCGGTCCGCTGCCGGTTCATGGGCCGATTCCATCCGCCCCGCCCCGAGTTCCGGGAATCGGCGCCTGGGGCCTGCGGCCGTTACCGCCTCAGGGGATCACAGCGCCGCGCACACCCGCGCAACCACTTCGGCCAGAGCCTTCTCGACTGAGGGCGTGAGACTTTCGCCGAACCCGAAATCCTTGCCGGGAACGGAGTACAGCGTGGCTTGGGGCGCGCGCCCGAACAGCGCCGCTGCGCCCGCCAGCAGGCCGCCGGGAGTGGAGTGATGGGTGAAGCGCCGGGTTTCCGGATCGGCGGCCACGTTCCGTTCCAGTAGCACGCCCGGCTCGCCCGCGGCCGCGGCGTCAATGAAGACCACACGGCCGGCGCGGCTGATGGGCTCCATCAACTCGGGGGTAAGCTGCTGCACCGCCATCACCTCAACCTCGGGATCGGCGACCAGATCGAGAAGCCGCGTGGCCGCCCGCCAGCCGAAGCCGTCGTCGCCGCGCAGCGGGTTGCCGTAACCGATGATGAGGACGCGGGACATGTTAGATCAGGCGCCGAGGGCCAACCGCCGAGAACCCGGGGACAGACAGCCGGTTTTCCCCCGGCGAGCAAAACCGGGGGACGGACAGCCGGGTCTCGCCGACCGGGCAGAACCGGGGGACAGACAGCCAGGTTTCGCCCGGCGAGCAATACCGGGGGACGGACAGCCGGGTTTCGCCGACCAGGAAAAACCGGGGGACAGACAGCCGGGTCTCGCCCGGCGAGCAAAACCGGGGGACAGACAGCCGGGTTTCGCCGACCGGGCAAAACCGGGGGACAGACAGCCGGTTTTCGCAAAAGGCGCGAAAACCGGAGTCTGTCCCCATGCTACCGCCATGCTGCCGCCATGACTATCGGCCGATCGTATCCAGCAGTTCGCCGCTCGAGGAGCGGAGTTCCACATCCATGGCCATGTGGCCGTCGGCGTGGGTGGAGCAGCTCAGGCACGGGTCGAAGGCGCGGATCACGGCTTCCACGCGGTTCAGCATGCCTTCGTTGAGGCGGCTGCCATGCACGAAATGGCGCGCCACCTGCAGCACGCCGCGGTTCATGGCGGCGTTGTTGTGGCCGGTGGCGATAATCAGGTTGGCCCAGGTGATGAGGCCGTCGCCGTCCACCTTGTAATGATGGACCAGCGTGCCGCGCGGCGCCTCGCTCATTCCCACTCCCTCGGAATTGTTGGCGCTGGCGTGGGCCCTCACGTTGGGGTCCAGAACGTCGGGCGAGGTGAGGAGCTGCTCCATGCTCTCGAGCGAGTAGACGATCTCGATCAGGCGGGCATAGTGATAGTAGAAGGAGCTGAGCACCGCGCCGCGGTCCAGTTCGCGGAACTCGGCCCATTCCTGCCCGGCGCGCGGCGTGTGGCAGCCGTCGATCACGTTGAGCCGCGCCAGCGGGCCCACGCGGTAGATGCCATCGGGATAACCCAGCGGCTTGTAATAGGTGGTCTTGAGATACGTCCACGGGTGGACCATCTCGCCCACGTTCTGGGCATAGGTATCGGCGGCGATTCCGTCGGCGACGATGTGGCCCCCCGCATCCAGGAACCTCAGCTTGCCGTCGTAGAAATCCAGGCCGCCGTCGGGCGCCACCAGGGCCATGAACAGCGTGGGGAAATTGGCGAAGGTGCGGATCTCCTCGCGGAACTTCTCCATTTCGCCCTTGAACCAGTCGAGGGCGCGCATGGCGATGGCCATGGCATCGGGGATTCCGGCCAGGATAGCGTCGCGCTTTTGGGCGCTCAGCGGTTCGTTGACGCCGCCGGCCACCACCCATGCGGGATGCACGCGCTTGCCGCCCAGCCGCTCGATGGCCTGCTGGCCGAACTGGCGCAGGCGCACGCCGTCGCGCGCCATCTCGGGATGGGCCTCGGCGACGCCGAAGATGTTGCGTTTGGCGGGGTCGCTGTCCATGCCCAGCAGGAAGTCGGGGGAAGACAGGTGGAAGAAGCTGAGGGCGTGCGACTGCACCATCTGCGCCAGGTTCATGATGCGGCGCAGGCGCGCGGCGTTCGGCGGGATGCGCACCGCCAGGATGGCGTCGCAGGCCTTGGCCGAGGCGATCAGGTGGCTGACCGGGCAGATGCCGCAGATGCGCGCCATCAACGACGGCATTTCGGTGAAGGGCCGGCCTTCACAAAACTTTTCGAACCCGCGGAACTGGGTGACGTGGAAAAAAGCCTCCTCCACGTGGCCCTGGTCGTCCAGGTGGATGGAGATCTTGGCGTGCCCCTCGATGCGGGTGACCGGGTCGATTACGATTTTTTGCCGTGGCATGGTTCTATCCAATTTCGCTCTAGCCAAATTTGGCGGCCGGATTCGGGACGCGCCCTTCCAGAAGTTCGCTCAGCACCGAATAGATCAAGTCGGCCGATGGCGGACAGCCGGGGACGAAAACGTCGACCAGGGCGACTTCGTGCACCGGCCGCGCGTTGGGGAGCAGCGGCGGAATGATGTCGCGCGGGATGTGCGCGTCCGAGCCGGCGTTCTCGATGTAGGCGCGGCGCAGCACCGCATCCACGCCGAATTCGTTGCGCATGGCCGGGACGTTGCCGGTGACGGCGCAATCGCCCAGCGAGACCAGGATGCGGGTGCGCGCGCGCACCACCCCGATCTTGTGCAGGTCCTCTTCGCTGGAGATGGCGCCCTCGACCAGGGTGACGTCGACGTTTTCGGGAAACTCCTTGATATCCACCAGCGGCCCGTAGACCAGGTCGATGAGGGGCGCCAGGGCGATGAGCCGCTCGTCGGTGTCGAGGAGCGACATATGGCAGCCGGAGCAGCCGTCGAGCCAGATGGTGGCCAGGCGGATTTTGGCGGCGGGGGCCGACATTTCTTTACTCATCGGCGTCCCTCCCGCATGAGAGTGAGATACGGCAGGAACTGCCGGCGTTTGGACATCTCGGCGACCGATTTCCCTTTCTCCGAAAGCGCGCCCGTGGGGCACACGTGC
>Ga0182027_10013521_pt1 | contig 11366 bp, 9 predicted proteins | sample 712E1DmetaG_FD_121300 | JGI IMG/M metagenome (GOLD analysis project Ga0182027, IMG submission 121300) | Permafrost microbial communities from Stordalen Mire, Sweden - 712E1D metaG (Illumina Assembly) | ecosystem: Environmental > Terrestrial > Soil > Wetlands > Permafrost | place: Sweden...
AAGTCCATATGCAGCGCCAGCCTGTGAATAAGTTGCAATCCCTGAAGGGTCATCATCACTGGCACCGGTAACCAGACCAGGGCCAAGTATTTTCCAGAAACGAGCAAGTTTTGATGACTTTTTATCTTTGTGCTGACTTTTGTTATCTGAAGTAGTCTTCATTATATCCACAATTTTGAATAGTAAAATTTTGTTCCGGACAGACCGTCTGCTGCAGGTCAATTATCTCTAAGATCTTTTAACCGATTGGCCCAGAATTCATTAATACTTGTCTTTGGATCCTCGCACAAATAAACAGCAATACCAAATTCCCTCGTATCTGGATGCTGTCCCAATGAAAAATAGAGAAGCTCGACCCTGTGAAATCCAAGGTTGCCTTTTACAAGAAGATGAATAAAAATATTGAATATGGCCAGAAAAATAATTGGCAGATCTGCTGAAATGCTTGACTTAAATGATCTCATGTCATTTTTATTCTCTGATATTCTTTACCTCATAGTTAACCCTGAAAGTTATTAAATTAATTAATACAATCTGACTTATTAAGTTGTCTGGCTGAAACAACATTAATTTACTATGGACAGTAAAAAAACCTGCCTGTTTTATCTGATTTGAATTTGGCTCAGGTCAATAACTCTTAAAAAATTATTTGTTCATATCATAGCTTTCAGGCAATCCTAATTTCTGTTTTAGCTTTCTGTTATAAGCCTGTGCATCTTTAGCTGCATCGTCAACGTTATAATAATGGGCCGGACGTATTTTATCAGATCCCATGACCATAGCATATCCAATTACTCCTCCAAGTATACATCCCGTAGCTGTTCCAATTTCCCAGCCAGGAGCTGTTGTCCCAACTTTATGCAAAAATGGCTTTTTCACCAACATATCGGCAAAAACTGTTCCTCCTATAAGTAAACAACCTGTAAACAAAATTGCGCCGGTGTTGGCTAAATGTGTTTGTTTTGCGTTATCAGCTGCATTTCGTTTTAATATTGCCTGATTTTCAGCTAATTGAGCCAGGCCAATATCACTTATTTCTTTAACACCACCCTGAATGATTTTAAAATCAGCAACTTGAGTGGTATTGGATACTGATTTTGAATATCCATAGTAGCCATAATAACCGGGGAACAACGTGTTTGCTCCTTTAGTTGTTGTGACAGAGTTTGAGGCAAAAAGAACATCAACCTTAGAATTCCCATATTCTTCACGTTCTTTGACTTTACCATCCATTATTTTTTCAGCAACCTGACCGTCATTCTTAACAAGAATGGATGTAACATTATTTTCCGAGACAGTTACAAGTTCACCAAAAATACTGATCCCATCCTTTAAGACTTTTAAATAATGACTTCCTACCGGTACATTATTAATCTGCCTTATATCATCACCTTGTTTATTTTCGTCGAGATAAACTATGATCCCGGTCAATTCGGAAAAGATTTTAAGTGTCCCTGTTTTATTTTGATCCTGACCAACATTTTTGTTTTCTGCCGGTTTTTCAACAACCTGATCAACTGCTTTTTCCTTTGGTTGAATAACATTTTTTGGAGCTTCGATGAGAATTGTTGTAACCTGATCTTTCGCGATAGTCACAACCTGTCCATAAACTTTATTCCCCTCTTTATCCACAATTCTTACATAGTGAGTACCTACAGGGATTTTACTGATTTCCTGGAAATTATCTTGTTTGTTTTCATCAAGATAAACGGTAATCCCATATAATTCTGAGAAAACCTTAAGTGTACCAGTCTGAGATTGAGAAAATGCCTGCGCAACAAAAGCAAAGAAAAAAACCGATAATAACAGAGATTTCGTTTTCATAAGATTAGATTAAAAATAACTATATCACTTCACTCCTGAATTGAATATCAATCAGCGATCACAGAGTAAACTCACAAATGCATATACAAATGAGAAGATTTTCCCCGGTCCAATTATATAAAAAATTTTATATAATCAGCATGATTTTTCGCATTTATTCGGGCTAAATGCAACTATTTATCAGCATTTTTTTAACCGGCTTTTACCCTGAAAGGAACACGAGTTTATCGTTCAATCCCGGCTAAATCGCGTAAAACTACTGATGCACACGCTATTCCAAATGCAGCTGGCATATATGATATAGTTCCCACAATAGATGCTTTGTTTTGTTCTGCTTTAGTGGAAACAATTTTTCTCTTATCTATGGCTTCAGGAGAATAGACTGCAGTAAAGCCTTCCATTATTCCAAGCCTGTGAAGACGCTTTCTTAAAATCCGGGCCAGCGAACAGTCAGTTGTTTCTGAGATATCGCAAATGGCAACTTTAGTCGGATCAAATTTCCCTCCCGCTCCCATAGAGCTAACCAGAGGAACCTTCCTTTGCATACTGCAATAAATAAGAAATATTTTCGGAGATAAAGTGTCGATAGCATCTACAACATAATTAAAACCTCTGTCAATAACCTCAATCATTCGGTCATCTTTTATATATTCCTGAATGACAGTGAGTTTAATATCAGGGTTAATATCCAGAATCCTTTGTCCCATTACTTCTGCTTTGGCCATACCTTCGGTACTTTTCAGTGCCGGCAGTTGCCTGTTCCTGTTGGAGGGATGAATATGATCACCATCCACAATTGTCATCGATCCTACTCCTGCCCTGCAGATCAGCTCTGCAGCATATGCTCCCACTCCACCCAGACCAACAACCAGTACATTGGCCTTTCTGAGCCTTTTTAACTTCTCATCATCGAGAATTAATTCCGTCCGTGTCAGCCAATCAGACATTTATTGAAATTTTTCAGGATAATTGACTTCAGTTCATCAACAGACATGTCAAGATCAGTTGATACTTTATTATAGATTGATCTGATATCGACATCTGCTCCGTCTGTTTCCAGAAATATCCTGTCTGCCGGTAAATGTCTCAGAAGATTGCGGGACTCAGGCCGGAGTACAAACTCGAACCAGAACGAAAGGAACATACCTTTTGTCAGCAGTTGATCTGCCAGTTCCACATTACCCCTGAATCCATGAATCAGCCAAGGCATTTTCGGCCTTAATTTTTTATGAACAGCCAGTAGCTCATCCCAGGCTCTCACACAATGAATAACAACTGGTTTCAATATCTTTTCCGAAATTATAATCTGCTCTTCAAAGACTCTGCGCTGTAGTTCGGGAGAAGGTCCTCTTAACCTGTCAAAACCAGCCTCCCCAATAGCTATTATCTCAGCCTGAATTACTGCATTTTCAACACAACTGATAAGTCGTTTATGATTTTCTTCATTAAGGAACCATGGATGTATGCCATAAGTGTAAGCAACTCCGGAAACATCTACCGGCAATTTTTCTTCATGTGCCATCAGGCTTTCGAGGATAAAAATCCCGGAAGCCGGTGATCCGCCATGGACATGGATATCAATATAGTCTCCGGGTTGCGGAAGATACATCTCATTTATTTGCTTAACAGACTAACTCCTTTGGAAATCCGCTTAAGGGTTTCATCCTTTCCGATCCAGCTGATAATGTCAAAAATATGGGGTCCCCTTAAGGCGCCTACAACTACAAGTCTGAAGGCGTTCATAATGGCTCCGGTGTTATAGCCATTTTTCTCAATCCATGTTTTAATAACCGATTCGGTAGCTGTGGGGGAAAAATCAACCATATTCTCCAGCAACGATCTTAATTCCGTAAGAAGGATTGCAGAATCATCTTTCCACCTTTTTTTTACAACTTCCGGGTCATAAGTTTCCGGAGCTTTAAAAAAGAAATCTGTCTGCTCCCAAATGTCTTTCGCAAAACTTACCCTTTCTTTTACCAGTCCGATAAGTATCTCAAGTCGTACTGTATCAACCTGATATCCACGTGCTCTCAGAAACTCTCTGAATTCAAGAGCAATTTGAGCATTAGTCTTGTTTTGAAGGTATTGGTGATTAAACCATTTGGCCTTTTCAGGGTCAAACCTGGAACCCGATTTACCAACACGGTCAATTGAAAAGGCATTAATAAGTTCATCAAGGGAAAATATTTCCTGTTCAGTTCCCGGATTCCAACCAAGTAGTGCGAGCATATTAATAAATGCTTCAGGATAGTATCCATCCTCACGATAACCTTTAGCTGTTTCGCCATAAGGCCAGAAAAGAGGGAATACCGGGAATCCCATTTTATCTCCGTCACGCTTGCTCAGCTTCCCTTTTCCATCGGGTTTAAGTAACAACGGCAGATGAGCAAACAGAGGAGGGCTCCAACCGAACGAACGATATATAATAATATGAAGCGGCAGTGAAGGCAACCACTCTTCCCCACGGATTACATGGCTAATCTCCATCAGGTGATCATCCACTATGTTTGCCAGGTGATAAGTCGGCATGCCATCTGATTTGTACAGAACTTTATCATCAAGTGTTGCGGTATTTACAACTATATGTCCGCGGATAATATCATCAAAATGGATATCCTCATTATGGGGCATCTTGTATCTGATTACATAAGGTTCCCCTCTGTCAAGTTTCTCCTTCCACTCATTTTCCTTTAGAGAGATTGAGTTAATCAGTTTTTCCCGTACTTCAGCATTATAAATAAATGTTTTTCCTGCTTTTTCTGATTCGCTTCTAAGAGATTCAAGTTTCCCGGGAGTATCAAAAGCATAATAGGCATCCCCTTTTTCTACGAGGATATCTGCATACTGTTTGTATATTGTCTTCCGGTCGCTCTGGCGATAAGGGCCATAATTTCCTCCCTCCCTGATTCCTTCATCAACAACTATGCCGCACCATTCAAGCGATTCCATTATATATTCTTCGGCTCCCTCAACAAATCTTGCCTGATCCGTATCTTCGATCCTTAAAATAAATGTACCGGCATTCTTCTTTGCAAAAAGATAGTTGTAAAGAGCAGTTCTTACGCCTCCGATATGCAGGGGGCCTGTTGGACTTGGGGCAAAACGTACTCGTATTTGTTCCATATTCTGGTTAAACCGGTTAATGTTAATGCAAATATAGACAAACCCGACTATATATGATACCATAACGAAAATCAGGTTTTGAATGATGGAATTGTAGTAATTTAGCAGTAATAAAATAGGCTGTTTATGAAGAAGATGAAAGCACTTGTTAAAGCCAGACCCGAAAAAGGTTTATGGATGCAGGAGGTCCCGGTTCCTGAACCGGGCCTTAACGATGTCATTATAAAGGTCAAAAAATCTGCAATTTGTGGCACCGATCTTCATATTTATGAATGGGATGCATGGTCGCAAAAGACAATCCGGACTCCTATGGTCATTGGTCATGAATACATGGGCCATATTGAAAAAATGGGAGCCGGTGTTACAAACCTAAGGATTGGTGAAAGGGTTACCGGTGAGGGCCATCTCGCATGCGGTCATTGTCGCAACTGCCGCCGCGGGAAAGAGCATGTGTGCGAGAACACTGTTGGAATCGGTGTTAATATCGATGGATCATTCGCAGAATATGTAAAAGTGCCCGCAGTGAATGTTATTCCACTCGATGACAGAATTCCTGACGAATGGGCTGCTATTATGGATCCATTCGGAAATGCAACACATACCGCTTTATCATTTCCATTAATTGGTGAAGATGTTCTGATTACCGGATCGGGACTAATTGGCAGTATGGCTGTCGCAATTGCTAAATATGCCGGTGCAAGATTTATTGTTGCAAGTGACCTCAGCGATTCCCGTCTTAATATTGCCAAAAAGATGGGAGCCACTCTTACAGTTAATCCTTCAAAAGGAGAAAAAATCTCTGATGCTGTTAAGAAGCTGGGGATGAGAGGATTCGATATAGGCCTTGAAATGTCAGGATCACCGAAGGCTTTTGTTGAAATGCTGAATAATATGTATAATGGCTCTAGCATCTCATTGTTAGGAATACTGCCGTCAAACTTCGAAGTTCCATGGAGTGATATCATTTTCAAGGCAATTACCTTAAAGGGTATCTATGGCAGGGAGATGTGGGAAACATGGTATAAGATGGAGCAGATGATAATCGGTGGAATAGATTTAAATCCGATTATAACCCATCGATTTCCAATAAATGATTTTCAGAAAGGATTCGATGAGATGGAAAAAGGCAACTGCGGAAAGGTTATCTTAAACTGGGATTGATTGATTAACTCTTGATGAAACTTAGTGTCTTGGAGCCTTGGTAGCAGAAAAAAAAGCCACCAAGACGCAAAGACTCCAAGTAACACCAAGAAGACTTTTTTATTAGTTATTTATGTCTTTGGCCTTTTTAAAGTATTATTATGTATACAAATTATAAAAAACACCTTGATTCACTTCTTAATGAAATTAAAGAAGCCGGGTTATATAAAAATGAACGGGTAATCGTATCACCACAGGGAGCTGAAATTGAACTTAGTACCGGACAAAAAGTCCTGAATTTCTGTGCAAATAATTACCTTGGCCTCTCTAACGATCCATCGCTTATTGAGGCAGCAAAAGCATCTCTTGATAATCATGGTTACGGAATGTCGTCAGTGAGATTTATCTGTGGTACCACCGATCTCCATAAGGAGCTTGAAAAAAAAATTGCGGAATTTTTCAGCACAGAAGATACTATTCTTTATGCAGCCTGCTTTGATGCAAATGGCGGAGTTTTTGAACCACTTCTTACTGAAGAGGATGCAATTATTTCTGATTCGCTGAATCATGCTTCGATTATTGATGGCGTCCGTCTTTGCAAAGCCCAGCGTTACAGATATGAAAACGCTGATATTGCAGATCTCGAAAAACAACTTCATCTGGCTCAGAATCAGAGGTTCAGACTTATTGTAACCGATGGAGTATTCTCGATGGATGGCAATGTTGCGCCTCTTGATAAAATTGTAGATCTTGCCAATAAATACAATGCCATGGTAATGGTCGATGAATCACATTCGGCTGGTGTGGTCGGGAAGACCGGAAGAGGAGTTACTGAACTTTATAATATTACAGGAAAAGTTGAAATCATTACTGGGACACTTGGTAAAGCCTTTGGTGGTGCAATTGGTGGTTTTACAACAGGTAAGAAGGAGATAATTGAGACTCTGAGACAAAGATCCCGTCCTTATCTGTTTTCAAACTCCATCCCTCCTATGGTTGCAGCAGCAGGTATCAGGATGATTGAAATGATGACTGAAACCAATGTGCTGCAGGATAAACTTCACTTTAATGCTAATTACTTCATTACACGCATGAAAAAACTTGGTTTTGATATAAAACCTACCAAATCAGCAATTTGTGCAGTGATGCTTTATGATGCGAGATTATCTCAGGACTTTGCAGCAAGACTTCTTAAAGAGGGTATTTATGTTATCGGATTTTATTTCCCTGTAGTGCCCAAAGGACAGGCAAGAATAAGGGTTCAGCTTTCTGCCGGCCACGAAAAAGAACATCTGGATAAAGCCATAAAGGCTTTTGAAAAAGTTGGAAAGAATTTAAAAGTAATTAAGTAATAAATAATTATACAATTCTATGAATACTAATGAAACAGAGTGTCTTTTATGCGCAGGTTCTGCACAGTTAATATACGAAAAGTACCCTGGTTATCAAGAACCTGACACGTTTAAGATTTACCACTGCAATGAATGTAATACTTCATTTTCCTTACCTGTAGTACATGCTTCATTTATTTATGAAAACATATACAAAAATGGTGATAAAGTACCCGGATATAATCGTTATTGGAGATATGCAAGGTTTGTTAAAAAATTCAAAAATCCATTTAAATACCTTGCTGATACATCAGAGATTTACTGGGGAGTAAGAGAATATCTGTCTAAATCCGGATTAAATAAAGAATCGTTCAAAATACTGGAGATTGGAAGTGGCTTAGGTTATCTTACCTATTCATTAAATAAGGAAAACTATAATGTCATTGGTTTAGATATTTCTCAAACTGCAGTGGACCATGCAAAAGACACTTTTGGAGATCATTATATATGTGCCGATTTATTCGAATATGCTCAGCTTTATCCAGCATCATTTGATATAATAATTTTGACAGAAGTAATTGAACATATCAGCAATCCAGTTGACTTTATCAAATCTATTTTGAAATTACTCAAGCCTCAAGGGAACGCTATCATTACCAGTCCTAATAAATCTTTATATCCTTCTGACATAATCTGGGAGACAGATCTCCCTCCGGTTCATTGCTGGTGGTTTAGTGAAGAATCTATGAAATATATTGCAAGATCTTTAAATATAACTGTAAGCTTTATCAATTTTAATAAGTATTATAAAAAGAATTATAAAGTAATTTCATTAAAGTCCTTGAGAGCCAGTCGCTTGCAAAATCCATTTTTTAATTCGGCTGGAGAATTGATAAAACAGGTAGCAAGTAAAAAGAATACCTTTAAGCCTTATATTCAGGTGCTCATTACCAGAATACCATTTGCATCAGCAGTTTTCAGTAAAATAAAACAATATGTAATGAGTGGTATCGGAAAGTCAAGAGTATTATTTGATAAAGACCTTATCGTCTGCAAAGAGAGAGGGAATACATTGTGTGCAATAATGCATAATAACTGAGTTGATTTTCCAATGAATATTTTAAAGAATGAATAAAAAAAGGGCGCTCCGAAAAGCACCCCCGCTGATTTATCATAATCCCTAAAACCTGAAACCCCATATTAAAAATTTAACCACATTTGGAAGATCCGCAATCTTTGCAGATAAGGCACCCCTCTTCATAGACCAGGTTATCTGAACCACATTCTCCGCATTTGCCTTTTGCTTTTGTTCCGTTTGGTATGTATTTTTTCAACGCTCTTTCAACTCCGTTTTTCCAGTTATTAATCGACTCGCTGTCAAGCTTCAAAGATGTGACCAGATTAACAACATCCTGAATTGGCATTTCATGTCTCAAAACACCTGAGATCAGTTTTGCATAGTTCCAGAATTCGGGCTTAAACATATGAGATAAACCTCCCATTGTTTTCTTATAGCCATATTTGTCGGTATACTGGAAATCATATCTGGTATTCCCATCCTCATCCTTTATTTTTATTATTTTCCCTTTCACGATGCTTTTTGGAATAGGGAATATCTCTTCATCTGCTATACCTGTGAATATCTCATAAGGACGACTCTCTTTAAGTCCGACAAAAGCAACCCATTTCTCTTCACTTATATTAAACCTGATAACATCACAATCGAGCACCTTTGGACGTTTTGGTCGTTCAGGCCTTGCTTCGGTTTTTCCCGCGATAAGGACTCCATTCCTTGATCCGTCACGGTATACTGTAGCTCCTTTACACCCCGATTTCCAGGCTGTAAGATATAATTCACTCACAAGTTCTTCTTTTGCGTCAGCAGGAAGGTTGATTGTAACACTTATTGAATGGTCAACCCATTTCTGAATTGCGCCCTGCATTTTGACTTTAGCTATCCAGTCAACATCATTTGCCGTGGCTTTATAGTAAGGTGATTTTGCGATTATCGTTTCAATCTCCTCATCTCTCATCCTTGTTACTTCATCGGTATCATAACCATTAAGTTTAAGCCAGTCGACAAATTTATGATGGAAAACATTGAATTCTTCCCAGCAATCTCCAACCTCATCCTTGAATGTTACTTTTACATCGAGGTCATTAGGGTTAACTTTTCTTCTTCTTTTATAGAAAGTGGAAAATATAGGTTCAATTCCTGAGGTTGTCTGGGTCATCAGGCTCGTGGTACCTGTAGGGGCTATTGTAAGAAGGGCAATATTTCTGCGTCCGTATTTAACCATGTTATTATACATAACAGGGTCAGCCTCTTTCATTCTTAAAATGAACGGATTATTCTTTTCCCGTTCGGCATCATAAATAGCGAAGGCTCCCCTCTCTTTTGCCAGGTATGTCGATGCTTTATAAGCTTCAAGTGCCAGTGTTTTATGAACCTCAACAGAAAAATTTGTGGCATCATCGCTGCCATATCTCATGCCAAGACCCGCAAGCATATCTCCTTCTGCAGTTATTCCGATACCAGTCCTTCGTCCCTCCTCCGATTTCTTCCTTATATTGCACCAGAGGTTTTTCTCGACATGTTTTATCTCTTCAATTTCCGGGTCAGCACTTATTTTCGCAAGGATCACATCGATCTTTTCAAGTTCAAGATCAATAATGTCATCCATCATGCGTTGAGCTAATCCTACATGTTCTTTATACAAATCAAAATCAAATTCAGCTTTGTCGGTAAATGGATTATTGACATAACTATACAGGTTAATTGCCAGAAGACGACAACTGTCGTAAGGGCATAAAGGAATTTCACCGCAGGGATTTGTTGAAACGGTTGCATATCCCAGATCGCCATAGCAATCGGGAACACTCTCTCTTATTATTGTATCCCAGAATAATACCCCGGGTTCAGCTGACTTCCATGCGTTATGGATAATCTTGCTCCAAAGCTGAACGGCATCGATATCTTTAGCAAATTTCGGGTTATCGGAATTAATTGGATATTGCTGTCTGAAAAGCGTTTTATTTTCAACGGCTTTCATAAAGTCGTCGGTCAGTTTAACTGACACATTCGCTCCAGTGACTTTTCCGCTCTCAAGCTTGGCATCAATGAATTTACCTGAGTCGGGGTGTTTGATTGAGATAGAGAGCATAAGAGCACCCCGTCTTCCATCCTGTGCTACTTCGCGTGTTGAGTTGGAATATCTTTCCATGAAAGGCACCACGCCTGTTGATGTAAGAGCGCTGTTAAGCACCGGAGTGCCTTTGGGCCTTATGTGCGACAGGTCGTGCCCTACACCTCCCCGCCGTTTCATAAGTTGTACCTGCTCCTGGTCTATTTTCATTATTCCTCCGTATGAATCGGATGTTCCATCGTTACCAATCACAAAACAGTTCGATAATGAAGCAATCTGGTAATCATTTCCGATGCCTGTCATTGGACCTCCCTGGGGAACAATATATTTGAAATCTCTGAGAACATTATAGATAAGCTCTTCGGAAAGCGGGTTTTTGTATTTCATCTCTACCCGGTGGATTTCATGGGCAAGTCTGTGATGCATGTCGTCGGGTGACTTTTCATACAGGTTCCCGAATGAATCTTTTAAAGCATACTTGTTTGCCCAAACCCTTGCGGCTAGTTCATCGCCTTTGAAATACTGGATACTTTCTTCAACAGCTTCTTCGTGAGAATAAACAACTTTTTCGTGTCCTCGGTTCTTAGACATTTCAACATTTTCCCCCTTCTCCGTTTTCTGCACCTCGGGCGCTGAATTCTGGTTTTTTGCTTTTTCAGTTGCAATAGCTGATTCCTGGACAAATAGCTCTTCCATATATTTTTGTTATTCTCTGATTTTAATGAGATTAAACGGCCACTGATATTTTAATCGGGTAATTGCTAAATTAATCAAGCATACCTCGTGATGCAAGAGTAAAAAT
>Ga0182027_10013523_pt1 | contig 11365 bp, 10 predicted proteins | sample 712E1DmetaG_FD_121300 | JGI IMG/M metagenome (GOLD analysis project Ga0182027, IMG submission 121300) | Permafrost microbial communities from Stordalen Mire, Sweden - 712E1D metaG (Illumina Assembly) | ecosystem: Environmental > Terrestrial > Soil > Wetlands > Permafrost | place: Sweden...
CAATTCGGTACATTCGCGTCGATGGTCAGCCCCGAGGTCGCAGCCGCCAGAGCCGCCGCGGCCACGGCGCTCGGCGGTGGCACAGGAGCGAACTTCGCCATGTCCAGCTTCATGTCGCCCTGCACGAACGCGGTCACCTCGGTCCCTTGCGGAATGACGATGTCCTTCCCGTGAATGAAGAGAAACAGCGGAGCCGCCGGAAAGAACACAATCGAGGTCGCCACCATCGCGCCCGTCATCGCTCCCACATGGCCGCCGCCCTTGTTGTCCTGCACCGCGCGTAGTTGCAACTTCTCACCGTCGATCAACCGTACCGAGTCCACATTCACATCCAGCTTGCCGCCGCGTCCCATGCTCTTCTTCGGCGACGCATCGGTCACTGTAGCCAGCGCCTGCCCGCCCTTCGCAATCACGGGCACTCCGTCTACATCGACCTCTTCGGTCACCTCAAAAGGCACCTGGTCGCCCGCCTTCGCGGTCGCCGAAGTTAGGTTCTCGCCCAGCCGCAGCTTCACAGCGGTTCCATCTAAGAGTGTGTTTGGAACCGCTACCCGAGGCGCCGCAGGTGCGGTCGTCGCTGCGGGCGAGTTCGCCTGAGCCGGAGGTGCGTTTGTCTGGGCTAGGGAGGGGTAACCGGCGGCAAGGTATAAAGCAAGAAGGACGGCGATGGGACGCTGCATGTTTGGGAACCCGATTTTCGAAGCTTGGAAGTCAGAAATCAAGCTACTCGCAGGGAGCCGCTGATACAAGCGTCAATTTGGCGGGTTCCCATCCTTCTTCAGCCACGCGATTACATCCGAGATGACGGCGCACCCTGTAGACTCCTCAGCGCCTCAATTTGGAGGATTGCTCGGTCGTCAGACTCAGCCACACAGCACCCGCGCCCATCGTTAGGCTTTACTCGATTGCTTGGAGGTCGGCGAGGTTGAACTCGGCTCCCCACATTTGTGGATGACAGGCTTTTAGTATTCGCCTATTCTTCTCCCATGTCAATGCACTACTGCCAACAGGGAGCGGTCAAGCCAAACGTCTATGTGGTGACGTGCAAGAAATGCACCCGCAGCATCCCAGTCGGCGCTCACGAGTTCCCCAGAGGCAATCTGGTGGTCCAATGCTCGCTGTGTGGTGAGTTGCGCCGCTACCGACCCTCAGAGGTGTATCTGGGCTTCCCTGACAGCCATCTCGTACAGCAACAGGTGTCCATCACGCGGAGACGGAAGGGTGGCTGGTGAGCAGCGCTACGGGTCTTGCTCAACTTCCAACACCGCAGACGCTGATCGGCCCGGCTAGGGTGAGGACCCGCCAGAGCCCTACCGTGGTACGCTTTCGGCATGTGCGGGCGCTACTACCGAATCGCCGACAAGCAGACGATCGTTGACCACTTCCATTCCCCTGCGGCAACCGATGAGCCATTTCCGCCCGGCTACAACATTGCACCCGGTACCACCCAGCCCGTCATCCGGCACGGCCGCGACACTGGAGCCCGCGAGCTGGTCGGCATGCGCTGGGGCTTGGTCGGCTTCGGCTCGAGCGGACCGGATCCCAAACGCGTCACCTTCAACGCCAGGAGCGAGAATCTCACCAAGAGCGACCTCTGGCGCGTCCCGCTGCATAAGCGCCGGTGTCTCGTGCCGATCTCCGGCTACTACGAGTGGCGCAAGCCCGACAAGGTACCCTTCCGCTTCACTCTACGTGACGAGCCGCTGTATGCCCTAGCTGGCTTGTGGGATGCCTGGAAGAATCCGACTGGCGACTGGTTGCAGAGCTTCTCGATCATCACCGTGAAAGCCAGCGCCGCAATGAGCACCATCCACGATCGCATGCCTGCCATCCTGATGCCTCCCGAATACGATGAGTGGCTCGATCGTGGGGAGACCGAGCGTCCGCCCACCCACCTGCTTCGTCCATACCCCGAGACCACGCTCCAGATCCACCCGGCAAACCCCAAGATCGGAAACGTACGCAACCAGGGCGTTGACCTGCTCGACCCCCCGTAGCCGCGTCAGTCACCCTTGACGACAACTTCTTCCACTGGATTCTCGGCTTCACGCTGGTCTATTATTCCTCCGGCGCGCAAAGACAGAAGTTTGCGAGTGGTTGCGAGTGATTGAGAGCGGGGCGCCGTCCATCCCAGCGGCTTTTCCGCAGATCCGCCCGTTGGCCTGCCACTAGAATGAATGCCTGGTAGCTGAGCCTGGCCAAACGGCGGCAGCGGGATTTCCTATGGTGAATTCAGTCGTTGGGAATCGTCTGGGCACTCATTGAGTGCATCGGGCTGCTTGCCTGAACCGGGATTAGGCTTCGGCTCCGGGGGGCGTCAAATTCGTAAATGCTGGCCAACTTTACAGACCCGATCCGGAGTGAAATAGCTATTGGCCGCTACCATCTCACGACAGTATCCCAAGCATCGGCACCGGTGAGCCCCCCGCTCTTGAGAAGACGTACGCTGCCAATGACCCGGTTCTTCGGTGCGCTGTCATATTTGTCTATCCGATACGCAGAAGGCGCGCGTCGCATAAGCTGCTTAAACACGGCCTCAATTTGATCGATTTTGGCTTGAGCCTCTGGAATCGTCGCCTTTTCCCTGAGCCACCGAAGACCTTCTCGTGTGAGAAGCTGAGCGAGACTTTCGTGGAGGTTAGCGTCCAGAGCGTTGAACCAGATGTTCAATCGAGCTAGGCGTTCTGCCCAACGAGACTCGTCCCCAAGGACCGACATGCGATCAGCTTTCTCTAGCCCTAGATGAAGCAGTGCGTGGCCCCATTCATGAAGCTGCACTACCTGCGTGAGGTCCTTAGGTGACACCTTAAGAATCTCAGCTACATGACTGATGCCTTTGCGGAAGATTGTGATTTCCTGTGTGCTTGGGTTGTATAGCCCAAGCAAACCGTCAATTGTAATTCCGTCTGTCACATCTGTGAGGCGTATAGGGGGATCCGCCTCGGAGAATGTCTCGGAAGGCATGTGACCATCGGCGAATATCCACTGGTGATCGACCGCGGCTTGGATGATGTGAAACGGTTGTCGCCTCACTTCTGCAAAGACGTCAAGGCCCATTGCGAACTCCGTCGGATCCATATGCCCATTCTATCTTGCTAATCCTGGGCACCGAATCTCACAGGGAGATGAAATCGCAAGGAATCTCTCTCCCGGCTTCAGGAGCGTTCTGAATCGGTACCAAATCGAATGCAATACTTCTCGGCTTCCGGAGATTCTACAATCGCATGCTGCTTCGGAATTAAGTGGAGATGACCTTATTGTGAATCGTCAGCCTGGAACCCGATAACCCTTAGCTCGACTTTAGGCACCATCGATGGGGACTTGGGTGGGTAATCGGCAATTTTGGAACCGTCTTCGTAGCGACCCTCGTAGTAGTTTCTAGCGTCACGGCCTTCTTCGGACACGAGCTTTCTGACGGTTTTTGTCAGGTTTGGCGGGATATCGGGCTCGTAATTGAAGTCTTCAAAATCCATGATTGACCCTGAGAAATCGCGATAAATGATGCGTACCTGGATGTTGTGAATGGCTTCGGGAAGTTTGTTAGTCAACCGAAATTCGAACGCACCCCATGGTATGTTCAGGCCTCTCCAGAATTCGAAATTGCTAGCAATCACGCCGGACTCGGCCCGCGCCCCAACTCCGTCTACTATCGACTTTCTTTTGGAAGTATTATCTTCTGCCCGCCCAAGCGGCGTTACCGGCATTTGTGTGGAGGTCGTGCCGATGAGCTTTGAGAGATAGGCCACAGGCACTGCCAGATTGAGATTCTGCCCATTACTAAATGTTGCCTCTGCCACACCGATTACCTTGCCCGAGAAGTCCATGACGGGTCCTCCGCTACTTCCCGGAGATATTGGCGCTGTCATCTGCAGGATCGAGTCCGAGTCAAGGATCCTCAGCCCGCTGATGATTCCCTCAGAGAATGTCCCTTCAAGGCCAAGAGGGTTTCCAACGACGAAAACATTATCTCCGACGACCGGGTTTGCGTTGGGCCCAAGAGGGAGGGATGGCGCGGAGCTATTGACCTTCAGAAGCGCAAGATCGCCGTGAACGTCAAGGGCGATCGTTCCGAGTATTTGGAGCTTGTGGGTATCCCCGATCAACTTGGCAGTTCCGCTGGATGCTCCTTCAAGCACGTGGGCGTTTGTCGCTATGATGCCACTCGAAACAAAAAAGCCACTTCCGAGGCTTAGGGGCTGCCCATTCCCATCGTTCATCTCCAAGAGAACAACGGATTTGAATGCGACGCGTGCAATGTCTCGTGGTGTCTGCGCGGCGCAAATGCACGACAGCACCAGGACGGCGATTGGAATGCGAATGATGTTCATTTGATCCTCTTTCTCTGTGGCGCGCCTTACATATGGTCTACAGGGGACAGCTAAAATTCTAGACCATGCTGGGGGAGCTTCGCTGAGCATCGAGTCGTTTGAACCGTACCCGTCGGGAGGCGAAACAGAGCCTTCATTTGGATAGACCGAGCGCACCCCAGATCCAACGGTCGGAAATGTGTCGCGCACGGGGCAATGTGGCTCAATATAGGCGCATTGTGGTTCAATATAATTGACAGCGGTTCCCCCGAGACCTACGGTGCTCGACGGTAAATTGCTGCCAAGTGGAAGATCCGCGAGTGCTCAATGGCGGAGTGGGCGATGACATACACGTCTCACCGTGTTTTGCCGAAGATTTTGCCCAGCGATATAGCAACCCGTCGTGCGCACATTGCAATGATCGCTGCCCGTTGGGCGTGAATGATGGTCGTCGAGCGGCAGAACGAGGCTCAGCTTTGGCCAATTCGAGGTGGAAGTGGAAGGCGAGCAAGCACAATGTTTGTCAGTGGACCTGCCACCACAGCAACTTCTTTGGTTCCATTGGTTGCGTAGTCGCGAATTCCTAAGAGCCCTAGCAAGTCTTTCAGAGGATCGCCCGCCACTGAATGAGCGTACGGAATACTCGCCAGAGCTTCTGCATCGAGCCAACGCGCGCGTTCAAAGTTTTGAGCTGCTCTTCGCTCGCATGCGGCGCATTGAGGGCTATTTGGGCGGTTGTCGAAAGCCGTCCGTGCCTGCTAGCCCCTCTACACTCGAAGCCGCTAAGACGATTCGAGCAAATATAGAGCGGGGCGACAGTGATGAGGCAATTGCCTTGTTCCTGGGAAAATGGCGAGAACCGAACAAGAAGCGTGGTCGTCCAAAAGGGTCGAACGACTCCGACAGCATGGCCGTACTTGCGCTCCAGTTGCACGACAGCAACCCAAAGTTTTGGACCTGGCCGAAGGTCGCCGACCGACTGCTCAATTGCAAGTCGCACAAGGCGCACAGCTCGGATTCCGAATGCACAGCTAAGTTAAAGCAGGCAGTGAGCCGTCTTCGCACATTTCTGAAAGAGCTTCAGTCCGATTAGACGTCCCCGCCGTAACATTAATTGTCATCATTCTTATCACTGGCCATCAGCATTCATTGGCTCTACGCTTCCTTACATGGCGGCCAAAGCGGCCCGCCACAGGAATGGAGAAGAGCAATGACCGAAATTGAGAATGAATGGAAGCGTCTACAAGAACATCTTCGGCTCGTCGCCGAAAGCGGGACCGGTGAATACGTGTGTACTCCTGCTGGAAGCTTGAAGTTGGAACAAATTCGCTTGCGCGCCGTTGCTGCGGGGCTGAGGAAATACGCTATCGTCTTCGCGCGCCTACCCTCAGCGAACCCGTACGTGTCGGACGAGCCAAACAAAGTGACATGGCGATTGGAGGGCAGGACTGAGTTTGGCCGATTCGTTTGGTTCGTTGATCAATTGGATAAGGCTTTGGCCACAGAGGAACTCGCCCAAACGATTCTGACCCAACTTGAACTCTTTTGTAGCGATTACGAGAAAGAAATCCAATGGTAGTTGCGGCACTCGAAGGCGCTTGATTGGCCGACACTTGAAACTCCCGACCGGCAAGCTCGGTTGGCGTTCTTTGCCAGAGGCTTGCTACTGGAATCGTTTCATCTACCAGTGCGGAGCCGTTTGTGGGGCGCACGCATTTGGTCAAGAATCTCGCGGCAAATAGATTCGAATCGCGGAGTCTAGGCTCCCAGAATCTCCTGGTTTTGGAAAGGCGAATGCAATCGCTCTCGGCTCCTCGGAACACGCACTTGGGAGAGCCATTCTGGCAGATTTTTGGAACGCCTCTAGAAAGCGTAGCTGTGTCAAAGGGCGGCAAGTTGAACACGGGCAATTCCTCTGGTCACCACTGAGTCAAGTGCTTGAGTTAAGACGGCTTACCCCTCGGCGAGCAGATCACTACCGGCAAACGCCGCAGTGTCCGATTTTCCTTCCCCCCGAAAACAAGGATGCCGATGAGGCGCATGGACAACGGTTTCAGGCGGAGATGCAACGCCTGATGGCGGCCGGCGCGTACAACAATCTGCTCTAGTCGGCCGTCGTTGCCTCCGTCGGATTAATGCGTATCCACTTGCCTTTCTTCGGAATGACAAGCCGGCTGACATGGGCAAATTCAAAGTCGTCGATGTCCGGCGGATGATCCATATCTACGTCTACTGGCGTGGATTCCTTCTGCGCCCGGTCGATCATCTCGATCACCGCGGCGTCGTCCTCGGGCGTCTTCTCTTTACTTTGATCTTTCTTTTCCCGCCAGGTAGGGAGCAGGTGCTCGTCCCAAAGCTGCGTGACGAGCGGGGCGACACCGTCCGGTGGGGATGTTGCGAATTTATACACGCCCTGCGCCGTGAGTTCCGGGGGAAGCTGAGCGTAGTGCTCGTCGATCCTTTTGAGATCGGCCTTCAGTTCCTGCCCCCTCACGAACGACTGGTTATCGCGGAGGAAGAGCGGGACGACGCGCTCGTGCAGCTTGTCGCTCGAAACGAAGACCATGCAGAACGGTAAATAGTACAGGTACGCGATGTCCACCTTGTTGTCCGCTTTTCCTGCCGGGCGAACGCGGGAGATGAGATCCGCGGCGATCGCGAGCTGGAAGAAGAAATCGACGGAAAACATATGGCGGAAATACGGAGCGAACTCGCCGATCGGGCGCTTTCCTCCGGCGACCCATCGGCCGATAACATCGTCATGGAAGTCGATCGGCACTCCGAGGAGCGCCAGGCCGAAGCGGATCGCCTTTTCCTCGTCCATGAGATCGATCAGTGTGTCGGCGATACGCTTGGCGTCTGCCAGCGTTTTCGGCTTCCTGAAGCTTCCATAGAATTCCTTGAACAGCGCGTAGTTGGCCGAGTGGTCAATGTTCGTGACGTTGCGTCGCCACACCTTCGCGATCTGGCGTTCGAGGTCGAGGAACTGGCCACGCTGCCACCGATCGAGCGCTTCCTCCTCCTTGCTCCTCTCGTAAATGACGCCTTGCTTCCCGTCGAGCTCCACGAGCTGTCCGCCGGCGCGGGGAATGCGGCCGTCCATGGGGATCTTCTGGCCGTTCAGCTCCGCCCAGAGAAGGGTTCCGTGATGCGTAGCCATATGCGATTGCAGGTCCGGCGTCTTCTGCGCAAGAGCGCCGACCACCTGCTCTGGCGTACGTCCGCCGTGCACCTCCTTCTCGAGGTCGGCGAGCGTTTCCACGAAGAAAAGCGGGGTGATCGCGGTCAAAAAGAAATTGTCGAGCCACACCGCCTCGTCCACGTTCAGCGACTGCAGGAACGATTTGTCGAAGATGAGGATCGGGCCGGGAGGCATACACCAATGATAGTGCGGTAGAGCCCCTGCAACCAGATAGGCAATGGGAAACGTCGCAGCGTCCGATTATCCTACTCCGACCCGGTCATGAGATCACGGTACGCTGGCCCAAGACTGATCGGGGCCGTGCAGATCACTGATTTCGCCACAGGATTGAGATCAGGGGTAGAATCTTGACGAGTCGCGTAGGACGGATGAGCAATGACTGGAACCGTGACAAGTCCACTAATTCGACGATTGACGATCGAGCGGTTCCACGGGATCAATAAGCTCGTTTGGCATCCCACGCCTGGCGTTAATGTCATCTTGGGCGGCGGCGACGTTGGTAAGACCACGATCCTCGAAGCGATCGCTCTTTTGCTTCACCCGACAAATACGGTGGCACTTTCGGATGCCGACTACTGGCGACGTGAAGTTGAGAATGGATTCTGCATCGAGGCGGTGATGTCATTACCTGACGGATGTGGAATAAACCAGCAAACGAAGAATGCGTGGCCATGGGAATGGAACGGTATAGAACCGATCCAGCCCGATATGGATAAAGAGCCCGGGAGCAAGAACGCGAGCGACACTGTTTACTGCTTGCGAGTTCGCGGAACGGCAGATTTCGATGTCGCGTTCGAGGTACTGCAACCTGATGCCACATGCGACCACTTTTCTGTCTCCGCGCGGCGTGCAATCGGCCTCGTCCGCCTGGGCGGAGACGACCGTAATGACCGAGACCTTCGCCTTATTCAAGGGTCGGCGCTCGACAGGCTCCTATCTGACAAGACACTGCGGTCGAGACTCGGCAAATTACTGGGCGCCAACGACGTTGAACAGGAATTGCATGAAGATGCAAAAGCGCGGCTTACGGAGCTGGATGAGGCGTTTCGAAAAAGCGCACTCCCAGAAAAACTGGGGCTAGGACTGACCGGCGGACAAGGTTTCACACTTAATGCGCTGATCGGCCTAACGGCGAGCAAGGATGGCATCGATTTGCCACTCGCAACCTGGGGCGCAGGAACGCGGCGGCTGGCAGCTCTTGAGATCGCCGCAGCGCACCACGGTGAATCTCCAATTGTTGTGGTCGATGAACTCGAGCGCGGTCTCGAACCCTATCGACAACGAAAACTCATGGACCAACTGCACAAGAGTAGCTCCCAAGTATTTCTTACGACACATAGCGCAGCTGCGCTAAGTGCAGTAGGTGATGCCAGCGTTTGGTACATGGACACAGACGGATCCATAGGGCGGTTGCCGGCTAAGGCCATGCTGCACGAGAAGGGTGACCCTGAAACCTTCCTTGCCCGCATCGCCGTCGTTGTCGAGGGAGCAACGGAAGTGGGTTTCGTTACCGCTCTACTGAAGAGGGCGGTCGGCACAGATCTACTGGCACATGGGATATGGGTTACGGACGGTCATGGCAACGACACCACACTCGAATTGCTGGAAGGTCTCGCAAATAGTGGCCTGAAATTCGGGGGCTTCGCGGACAATGAATCGCGTTTTCCGGATAGATGGGCGGCGGTGAAACAGAGGCTGAACAATCTTCTCTTTCGCTGGCCGAGCGGCTGTACTGAAGAAAACATCATCATGCTCGTGCCGCCTGCAAGCTTGGAGGCATTCATTCGTGACAAAGAGGACGAACAAACCGGGGAGCGATTGCGAACGTTGGCGTATCGGCTCGGCCTGGAAGAAAAGGACCTTCCTTCCATCAAGGCTCACTGCACGGACCTGACTGCAATCATCATCGCCGCAGCAACGGGCACGGTTCCGGACGATAAGAAGAATGCGGACAAAAGCGTAAAGAAGGCGCTCCAGAAGCACGCAGAAAGATGGTTCAAGTCTGTGGATGGTGGCCGGGAGCTTGCCGACAAAGTGTTTGCCTTTGGTCTTTGGCCACAGCTTAAGCCACAACTCCTACCCTTCCTCAATGCCATCCGCGCGGCAGTATCTCTACCCCAAATTACCGATCTTCCGTCATGAGCGATGCCTCGGTTGCCGCTGCCTTGCGATCAGACGCGCGACTGGTCGTAATCGAAGCTCCCGCCGGCTGTGGCAAGACTTACCAAGGCGCAGAATATGCTCGCGATGCAGCGCCGCTGATAGGCCGCGGCAGGATGTTGATCCTTGCCCACACCCATGCTGCCTGCGACGTGTTCGCCTCGCGGACTCCGGGCCTCGCGCGCCGCGTTGATATTCGTACCCTCGACAGCCTCATCGTTCAAATCGCGGCAGCTTACCATATACCGCTGCAGCTTCCCCCAGACGCCGGGGCCTGGGCTCGCATGCACAAAGATGGCTACCGTCAGTTGGCGCGAAAAGTTGCGGAAATCCTTCGCTGCTCGCCAATGATTGCGCGATCACTCGCACAACGTTATCCGATCATTGTTTGCGACGAGCATCAGGATGCGAACGCCGATCAGGAGGCAATAGTGCTGGCTTGCTACGAGGCCGGCGCATCATTGCGGATATTCGGCGACCCAATGCAGCGCATCTACGGAAGCAAGAAGATGGCGGACATTGAGGCGGATACAAAACGATGGGAAAGTCTAAAGGGGGGATCAGAATTCTTCGAGGAACTTGATACACCACACCGGTGGGCCAGCGGCTCGGAACGGCTTGGATATTGGATACTGGAAGCACGTGAGGCTCTGCGCTCCGGCGGGAGGGTGGACCTTAGGGGGTATCCTCCAGCTGGCGTCTCGGTCCTTTTCGCCGAAAACCAGGCCCCACGTCACGGCGCATACATCCTTGCGACCGAAGAAGGAAGACCGATTCGCAGATTGGTGAGAGATAATAATTCCATTCTGGTGCTCTCTGCGCACAATTCGACGGTAGATGCGATGCGTGCGTTCCTGGGTCGCACAGTACCCATTTGGGAGGGCCATGTGCGTGACGGGTTATCGGCCCTGGTTGAGGTCATGGAATCGCACGCCGGAAACGCCGCAAAGATCACAGAGGCGGCGATTACCTTTATGCAGTATGTCGCCAAGGGGTTTTCCTCGTCCGCTTACGGTAATACACTGCTGGCTGAAGTGTGTGACGGCTGCATTGCGCGGCGCAGCCGCAAGCCAGCCAAGATACAGACCCTGGGCCGCGTGCTGTTGGAGGAACCTAATCACAAGGGCGTGGCGAGGCTTCTGGTGTCAATCGAGGCGCTGGCTCGGACGGATCCCGACTTTGACACAGTTAAACTAGATTGCCACCGAGAATTCTGGGACGCAGTTCGGCTAGGGGAGTTTGAACGTTCAAGCGAAGGATTCGCCGAAATCTCCCGCCGACGCAGTTCAGTGCGTCAGTCAGTTCCCGCAAAAGCACTCAGCACAATCCACAAAGCGAAGGGACTCGAATGCGGCAACGTGCTCATTGTCCCGTGCGATGCGGCTCACTTTGGTGATACCCATGCAGCCCGCTGTAGCCTCTACGTAGGCATGAGCCGCGCAACAAGGTCGTTGTCTATAGTCGTCTCTCGCAACAAGCCAAGCCCGTTAATCGTACTTTAGGAACGTAACGCCGTTGCATTCACACATCGATGCGGACTGTGGGATCCGAGCCTGACCGCCCGACCCAACAGGCAGCACTGCCCGACCCCGCCGGCCTCACCACCTCCACCCGCCTGGACAAGTTCACACGCCAGCTCCTCACCCAGACCGGTCTGCTCGGCACGATCAGCAACGCCGAGCGAGACCCCGCCGCC
>Ga0182027_10013524_pt1 | contig 11365 bp, 6 predicted proteins | sample 712E1DmetaG_FD_121300 | JGI IMG/M metagenome (GOLD analysis project Ga0182027, IMG submission 121300) | Permafrost microbial communities from Stordalen Mire, Sweden - 712E1D metaG (Illumina Assembly) | ecosystem: Environmental > Terrestrial > Soil > Wetlands > Permafrost | place: Sweden...
GACGCCCTCCACGAGCGGCGCGGGCATCACGATCACCAAGAGCGGCACATCTGACGCCAATCGTATATACTTCTGGGCCTATCCCGGCGAGATCCCGGTTTTCGACTTCTCGAAAATGATCATATCGACGAGCACGTATACCCATGGGTTCGTCGTCACCGGCAGCTGGCTTCATATCAAGGGCCTCGAGATCTGCAAGGTCCCCATGAACACCAACTCCAATTGCGGCATGCACCTTGATAATACCGGCAACAACATCATTGAGTTGATGAACTTTCATCACAACTGCGGCGCGGGGTTGTTCATCGACGATACCAAAGGGAGAGGCGGTCACTTGGTCCTCAATTGCGATTCGCATGAGAATTACGATCCCACCGGAAGGCAAGGCAACGGGCAAAATGCTGATGGTTTCGGGTGTCATTACCAACCAGCGGGCTCGGGCACCAGTACCACATTCAGAGGCTGCCGTTCATGGTGGAACAGCGATGACGGTTTTGACTGCATAAACCAGGGTGTTGCCGTGCTCATAGAAAATTGTTGGAACTGGCTTCAAGGTTATGAAGCCGGAACAATGACGTCGGCGCCGGATGGCAACGGCAACGGTTTCAAAGTCGGCGGATGGGGCTTGCCGCCCACCAAATATCCGACCCCGGTGCCCCAGCACACGGTCAGAAATTGCCTGTCATTCTTAAACAAAGCCGCGGGGTTTTACCAGAACCACCAACCCGCGAACAATTATTATTACAACAACACCTCCTATAACAACAGGGGTGGCGACTTCAATATGCTCGGCTACGATCTCAGCACGGGGGCCGGCACAGGCATGGGAATATACAGAAATAACATCGCCTATCTGGGCACCGCGACGACAAACGCTACCGGCGCCGACGCCTCGTACAATTCGTGGGACATTTCGGGGCTTACGGTAGCAGCTTCCGACTTTTTAAGCGTTGACACAACGGGAGTTTACGGTCCGCGAAAGGCCGACGGAAGCCTGCCCGATATTAAATTCATGCATCTGGCGGCAGGCAGCAATTGTATCGACAAAGGGACCAACGTCGGGCTTCCCTACACCGGCGCGGCCCCGGATTTAGGGGCCTTCGAATACGGCGCCACCACGCCGGTGCAAGATAATCCCCGGACCGCGTTCAGCCCAAACATTACCGTGCGTACCGGCGCGATGCTGAAACTGGAAGGCCTTGCCCGAAGCAACAGGTCCGCCATAGCGGACGGCCGGACCGCCCGGTATACCATTACGGGCCAGCGGATATACCCGAATAATTCCGGGGCGGAGTCAATACCGGGTGTTTATATTGAAAAGCATTTGACGGATTAGACACTGCCGACCGCGCAGGTAATGCGCATAGACGTCTCGGGTTTAAGCAACGGCGTTTATTTCCTGCAAGTGTATTCAAACGGACAATGCGCCACGTTCCGTTTTTCGAAGAAGGATTAATGGGGCAAGCTATCTTTTTAGGGTGAGGTTAGCCCTTCCGGCAATACGAAGCGTAAAATTGCTCGTAATCTTCGAGGTTTTTTTCAAGCAATGCCGGCGTGTCAAGGCCATAGGGGCATTTCGTCCGGCATTGGCCGCATTGTGTGCAGTCATTGACGAGGCGCATCTTGTCGCGCCACTCGTCGGTCATGAAATTCTGCGACGGCGCCCGGCGCAGCAGCAGCGACATGCGCGCCACCCAGCTTATTTCAATTCCCGCCGGGCACGGCATGCAATACCCGCACCCCCTGCAAAACATGCCGGCAAGCTCCATCCGGTCCTTGCGTATCAAATTCCACAAGGCCTCGTCAAGAACAGGCGGGTCCGCTTCGAGAGCGATGAACTCGTCCAGTTCATGCTCATGTTGTATGCCCCAGATCGGCAGGACGTTTTCGAATTGCCGCAGGAAGGCAAAGCTCGTTTTCGCGTTCGTGATGAGACCGCCCGACAGGGCCTTCATGGCGATCAGCCCGCAATCGTTTTCCCTGCAAAGCGCCACGAGTTCCAGATCGTCTTCCGACGATAAAGAGCTGAGCGGAAACTGGACGGTATCATAGCGGCCCGACCGCGCGGCCTCAATCGCGTTGCTCAGCCTGTGACACGACACGCCGATGAACCTGGTCAGCCCGCGCTCCCGCGCTTCCAGCAGGCCCGCGTACGCGCTTTCGGGGTCGTTGGCGTCGGGAAGCGAAGCGGGATTGTGCAGTTGCAGTATGTCAACATAGTCGGTTTGCAGTTTTCCCAAGCTGACGTCCAGGCTTTTCAGAACATCATTCTTTGTCATTGCCATCGCTTTCGTGGCTATCACCACGTCGCCCCGCATTTGCGACAACGCGTTGCCGATCTTCTCCTCGCTATCAGAGTAATAGCGCGCTGTGTCGAAGAAGTTTATCCCGCCCTTAAACGCCTTGTTAAGCAGTCTGACCGCCTCGTCCATCGAGGCCCGCTGTATCGGCAGGGCGCCGAAGCCGCTCCTGCCTACAAAAAGGTTGGTCCTGCCCAAACGCATTTTTTCCATGGAGACCCCGCTATGCCGTTACCCGGGCAATGAAATGCCGGACGCCAGAAACAGGAACTGCCGGAAAAGATTTTCCCGTTTTGTCGACGGCCCGCAAGACTAAAATATACTACAAAAAAAACGAAATGCCATGACCTCCGCGGTTTTAAAAAATTTAGCAATTATTCCAAATAATAGGTATATTATCGTTTGTAGTCTATTTGACTCTAAAAAATTTGCGAAAGGATTTCTTATGATCAAAAACCATTGCAATTCCATACCTTATTTAATCGTTTTAGCAATATTCATCTTTTCAGCAACCGCGCAAGTTCCGGCAAATGCCGTATGGCAATCTACGGCCACCTTCGGTTCATGGTCCAACGGCGGTTATTCGCTCACGAACGATGTCTGGGGGTCGGGGGCCGGAACGGAAACGATCTGGGCGATTTCCTACAGCGATTGGGGCGTGGTCGCGAATCATCCCAACACTGGCGGCGTAAAATCATATCCCCATTGCGGCAAAATGGTAAACCAGAAGCTCAGCGCTTTGAAAAGCGTTACCAGCATTTATTCCGTTACGGTACCCAGCAGCGGCTCCTATGAAACGGCATATGATATCTGGTGCAACAACAATGCGTATGAAATCATGGTCTGGGGCACCAAGACCGGCGCCGTAGGTCCCATAGGCAGTTCCCAGGGGTCGGCGGTCATCGGCGCCGATACCTGGACCGCTTATAAGGGCTCCAACGGGTCCAATCAGGTTTTTTCCTTTTTACGGACCGCCAATATTTCCACCGATACGATTGACGTTTTGGCAGTACTGAACTGGATCGAAACCAAGGGCTGGTTTGGAGACGTGACCCTGGGAGACGTTGAGTTTGGTTTTGAAATAACTTCTTCGAGCGGCGGTCTGGATTTTAACTGCAACAATTTTTCCGTATCATTTTCAACGGGGACCAATGTCGTGACCGGCAGCGGCCGGATGAACGCGGTCCATTTTTATCCGGCTTCTCTTCACAAGGCCATGTGGTTGGACGGGGGCCCGGCCGGAGAAAATAAGGTCCGCGAATATTTTAATATCCGCGGACAGCATATTTCCGGCGGTATAGGGGAACAACTAATACTTTATTGAGTCTTGCTTACCAATCATTTTTTTTAGCAGCAATAACCTTTTTTCATTTTCTCAGGCCTCACCCGGTTGCCGGTTCGGGCCGATTCCAAAAGCGCCATGATCACGGCCACGTTCGCGCGGCTGTCTTCGAGTGGAACATGCTGAGGCTTGCCGTCCAGCACTGCGTTTTCCATGTCTTCAATCTCGCCCAGATACGAATCACCGTCCGGGACCTGGATTGACTCGGTCCGGTCGCCATGCAGGACCTCAATGGACTTGTCATTCTCAGGCTTAAACGGCCGTGCGACAAGAATTGATCCTTCGGAGCCTACTATCTCCATGCCGGTGCGGTAGGGTGAACGAAAGCCGGACTCAAACTGCGCAAGCAGGCCGCCCTCAAACCGCATCTGCCCAACGAACACCTCGTCGATGCCGGAAGGGCCGAGCGCTTGCATTCCGAAAACCTCAACCGGTTCCGTGGCGGCAATGAGGCGCGTGAAACTGATCGGATAGCATCCAACGTCCCATATGGAGCCGCCGCCCATTTCGGGATATAACCGCACATCGCCGGGGTTGGTAAGGTTGAAGGTGAACATGCCCTTGACGACTAAAAGATCGCCGACCGCGCGCCGCTTCACCAGCTCGATCACCTTCAACGTCTGCGGATGGTGTTTATACATGAACGCCTCGGCGATGATCACGTGGTGCTTTCGGGCCGCCTCGATGATCCGGTCGACTTCGATCGTCGACAGCGCTAGCGGCTTTTCGCACAGCACGTGTTTGCCGGCTGCGGCACATTTGATTGACCATTCCGCGTGCAAATGGTTCGGCAGGCTGATATACACCGCGCGTATGTCCGGATCGTCAAGCATCGCTTCGTAGGAGCCGAAAATCCCGCGAATGTCCCATTCTTTGGCATACGCTTCGGCCGTGGCCCGGTCACGGCTGGCGACCGCCGCCAGCTCCGAACGCCGTGATCGGCGTATCGGAGGAATCACGGCGCGGTTAATTCGCGCCGTGCTGAGAAGCCCCCATTTCAATTTTTCCATACATGAATAAATTATGTATTTCCCTGACAAAACGCAATTTTTATCCTCTTTATGGTCCCCAAAAAATTTTCCACAGGGATGGAAGATGCCTCGCAGCTTGCTGCGAGGTTCTTCACTGGAAAAGCTCCGGGGCTGAAAAATTTTTTGACAAAATCAGCCTAAATGAGTATATTCTCATATTATACCCTCCCCAGAAAAAAAATATCGATCGATTATTGGAAAGGAAATATTGGCAATGGACCGTTCGTTAATCACCGGGTTGCTTTTCGCGGCCCTAGCTGCAATTCCGGCATTCCCCTCCCCGACGGACACGACGGACGATAAAAAATTGACCGCTTTCGGTTGCATGCACTATTCTTTCGGCCAGATGGAAAGCGGCACCTTCGATGGCCAGGAGTTGACCCACGTATGGCTGCAGAGGCTGGTGGGAGATTTGACCCTGAAGGTAAAACCGGCCGAAAGGATTACCCTGTATCTCGGAGCAGAAGTGGACATGAATTTCTCCTTGACCGAAAATTATCTTTACATGGAGACACTTATCCGATATGTAAACATATACCCATTCCATTTCGAAGGCGTCGTGTCGATCCTCGACAAACCGGATGCCAATCTTGAATTCGGCATCGGCTCGTTTCCCTACAAATACAATGAGGATTCAAGGGACCTCGGCGAATATTTATTCAGAAGCTCATGCTATCCGCCGAACCTTATCACCGCATTCGATTTTTCCGAGGCCTGGCTGATGGGCGCTCGGATCCACAACACGCTTTTTAATGCGATCACCCAGGATTTGATGCTCATCACCGAAACCAACTATCCTCCGGTAAACGACTACTCGCTCGCATATATCGCCTCGGGGAAAATCGGGTATGGTCTCGAGATTGGCGCAGGTGTGGATTTTCATCACCTGTTTTCAGTTGACGAGACCCAGACAACCCCCAAATCAACAGTTAACAACATGTATGTCGACACGTCAAAAACTCCCCCTGATACAGGGTATTACACTTTCAGGGGAATCAAACTTATGGGAAGATTCTGTTTCGATCCCAAAGCGCTTTTCAGCGCCGACTTTTTTGGAAAGGAAGACCTTCGCCTGTATTCGGAAGTAGCGATGCTCGGTCTGAAAGATTATCCTGGTTTCTACACCAACCTTTCCCAGCGGATCCCGATAATGATAGGGTTTAATTTTCCCTGTTTCAAGGTCCTGGATGTTCTTGCCGTCGAAGCCGAGTATTACTCCAACCCGTATGCAAACAGCTATGCAAACCAGTTTCCCTCCGGTGCTTCCTCAAAATTGCCTCTACCCATTCCCGACGGAGGCCCGACCCATAATGACGATAATTGGAAGTGGGCCGTGTACGCAACAAAAACCTTTTTCCAGAATTGCAGCCTTATTTTCCAGGTTGCCGACGATCATATGCGTACCAGGGAAGCCAACTTGAACGTAGCCGACATGAATGAGGCACTGCATCACGGTGACTGGTACTATATGGGCAAAGTAAAATTTACGTTTTAATATTCATTTTTTAAGGAGGAATGTATGCGTTCCGTACAAGAAAATATCAGGGTGATTTTTATCGTCTGCATAGCGTTTGTTTCCATTGCTTTCGGCGGTATTATCAGCTTTGATCAGAATTGGAAATATATCGATGGCGATCCAGCGAGCGCCCAGACAACTACTTTTAACGATGCGGCCTGGACGCCGATCAATGTTCCCCATGATTTTTGTATCACCCATCCGATAACGGGCGGAAGCCAGGCCTGGGGATACTTTACGGGCGGGACCGCATGGTACAGGAAACATTTCACCCTCGCTGCGGCCGATATCGCCAGTAAAGTCTTCCTTGAATTCGACGGAATACAGCAACTATCCACGGTCTATGTCAACGGCGTCTCGGTCGGCACGAGCGGTTACGGATACATACCCCTGAATTTCGACATTACCGCCCAATGCGTGGCCGGTGATAACGTGGTGGCTGTACGGGTGGCAAGCGGCACAACGCGCTGGTATTCAGGCGCCGGAATCAACCGGCACACCTGGCTTAAAACGCTGGGCCTGGCGCGGATCGACTGGTTCGGGGTTTATGTCACCACGCCCGATAACACCGGCGCGGTGAATGTAAGCACTACGATTGTGAATAACAATGCTTCGGCCCAGACCTGTTCGGTCTCGTCCACTATTTTGGACGTGGACGGCAACACGGTCACCACAGGTCAGACGTCGATCAGCGTCCCGGCAAGCGGCAATGCCGCTGCAAGTCAGAGCCTCACGATTCCAAATCCGGTCATCTGGGACCTGAACACGCCGTATCTTTACCGCGTTAAAACGGCGATTTCGATTGGCGGGACGGTCGTTGACTCGGCAATCACCTCATTCGGCATCAGGCAAATCGCCTGGAACGTCACGAACGCATTCACGCTGAACGGAAAAAAGGTCCCGCTCAAGGGCATGTGTTCCCATGAAGCCTGGGGCGCCCTGGGATCGGCCTTTAACGAGGAGTATTATGAGCGCACGTTTCACATCATTAAAGACGTAGGCTACAACTCCCTGCGCAGCTCCCATAACCCGCGTGACCGCGGGGCCATCAGCCTGTGCGACAGAATGGGGTTCTTATTGCTTGACGAACTCTACGATAAATGGGACGCGGCCCATTCAGATTTTACCAATAGCTGGAGCGCCAGCCTTAAGACCTTTGTCAATCGCGACCGGAATTGCCCGTCGGTAATCTTGTGGTCGGTGGGCAATGAAACCGATGAACAGGGTTCCGGCGATTTGACGACATTCACTTCAAAATATCAGCCGATGGCCACATACATTCATGCGAACGACTATCGGAAGGTTTCCGCCGCCTTCATGAATATGGGTCAACAGACCAGTTTTGCCCAGCTTATGGACATCGGGGAATTCAATTACGCGAGCGCAATTTACTCCGGGTATCACAGCGCGCTGCCGAACCTTGCCATGCTCGGCTCCGAAGAGTACTCGGGAAACCCGATGATTGCTGTTTCCTGGCCTATCGTAAAGTCATTAGGCAGCTATGTCGCCGGGAATTTCACCTGGGTCGGCCTTGATTACATAGGAGAACCGAAAGTCACGTCCACGAGCGCCCATGTGCGAAACGCGGCCACGATCGACATGGTTGGAAACGTCAGACCGTACATGTGGGTCTGGACCAGCAAATTCGCCGAAAGTCCCATGGTAAAAATTATCGTCCAGGACAGCAGGGTGGACCGGCCTTTGACCACGGCCAACTCCCAGATGGATTATCCGATGATGGTATGCCACTGGACCCATCCGTATATGGCTTCGAGCCCGGCAACGACCGTGGTGACGCCAACCAACTGCGACAGCGTCCAGCTCTTTATCAATGGCGCATCGCAGGGCGTGAAAAAGCTCCTCTCGGGAGCCAACGACACCGCTTTCAACTGGAGCGTCAACTATGCGGCGGGAACGATCAAGGCCATAGGCTATAAATTCGGCGCCGCATGGTACACCGACTCGCTCATGACGGTGACCGGCACGCAGAAAATTTCCCTGACCCCTGACCGCCCGGTCATGAAAGCCGACGGTCTGGATCGGGTCTATGTCAAGGTTACCGTTACCGATGCGAACGGCTCGTATGTGCCCACAGCCAATCAGGACATTACTTTTAATGTTACCGGCCCGGCAACGATCATCGCGAAACAAAATTCCGACGCCTGGGCCGATTTCCGGGTAGGGACCGCCTATTATGGCACCTGCCTTGTAGCCCTGCAATCGACCGGAGCAACAACGGGCGCCGTCACGCTCACGGCCTCCGCCACCGGCCTTACAGGCGGCAGCTTGACAATTCCAGCGAGTTCAACGTTCGCGGTAGTCCCCTATGTGTTCGGGCTTTCCCAAGCGGACGCAGTGACGAAAATAACCGGCAGGGGCCTCAACGTCGGCACCATCAGATATCATTATAGCGCATCCGTTTCGAACGGCAACGTGATCGACCAGAACCCCGTTTATTGGGACACTGTCGCGAACGGAGCGACGGTTGACCTCGTTGTCTCTTCAAGCGTCCCAAAAGCCGACCAGGTTGTCAATGTGTCATCTCCCCGGTCCTCCGGTTTTTCCGCCGGTCCGGGTCTGTCTGATATAAGGATCATCGCCGGAACCCATTCCATCGATTTTTCCGTTCCGAATATTGACAAGGCAGCGAACCTGAGGCTGGATTTGTTCACGCTCCAGGGGAAATACGTGCAAACGCTTTTCAACGCCGAGACCAGGGGCGGGAAATTTTCAATTCCTTTCAGTCAAAAAAACGCGCGCCTGGGAGCGGCGGCGGTCTATTGCGCAGTGCTTAACTTTGGGGACCAGCGAAAGGTATTGCCCATACGGTTCATAAACCGTTAGAAACCGTTTTTTTGTCCGGCGCGGGAGAAGTTGTCGAGCGGGAATTTCAAAGAAAAACCGTTACATTAAATAAAAGGAGTTCTTAAAAATTCAGATACGGCATTTCCGACGGAAAAGTATTTTATGTCGGACACGCATGAAAATGGCAGAGTATTGAAACTAATATGTGTCTCGACACAATACGTCGCATTGAACAGAATCATGCTCGATTAAGAAATTCCATAGTACCGAAATGCTCAAAAATATCCGCCTTTCTGCAAAAACCGTATCGGCCATAAAATCCTCCCTGCTTCGTAAAGTTTGCAAAGGGGCCATCGCGCTTGCAATCATGACGTATTCCTGCCCTGGACAGGTGATCAACAGCCAGGATGATTCGCTTTTGATCGACGAGTTTCGCACGGTCAAGCCCGTTTCGGCCGATACCGTTCATCGACAAAGCGAAATTGCCAGGCCGCTCGGCGCTGATTCCATCTCCAAGCAACGGGAAACAAGCAAACCCAACGCGGCCGACACAATGTCTCAGCAACAGGAAATTGGCAAGCCTGTTCCAGCCGATTCCGTGACTCAACAGCAGGAAATCGGCAAGCCCGTCACAACCGAACCCGTGCGCCCAAGCCATGCGGAAGAAACTCCCGTGGAACCGGTCGTTCACAACCTCTCGCCTTTTTCTTCAGACCGGATGCATTGTTTCGGTGTATCATTAGACTACTTTTCTTATGCGGAAGTTTCAAATCTTACGGACGTTTTTCCCGGCTACCCCGTTGGTTACCCGCCGAACTTTGTCCAGGGGAGCCCGAAGAGCATGGAACACGGCCTGATGTTTGGCTTCAACTATCAGGGGGCGTTACGACAGCATGGGAGCCCTATACTTTTCCGGCCCGATCTGGATGTCCAGATCGGCATTCACCAAGCTTATAATGGGTCTACGCAGGCTTTGCCCATCCTTAATTCGCGCGGCGACACCGTAGGTTTCCAGTTTCTCCCCGTTAATATATACAAAACCAACTATTTCGTGCAGGCCAGGCTCGACGTCGGATACTGCCGGACCCACCCCATCGTGCCGTTTTACCTTTATACCGGGATCAAGGGAAAACTGTGGTACCGCGACATGACTGCGGACACGACCTCGTATGCAAGCCAGATCACCAATGCCGAGGTATATTACTGGTTTTCGATTCCACTAGGGCTTGCGCTGTCGATGCCCGTTTCCCCTAACTTTGCCTGGGGCGTCGACGTGTCCTGCGATCTTATGTTCAAGGGATACATGCAGGTGCTCCTTTCGGCGTTTGACGCCGAAAATACCTACAAAACGGTTTCACCGGCGGTTACTCTGGGCGAACGACCGGGATTTCACGTGGAATTTCCTTTTATCTTTAAACTCCCCGGCGAATATATTTTCCGTTTCACACCTTATTTCACGATATACTCCTTCGGCCAGAGCGAGACCGAGATATCGCAGAACTTCGTCAATAACATTTATCAACCAGGCAGTGACCAGGTTTTTAATGAACCGTCCAGCACCTCATGGCTGCTTGGCTTGAAGATCCAGCTTGGTTTCCTGTCTCCTTATACTCGCACCCGCTGAGTAAATTGTATCATTGCATATTTATAATGTTCACTCCAGTGAACATTATAAATATGCAATTTATTGAAAAACCCTTATCATGTCCTAAAGGTGTTTATATTATCTATTGATCTTAAGACCATATTTTTTTTAAGGTCGTGTATGATAAAATACTCAAGAACAATACTCATAATCGCGTGGGCGTTGCCGGCCATCTTGTTTCCAAGGGTGAGCGCCCAGACGCTGCCCCCGACGATGCGTATTCCCGTGACATTCTACGATTTTCATTCCGACGGGAGCAACCCCGAGTTCCAGCAGGATTACCTTTCGTCCGGCTTGCGCCTGGGCATGGTCGGTCAAACGCTTGACGCGGAAAGAAAACCCGTCCTTGGGCCGACGCCTTTTTGCAATTGCGGCATAGCGAAATGGTTCAGGCCCTGGGTATCGGGCGATTTTACCATTCCCAACTATACCAATCCTGCCACTACTACCTGCAGCAATCCGGCCAGCGCCGTAAATTATGACACCGCCTTCAAGAACATCGTCATACAGGACACGCTTACCTTCACGCTCGTTCCCGGCAGCGCGGGCTTATACCAGTATGTCAATGACACGTTCTTTCTACTCGACAACAGGGGCTTCGGCAACGAAGCTTTCAAACATAACTATTCCTTCACAATGGAGCTCCACTGGCAATTTCAAATGGCTGCGGGCTTGACGTTTCAGTTTACCGGCGACGACGACGTATGGGCCTACCTCAACAACACC
>Ga0182027_10013525_pt1 | contig 11364 bp, 13 predicted proteins | sample 712E1DmetaG_FD_121300 | JGI IMG/M metagenome (GOLD analysis project Ga0182027, IMG submission 121300) | Permafrost microbial communities from Stordalen Mire, Sweden - 712E1D metaG (Illumina Assembly) | ecosystem: Environmental > Terrestrial > Soil > Wetlands > Permafrost | place: Sweden...
CCCGCTGCTTGTTTTCCATCTCTTCCAGACCGGTGATGACGATGATGGGAATTCTCTTGGCCGCATCCAGGCGATGAAACCAATCCATGATGCGAAACCCGTCCCACGGCACGCCATCCACGTCCGGCGGAAAGCTGAGGTCCAGCAGAATCAAATCGGGAGTTTCCCTGCGCGCGGCGGCAACGGCTTCAGTGCCGTCCAGCGCGGTGATGACTTGATAACCGCAGCCTTGCAGCTTCAAGGAAACCGTCTTGAGGACGACTTCATTGTCATCCACCACCAGGATTTTCTTTTTCGGCGCTGCTGAAATTCCGGCGTTCATAATATTTACGACTGTGCAATAATTGTTGGTTTTCTGGCGGCCAATTTTATGCCAAGGTACCAAACCGCTCCGACGCCGCAAAGTAATTTGATGCAATTTTGACTTTTTGCGTCCGCCGATGTGCTAAACTGGCCGCGTGAGCAACATTTTCCACGCCCCGGGCGAACAGCGCGCGGCGAAGGTCAACGACCTCTTCGCCGCCATCGCGCGGCGCTACGATTTGCTCAACGACGTGCAAAGCTTCGGCCTGCACCGGCGCTGGAAACACCGTGTCATCGAGCTCACCGCCGTTCGGCCCGGCAACCACGCGCTCGATTTGTGCTGCGGCACCGGCGACCTAGCGCTGGCGCTCGCGCGGCGCGGCGCGGATGTCACCGGAGTGGATTTCAGCCCGGCGATGCTGGAAATCGCCGAAGCCCGGCGGCTACGGAATTTCAAATCTCAAATCTCATATTTGAAATTCATGCCGGGCGACGCGCTGCAAATTCCGTTTCCCGACGCGTCGTTCGACATTGTCACCGTCGGTTACGGTTTGCGGAATTTGACGAGTTGGGAAAAGGGCTTGGCCGAAATGCACCGGGTCGCCAGACCCGGCGCGCGGCTGGTGGCGCTCGATTTTGGCAAGCCCGCCAATGCCCTTTGGCGCGGGATTTATTTTACCCATTTGAAATGCGCCGTGCCGCTGCTGGGCTGGATTTTTTGCGGCAACGCGGATGCCTACGCCTACATCCTCGAATCGCTGAAATATTATCCGGCGCAACTGGCCGTCGCGGCCAAAATGCGCGAACTGAAGCTGGTGAATGTGCGCGTCATCAATTTCCTCGGCGGCGCGATGGCCATCAATTACGGGGAAAAACCGGTTTGAAATTTACGGACGGACGGGAAGGAAATTTGCAGCCTATCCTCTTGTTAGGCGACATCGTCATGGACCATCCCAAAAATAGATTCCTGGCTTCCAAGGGACAACGTAGAACTGTTCGCTGCTCTCATGCTTGAAAGAGGGGTCGCCAATATAAAGACCCCAGTGTCCAAAGCCTGACCCGTAACAGATCTGAACGCAGGTGCCGGCATCGCCACTAACAACCTCAACATCTTCAGGGTATTCGTTGTAAATCGCTCGGATATATTCGGGAATATCTGCTTTCCGAATTTCCACTGGCTGCCGTCTGACAACCGGAGTCTTCGTAATTAGATTGGTCGCCCATGCTTGCAGAACATCTGGACTAACCACGCCTTTAACACGTGTGGCAAACTTTTCAGTCCGCTTAACGTAGCCAGAGTCGCAGCCAACCGCGACGACTGCAATCACCGCTAGAATTAGCCACAATTTGCTCATGCGCGTGAATGCCGCCTGACAGATAATGGGCGCCTCGTTGTGCAGCCTATCCTTTTTCATGTTGTGAGTGTGTTTCGCATTTAAGTTTCTGCCGGTCACGCGCGGCAAAGACGGCAAAGTCAGCGTCCGGATTTTCCGGACAGATTAATCGTCATCCCTTCGCGCGCGGCGTCCACGCGTAATTTCCCCTTCTGTTTCGCCACGAGCCGGCGCGCGTGCCGGACCAGGCCGTCAATGCGTTGGTCGTCGTGGTCGGGATCGTGGTGAAACAAATAAAGGTGTTTGACCCCGGCTTGCAGCGCGAGCGCCACCGAATCGTCCACACAACCATGCCCCCAGCCGCGGTGCTGCCGGTATTCAGCGGAATCGTATTGTGAATCGAGAATGAGCACGTCCGCGCCGCGGATGAATTCAATCATTTCGCGATCGTCGCCGCCGGTGCGCGGTTCGGTGTCGGGGAAAAAGGCGATCAAACCGTCGGGCGAAAGCAGCCGGTAGCCGACGCACAGGCCGGGATGATTCGCGCGCAGCGCCTGCACGCACACCGGGCCAATATTGAAATTGAAGTCCTTGAGTTCCTCAATTTTGATGTTGCTCGGAAGTTTGTTGAACGGCACGGGAAAGTAAGAACTTTCCATCTGACCGGTCAGGGCGTTGACCAGGCCTTTGCGCGCGCCCTTGCAGCCCAAAATCCGCAGCCCGCAGCGCGGATCATAAATCGGCCCGAAAAACGGCAGGCCTTGAATGTGATCCCAATGCGTGTGCGTCAGCAGCATCGTCAGATTCAGCGGCTGATCCTTGAATTCCGCCAGCAGCGAACGGCCCAGCGCCCGCAGCCCCGAACCGGCATCGAGGAGGATGATTTCACCGCCGGCGCGGACCTCGACGCACGACGTGTTTCCGCCATAGCGCACGGTCGTCGGTCCCGGCGTCGGAATCGAGCCGCGCACGCCCCAGAATGTTACGCATGTGGCGGTATTGATACCAAGAATTTAACCCGCGTTTGGCAAAAGACAAACTGTAAAAATCAACCGGATTGCAACAGCCTCTCCTGGCGCAATTGATGGACGATCAACGCTATGTCAGAAAAAACACAAAAGCCTTCGCCCTGGCTTGGCTTTGCGTGATGGTAGCCTCCGGATAAATTCACCGCCGCCCCGTTCTTGAGCGCGGCTTTTGCGGCGATTACGGATCCGCGAACCGCCCGTCTCATCGGACGCAATACTCGCCAGGCCAGCAGCCATCTGGGTAACAACCTCAATAACGGGATCTCCAAAGCGGTGGCAATCTGCACGGGCGAACGAAGACTCCGCAAATATACCGGCGTATGCACCACCACAGGCGATGATCAGGTCCGCCTTCTTGCCTCTCAAATCAGCCAACCGACGGTAAAGATTACGTTGAGGCGCCAAGGTTTCAATCCATTCTTGTTTCACTCGCTCACGGTCCAGCACCGTTTTGAGCTCGCTGGCCGTTTGTTGAGCGTGTGGCTTCGAGCGGTTAATGATGATAACGACTTTGTTGATTTTCATATTCGACCAAGGACTTTCGGATGCCACGCAGAATCCTTAAACAGTTCTCCAATCAAGCGTTGGCCTTCACGCAGTCGTTCCTCCAGGGAACCACGCAGAACCTTCCATCGCACAGGTTGCTTGGCCAGCGCTTGCTCAAACCAAGTTTGCATTTCCTGGCGGATGTGTTCCCCGTCGCGCAGGCCATCTTGCACGAATGGGATTTCATCGCCAGTCAGCAGATACAAATCGCATCGTCCTTTACCGGCGATTTCCTCGACTTGCGGGCTGGAGGTGCCCACATATCGACGATGCCACAGTGTAGTTGCGAACGCGTTTGTATCGCACACCAAGACTCTGTTTGCCTCGCGGGCGGCTGTGTCTTCAAGCCGGGTTTGCTCTTCGGCGATATGGACGAATTCGTCCGTGCGCCAAACAACATCATTTTTCGCCAGTTTTCGGACAGAATATTCACGGCCATATTCTTCGACCCACACTGTTCCGAGTTGATCCGCCAGTGCTTTAGCAAGCGTTGTGGTCCCGGTGGACTCTGCTCCCAAAACGCAGATGCGTTTGGCATACCACCCGCGAACGGGTGCTTCCAGATAGTCCCAGTTCGCAAACGGGTCTTTGCGCACGATGGTTCCGGAAATTCTTGCGCGCTCACGGGAACGATCCACCGAAATATGTTTCGAACCCATCAGAGCAGCATAACGGTCACCGTATTCTTCGGACGTGAAGACTGCATCCGGTGCATGGCCCAACCAGCGCACTGTGTTTTCCGCCCAAATCCGCGAGTCGTTCTCGTCATAACGGTCGTCAATGACCATGACCTCGGCGTTCGGGTGTATCTCGCGCAACCAGCGTCCGCGCAGTTCGCCTGGAATCGAATCCGCAGGTTTCGCACAGACGATGACAACTATCCGCTCCGATTGCTGCGTTGCGGTGTCAATGAGCAGTTTGTGCCCGCGGTGCGGCGGGTAAAACTTGCCAATCACAAGACCGAGGCCCTGTTTCATTTCGCACCAGCTCCTTTCTTCAGACTGCGTGACCATTCCCGGACCCCGATCAGGCACATGGTTAGAAAAACCGCGTAAAGCACCGCGGTTAGCGGCAGTTTGCGGCTGAAATATAACGGCACGTAAATCACATCTGCCGCAATCCAGAACCACCAGTTCTCAAAGCGCTTTCGGCAAAGGAGGTATTGAGCGGCGAGGCTCAACACCGTCGTCAACGCATCCAAAAAAGGAGCGGCATCGTTCACCGTAATGAGAACCTCACGCATTCCCAGGGCGCAGAGAGGAATTGATGCCGCGAGCGCAATCCATTCAGTCTGGCTTGTCCGGCTGATCTTGAGCGCGGTGCGGTTTTGACCGCCGAAGATCCAGTTCAACCAGCCGTAAACTCCAAGACCGAGGTAAACAACTTGCAGACTCATATCGGCGTAAAGCCGACCGCGCAGAAAAAGGATAAAGAAGAAGATGTTGTTGGCCAGGCCGATCGGCCAGTTCCATATGTGTTCCCGCACCACCAGCCAGACACAAATACCACCCGTCACAAATCCCCACGCCTCAGCAACGCCAATTGACCACCAAGCACGGTAGGATGCCGCCAGCACGAGCGCCGAAACGGCAAACATGATCACTGCCTCTGGTGGTTGCAGGCCCATCCACAGCAATGGGCCGCGTTGAGGCGGTTCCACGGCGGGTTTCACGGTTGTCGCTGGGCTTGAATCCACGGGCGGCAGGCTAACAAAGGGACCGGCCGGATTCACGTTTTCATTCCCGCAAAATAATTTAATTTTGCCACTTGACATAGTGTTAGTCTTACACTATCAATAGAACGTGTAAAGAGAACACTTACAAAAGATGAACGCGGAAACGACCATATTGTATCGCCCGGTTGGCCCAAAGGAACTGGCGCTGATTGCCGCCAGCGGCTTCCGGGAATTTCCGCCCCGGCTGCCGCAACAGCCTATTTTCTACCCGGTGTTGAATGAGGAATACGCCCGGCAGATTGCGCGGGATTGGAACGTAAAAGACAGCGTGGCGGGTTATGTGACCCGTTTTGCCATGCGGTCTGCGTTTTTAAACAAGTATCCGACACAGAAAGTCGGGAGTTCCATCCACCAGGAATTATGGATCCCGGCTGAGGATTTGGCTGAAATGAACCGCAATATCGTGGGGTTGATCGAGGTTGTCGCGGAATTCAAGGACGCACAGAAACCACGCTGGATTCTCAAGCAAAAGAACATCCTTGATGAACCGGCAGATGTGTTGGTTTGTTCCGCAAACGTCAACCTGTTGCTCACGGGTGGAGTCGGGGCAGATTTGTTGGCCCGCTACGGAGAGGAAATGCAAAACGCTCTCAAAAAGACTCTTCAAACACGCTCCCCGCACTGTGCCCAACGAGGCGAGATCATCCCATATATTGGGGCCGAGATGCCTTACCGGGTGGTCCTAAATGCGGTAGCCATCGATGGCTGGTATGCCTCTTCACCGGAAATCATCACGGAAGCTGTACGTCGTGCATTCCGTATGGCAGCCGAGCACAACGCAAAGAAGGTGGCCCTCACCGCACTTGCGACTGGCTTTGGTCGGCTGACCTTCGCTGAATTCGCCCAAGGCGTGCGTCCGTTGCTGGAGGAACAATTCATGCCAATTGAAGAGGTTGTGATTTGCCTCCTGCTGGATTTTGAAGTGGTTGAGCTGGCAAGGCAATTACCCGAAGCCGAAGTGGTCCATGACACAATCAAACCAAAACTCAAATGATTGGAGACGAATCTATGCCCCATACATATCAATATCCCCGCGCCGCCCTGACCGTGGACTGTGTCGTCTTCGGCTTCGGCGAAGGTGGACTCAAAGTGTTGTTGATTCAACGCGCACTGGAGCCGTTCAAAGGCCGGTGGGCGCTGCCCGGCGGCTTCGTCCGGGTGGATGAAACGCTGGACGAGGCAGCCCGACGGGAGTTGGGCGAGGAAGCTGGACTCAAGAACATCTTCCTGGAACAGCTGTACACCTTTGGCGAAGTTGGCCGTGACTCCCGCGAGCGTGTGGTGAGCGTTGCCTATTATGCCCTGGTCAAGCTTTCGGATCATCGTGCGAAAGCCGCCACCGACGCTGCGGAAGCAGAGTGGTTCCCTATGTCGAAGGTTCCCAAGCTGGCATTCGATCACGCGAACATTCTGGCGAGCGCAATGGCCCGGCTGAAAGGCAAGGTTCGTTACCAACCGATCGGGTTCGAGCTGCTGCCTCCGAAATTTACCTTATCCGACCTCCAGCATGTTTACGAGGCGGTCCTGACAACAGATTTGGACAAGCGGAATTTCCGAAAGAAAGTCCTGGGCTTCGGGCTGCTCGTTCCGCTCAAAGAAACCCAGATGGCGGGGCGGCATCGTCCGGCGCAGTTGTTCCGCTTTGATGCAGATAAATACGAGAAACTCAAGAAACGCGGATTCAATTTCGAGTTGTGAAACCATTTTGACTGACAAAGAAAACCAAGAAACGAAAGGAAAGTTATGTTCGGCATCAAGTTCATCAAAGTTCAGCCCACCACCTACCTGTTGCAGTATCGCGGCGGCAAAGTTGTCCGCGAAGGTTTGGGACTATCTTTCTTTTACTATGCGCCGGCCACGTCCCTGGTGGCTGTGCCGGTGGGCAGCGCCGACGTGCCGTTCATTTTTCAAGAAACGACAGTAGACTTCCAGGCCGTGACCATTCAGGGCCAGGTTACCTATCGTGTTGGCGATCCGAAGCGGTTGGCGGCACTGCTCAACTTTACGCTAACGCCCAATGGCCACGGCTATGCATCGGAAGACCCGAAGAAACTTCCGGAACGCGTCATCCACGTCATCAACGTGTTGGCACGGGCCGAACTCCAGAAACTGCCGTTGCGCGACGCCATTCGCGGCTCGGACGGAATTGTTGAGGCAGTTAAGAAGCGCCTTGCGACGGCCGAGGAAATTCCTTCGCTCGGGCTCGAGGTGCTTGGGCTGTCGGTCCTGGCCATCAAGCCGGTGCCGGAAACTGCCCGGGCGCTTGAAGCCGAGGCGCGGGAAAAACTGTTCCGTGAATTGGACGAGGCAATCTATGCGCAACGCGGCCGTGCAGCAGGAACGGGCGATCAAGGAAAACGAGTTGAACACCGAAATCGCCGTGGAGAACAAGAAACGCCAGATCCGCGAGACACAGATGGATGCGGAACGGGCAGTCCAGGAAAAGCAGCACCTGGTCGAGAAGGAAGCACTCGCCGCCGACATCGGAATGGAAGGTGAACGGAAATAGCTGGTTGCTCTGGCTGCAGAAAATGCAAGGGCTGAGGCAGACGCGCGCGCCTACGGCGTCGAGACAACCATGAAGGCCTTGGCCACCACGGACCCGAAAGTCCTGCAGGCATTGGCCAGCACCAGCATGAAATCTGAGCAACTGATCGCCTTCGCCTTCCAGGAATTGGCTGGCAAGGCTGAAAAAATCGGGCAGCTCAACATTTCGCCGGATTTGCTCCGCGAATTGCTGGGACCACAACCCGCGAGAAAATGAACCGTGTGACTGACAACAAAATCGTCCTCGTGACGCGACCGACGCGCCTGGCTGAACTGGTGATCCGGTTCAACACCGTCAGCCAGGCCCGCTTTTACGTCGAGCATCAAGGGGCCGACTTTGCGGATTATCTGCGTGAAGATGAGACTTATCATCTAGCTACCAGTTCCTGCGGAAAATGCCGTCAAACTCAACTTTGTAAGCGATTAAACGCCAACAAAATGTGAGTTTTTTAAAAAATCTAACCATGGTTCGAATCCCTTCGCTCGCTCCATTCTTTTCAAGCCCCGACGCAAGTTCCCCCGGTTTTGCAACAAACTTGAACGGAAGCGCAGGAATCCGGTCTTAAAAAACTTGCGCTTAAACGGGGATGTGAAATATATCGGTTATGAACTTCATTTCCCTTTTCAAATTCGGCCGGACCTTTCTGTTTGCGATTCTCACATTGCTTGCCAGCCTGCAAAAGGTGGATGCTTCAGCGGGAGATCAACAAAAACTGGTGTCTGTCAACACCGGGTTCGCCTTTGACTTGATGGGGCAGGTCATGCAAACGCAGCCGGACGCCAATGTCTTTATCTCCCCCTTCAGTGTGTCGAGCGCCTTGCAGATGGTTGGGAACGGCGCGGCGGGCCGGACGGAAACGGAGATGCAGCAGGTTCTCCATACCGCCGGGTTGCCATCCGCCATGGCCAACCCGGCCTTCAAGGAACTGAATCAGCAGCTCGCTTCGCACAAGGATGTGACTCTGAATCTCGCCAATGGCATCTGGTTCAAGCAGGGGTTTCATTTGAAACCCGCGTTCGTTGCCGACAACAAAAAATTCTTTCAGGCGGAACTGGCGGGCGTGGATTTTGCGAATCCACAATCGGCCCAAACCATCAACGACTGGGCCGACCAACAGACGCGAGGTAAAATCAAGGACGTTGTGCAATATCCGTTTGACCCGATGACGAGAGTCATTCTGGCCAATGCAATATATTTCAAAGGCAAATGGGTCAGCCCGTTTGACAAGCAGGAAACCCGGTCGCGCAATTTTCATTTGTCTTCCGGCAACGTGAAGCCCGCACCGATGATGGTGCAGAACCGGGAATTCGAGTATCAGGAAACGCCGGATTTTCAGGCCGTGCAATTGCCCTATGCGGGCGGGTTGCAGATGCAGGTTTTTTTGCCCGCCAAAAATTCGAGTCCGCAAATGCTGATTGAAGGTTTCAAGGCCCCGGGGAACTGGCAGCGCAACATCCAGCCGGCTTTCGCCAGCCGGAACGGAATTCTGATGCTGCCCAAATTCAAAATGGAATACGCCATCGGGCTCAACGATCCGTTAAAGGCCCTGGGAATGAAACGCGCTTTTGACCGGGACGCCGACTTTTCCGGCATGGCCGACGAACCACTGTTCATCAGCGAAGTAAAACAGAAAAGTTACGTGGAAGTGGATGAAGCCGGCACCGAGGCGGCAGCCGTGACGACCGTGGGAATGCAAGCCATGTCAATCCGCAGGGAACCGGCGAACCGATTTGAGATGATTGTGGATCGTCCGTTCCTGTTTGTGATTTCGGACACCGCCTCCGGGTCCATTTTGTTCCTTGGCGTGGTTAACGATCCGGCCACCGGCAGCACGCGCTAATGCTGATTCAAGCACCGCCTTCAAGAATTTTGCCGATGTCCCATTGCGTGAGAAAACGATGAAGGCTGCGGTTCGGGCTTGAAAACCAGCCGGCTTGGCTTCCAAGCTGTTGGCGTGGCTGACAATTTTCAACCGCCGGGGAACGCGCGACGATTTCCCGGACGCCTGCTCACGCTGCGGGCGGCGGATGTCCAGCTCCATCGCATCTGCGACGATTTGAGTGGCGCGCTGATTTTTCCGATGGTCATCTTCAGTCCGTGGGCTTTGGGGACAACGGAACCCTGGTCCGTCCGAACGATGAACGTGGCCGGCGTCGCGTTGGGGATTTTGCTGCTGGTGAAACTGTTCGTCCGTCAGGTGAAGGGATTCCGCCCGCCGCGCTGGGAACATTTCTCCAAAAACTCCGGGTGGACTTCGCGCCACCGGGATCCGCTGGTGCGGCTGCTCACGCGAACCCTTGCCGGCCTGACGGCGGTGATCTTGCTTTATTGCCTGACCAGCGCCTGGAATGCCGCCGCCACTTACAATCCCGGCACGCGGCTTTTTGAATATCATCATAGCCTGCGCTGGCTGCCGCGCAGTCTGGACAGCCACCGCACCTGGTGCGCGTTCTGGATGTATCTGGGACTGGCCGGTTCGTTCTGGGGCATCCGGGACTGGCTGCTGGGCATGACCATCAATGAGGAGCGCGCCCTTCACCACGACGACGAAAATGGGAAGCCTTCGCCGATGCTGCCGGAACGGTTGCGCCGCCTGTTGTGGCTGCTTTGCATCAACGGCACGGTGCTGGGCGTGGAAGCCATCGTCCAGCGCGAGTCAGGTTCGGGGAAATTGCTCTTTGTGGTGGAAACGCACATGAACAAGGAAGCCCTGGACCAATTAGGTCCCTACGCCTATCGGTCCAACGGCGCGCAATTCTTCAACCTGCTCTGGCCGTTGTGCCTCGGCTTCTGGTGGACGCTGCATCGCACCGGCGGCTGGCGCGGCAGGGCTCATCATCTTCTGCTGCTCTGCGCGGCGATCATGGCGGCGTGTCCGGTCATCTCGACCAGCCGGGGCGGCGCGCTGGTCGCCGCGGGCATCTTGATTTTGGCGGCGGTGTTGCTGATGGTGACGAACCTGTTTGCGCGGACCTGGCGGCTGCCCGACCGCCGGGCGCGATGGGGAACCGCCGCAGTCCTTGGACTTTTTTTCGCGCTGGCGCTGGGGCTGGGCTGGTATTTCGGATGGGAAGCGTTGGAACCGCGCATGGGACAAATCCCGGAAGGTTTTCAGAACCGCGAAGAAATGTATGACATGGCACGGCCCATGGCCGGGGATTATCCGATTTTCGGCACCGGGCCGGGAACGTTTGGAAGCGTCTTCCAGCTCTACCGCATCAACGATGCGACCTACTGGCCGGAACAATTGCACAACGACTGGCTGGAAACGCGCATCACGTTCGGCTGGTTCGGAATGGCGCTATTGCTGGCGGCGCTGGCGTGCGTGGTCCTGCGCTGGTTTGCGCCGGGCGGCATCCGCGGCGGCCGGCGGTTTGTGATTCTGGCCTGGCTGGCGCTGGCGGGTTGCCTGGTTCACGCGCGCTTCGATTACCCCTTCCAGGTCCATTCCATCGTTTTTCTCTTCCTGCTGATTTGCGCGGTGCTGTTCAGCCTGGGCCGGCGGCCGGGCGGTGCGCGGCGGTGAAACTGCGGGTCACAACATTTCCACGCGGCCATCGCCCTCCTTGACGAGGAAACGGGCCGGCACCTCGACCGCCGTCTGCCGTCCCAGAAATTCCATCAGTACGGCCACCCGCTCACGGCCGGGCATGACGCGCGAGACAACGGCGCGCAGCCCGCACAGCGTGCCCTCGGCAATCTGCACGGCGTCCCCGGGCGCCAGTTCCACGTTGATGGTGTGCAATTCATTTTCGCCGACGGTCCGCCGCAGTTCCTCGATGACGCCGTCGGGAATGGTGGGCCAGCGTTCGCCGAAGTGGACAACGCGGCGGACGCCGCGCGCGTGCTGCACCAGCCGCAGCGAGGCCC
>Ga0182027_10013526_pt1 | contig 11364 bp, 13 predicted proteins | sample 712E1DmetaG_FD_121300 | JGI IMG/M metagenome (GOLD analysis project Ga0182027, IMG submission 121300) | Permafrost microbial communities from Stordalen Mire, Sweden - 712E1D metaG (Illumina Assembly) | ecosystem: Environmental > Terrestrial > Soil > Wetlands > Permafrost | place: Sweden...
CGCGCGGGGTTTCAACTTTGGCGAAGGGGTCAAACAGATAGTCATAGTCGCCACCCTGGGCCAAGGGCTTGCCGTCGGTGTCGCGGGCATTGAGCTTATTGCAGAATTCCCGAAATTCGTCTTCGAAGCTCTTGGCCACGTGGGCGGCGGCGGAGATCCCGGAAGACTCAAATACTTCCGCGAGCTGCGCGCAGGCGCCATAACGATTGATTTTCTCCAGCAGGTTTATTTGATCCTCGCTAAATGCTCCCTGCCAGGCGGGGAATCCCAGGGTTGAATAGGCCTCCTGGAAGCGCCGCTGCAAAATGGCATCAATTTCCGCCGCCACGTCATCAACGAAGGTCTGGATGAGTGTGTCGGACGGTCCCTTGGGCCCGTTGCGCGTAAATGTGGGAAACATGCCGGCGACTTGAGAGACAGTGGTATAAGACATTTTCTTTGTCCTTCGTCATTAGTCCCTTGTCCTTTGTCTCTTTCCACTTGTCCCGGGCGATGCCGCCGACAAAGGACAGATGACAAAGGACCAAGGGCGCCCTTCTACACGGTGACGTATACGCTGAATGTCGTGCCGCTCCCGGAATCGACTGTGTAATAGAGATTGGTCGCGTCCGCGGCCTGGGTGCGATGCACCGCCACGTTGGAAGTGAGCAGGGCGAGTTCCTCGATGGGAACGGCGCCCTGCGCTGAACTCTCCCGCTTGGTAATGCCGTGGGCGATAGTGTTAGCGCCGCTAGCGAGACCCGTTATGTCGACGCGAACGCGCCGGTAGAGCCTCCGCCGTTCTTCGCGGAAGCTGTAGAGCGTCGTATAAGTTGCTGAAGCTGACATGAAAAACCTCCTGGTAGATGGTATGTGGCGGATGGTAGGTGGGGCTTCTCTACCCCATATACGACCTACCGTCTCCGACCTACTTTTTTCCCTTCACCGCCTTGGCAGCTCTGAAGGCCATAAACTCGTCATACTCTGCCTTCTCGGCCTCAGCTCTGGCTGCTGTCTTTTCCGCTTCTTCCCTGGCTTTCAATTCCCGAACTTCCGCGCCACCCATGGGATCGGGCTTGCCTTGAAACAGCGGGACCTGGCCATAGATCAGGATGCTGGCTTCTTCTTCGGTAAGTTCGATTTCGCCCGAGGCATCGACGGGAATCATCTTTCCGTGGCACGCGCTGGGCTGCGACTTCCCCGCGGAGACACCCTTGGGGACATACATCACGTTGTTCTTTTCCATGGGCTGGAGAACTTGATACTTGGGCATTAAAACCTCCAAAAGCAGGTAACAGGTGACAGCTGACAGGTGACAGGTTACAAGGTGTTCTTACCGTTCCTTGTAACCTGTTCCCTGTAACCTTCTTTAAGCAACTGCGTTCTTGAAGACGTACATGGCGCCGGGCACGACGAGCTTCACGCAGTAATAAGTTTGGTATTCGATCATGTCGCCACTGCGTTCTTCCACGCGATAGCGCTTTACCAACATGCCGCCATTCTGAGGCACGCCGTAAAGCCAGCGGAAAGTGGTGCCGGGGGTAATCATCAACTGGCCTTGCCCCGAGGGCACGTAGGCCAGAACGGCGTTCTTACCCCAAACGTAGTTGAGGTTGTGCGTGACACCCTGTTGCGTTGTGTCATACAGAGCTTTGGCAACAATGACGTTGTCAACATTGAAGAGGCCGGCCAACTGCTGATCAGTGGGATAGCCGAGCGGCAGGGCGTGATTCTTGAAACGGTCGAGGATGATGGGATGTTGGATGAGCTGCAGCCACACCGGGTAGCCGATCAGCAGGGTGTTGGGCTCCTTGGTGCAACTCAGCAGGATCGTGGAACGCTGCGCGGTGATGGCGGCCACGGGATCCGAGTTCTGGAAATCGCTCCACTGGGCTGTGCCTGTAAGCGTGGTGCTGGGCACGGCGGTGGAATTCATGACCAGGTTGTAAATCTGGATTTCGCGCTGCTTGTCGATAATGTCGGCGAGCGTCTCGGTGGTAAAGACCTCCGGGCCCGTCGAAAAATCCCATTTGGCGCGCAGTTCGTCAGGGATGAGCTGCTTCTGCGCTTTGCCGTCGCAATAGTACTCATCGTTGGACATGCGCCAACCGGGCATTTCATTCGCTTCCATTCCCGGTGCGCGCTCGGTGTTGTAGGACTTGAAGCGCTCAAACCCGAAAATAGGATAGCGGTCGTTTTGCTTCGAAACCGGAAAGTCGGGGAAGAGCCGTCCCCCCACGAAATCCTGGTTGCCGTATACGATGGAATAGTTGGTCAAAAACTGGTCGAGATGGGCTAAGGAAACTTCCATGAATTACCTCAAGTGACGAGTGACAAGTGACGAGTGACAAGCGAGAGAGTCACGCGTCGCGTCTCAAGTCAGTGTGCGCAGCGGCGTAGTCCAAACGGATTCGCCGCCGGGCATCGGTCCAGTGAAGAGTGGAAATGGCGAACGACTGGCTTGCTTGTCACTCGTCACTTGTCACTCGTCACTGCTTTTACACCTTCTCTTGCCGCAGGCTCACCTGAATACGAATTCTCTGGTTGACCGCGGTTGCGGGGTACTTCGCTTTGCCCACAACGTAGGCGGTATTGCCGGTGGTGACGTTGCGGACGGACGTGACGCGGCCCATGTTGTCCGCAATCACCACGTCGTCTTGCGCCTGAATGGTTGTATCCGCGGCGATCACTTCCGCTTCCGCGGCGGAAACCACCAGTCCCCAGGCGCGGCCCTGGGAAACAAACGGCGAGGGCGGCGTGGAGCCGTTGATGGGATTGCTGGTGTTGGGGTCAAGCCACAATTCCGAAGTGAGCGGATAGCCGGGCTCCACCACGTCCTGGGACAGCACGCCGGTGGGGACAACGTTGAAACCGGAAGGCAGCCCAACGTAGAAGTCGGATTCCGTTGAGAGGTTACTGACCGGCAAGCCCATCACGGTGCCGCGAAGGGCGCGGATATTCGTGTCGAACTTGGCGGCCGTCAATCCTTGATTTCCAAGCATGTGTTTTCTCCTTGAGTTCTCAGTTATCAGTTGTCAGTTGTCAGTTGAAGCCGTCAGTCGCCAGTCCTTACTGAGAACTGACGACTGACTACTGACGACTTCAAATCCGCGCTTTACGCCGACTTCGCATCAGAGCGGTAGTTCTTCAGCAGGTCGGGATTTTCCTTTGCCACCAGGGCGCCGGCTTTGCGATGGGCTTCGAGCTCGCCCAGGCGGACGTCCGTCTGCATGATTTGCTGTTTTTTCTCTTCCACCAGGCGCGAGAAGAGTTGACGCGGTGATTCGCCGGTTTCCGAGCCCGAGCCGCCGATGCCGACGATGGAATTGGTCCGGACCAGCGCGGGCCGGTCTTCGATGAGGGCCTTGAAGGCCGGGCCGTCTGACAGCGCCAGGCGCAGGGGCGCGCCGGTGGCCATCATCGCGGGAGTGATTTGTCCGCGGTTGAAGGCGCCCTGCACGCGCTGTTCGGCGTCCTTGGCGCGGCGCCACGCGCTGCGGCTGATGTTGCCGGAATCGTCGAGCGAGTCCAGCCGGCTGTTGTCAAGCTTGCCGTCCGCCCCGATGGCTTCTGACAGCAGCGTGACCTCAGCCTTAAGAGGATGCAGCGCCAGGGTGACGAGGCCGCGAATTTCTTCCCGGCTCCGGCCCTCTGCGCCAACTTCACTGGCGAACGTGGCGTAGGCGTCGGCGCTCAATGTCTGCGAGCCCGTGCCGCGCGCGTTCAAGTTACCGTGACTGGAATTCCCCACATGCGTTGCTGCGTAATCGCAGAGGTGGGCGTTTTCGATTTCACCGACTTTACCGTCTCCGTCGCAGGCTTCGTGCGTGCCGTCGGCGGAGCACCTCAGAGTCAGTTTTGCCATTGTTCCTCCTTGTTCCGCCGAGAGGCGGGATGAAACTCGGGTTTCGGGATTAGGGACTCGGGGTTCGGGTTCCCGAATCCCTAACCCCGAATCCCGGATCCCGGAATTTGAAAGCCACACTTCCGGAAGTTCGTCCAGAAAGGGTTGATTGGTCAGCGCCACGCTGGTCAGCGTCAGGCCCTGGGGCTCGCCGGTTTTGCGGTCGGGATATTCCTTGGCGAACGCTGCCGACACATAGCGATACTCGCGGTTCTTGATCAGCTTGCGCGCGCGCTCGGTGGGCTCGTAGCGGCCGTACAAAATCCAGCGAGGCTGGGGATTGGGAGCATTCGTGGCATGGCCATCCTGGCCATGATTCACGGGCTGGAAGCCCGTGCCACAAAACTCCTCCGGCTTATCGAGCGCCAAAATTCTTCCCGCGCTGGGAGTGGGTTCACCGGCGGCACGTTCCAGGTCCTCGCAGGCGTGGTCGTAGTCCACGTTCAGGTCGTGGTTGGCCAGCTTCTGAAAGATGTCGATCGCCTGGCACAGTTCGTCGTGGGTGAAGGAAACGTCCCGCCCGCCTTTCACCCAACTGCCGGTAACCAGAATGGGGATGCGCGCCAATCCTTCCGCCGGCACGGCGCTGAGCTGGGATATGAAATGAAACTGGTTTTTGTTTTCAGACATTGTCGTGGTCCTCGATTAATCGGCTCATCTAAAGGTTCTCAGTTATCAGTGTTCAGTCATGCGTAACTGATTACTGACGACTGATGACTGACGACTTCACTTATAGATCGCCGTAATGGTTACCGGTGCGCTGGTTCCATAGGCGGAGCATGCAAACGTGAATTCACTCAATTGGCCGAATCCCAACGCCGCAGTGCTGCTAACGGTGGTGGTGGTGACGCCGGTGGTTACGGGCGCCTGTTGGTAAATGTCCCAGGCGTTCACAGCATTGCTGGTCACGGTCACGGCCGCGGCGCTGCCCAGGTTCAGCCAGGTGACGCCGTCGAAGCTGGTTTTGGTCTGCACCGTGCAGCCCGTGTAGGTCCCCGACACGGTTTTGAAGACCCACGAGACGTGCGCGGTGGCGGCGCCGGTGGTGGATGTGGGACTGGTTGTAATGCTGGCCCCGGCAATCGTTGGGGCAGGATTATCCAGAATGTAGCTGAACGCCGGATAGCGACGGGCGCTGTAGGAATCCGCCATCACTTGTGGCGGTTGCATGGTCTGAACCGCCAGCAGCACAATCACCACCGCGGCGAGGAAGGAAAGGACGAAGGCGTTACGTACAGTTCTCATGGTTTCTCCATTTCAAAATATCGGGTGATCTGGTGATCGCGTGATCGGCTGAACAAAAGCATCGGGTGAACGCGTGATCGGTCTTTTCCACTGCTCAACCGATCCCCCGATCTCCCGATCTCCCGATGATCTCGTCTTCCGCATAATCGTTAAAACCCAATTCATGCCTTACCTGGTTCACGCTGGCGCGATCGGAAACCCATGCTCCGGCCTGGGCGAGCTGATTAATGATGTCGGCCATGGCTTCCACGGAGCGCGCCTGCACGTTGGCCGGAACCAGATAGGGCACGGGGGCGTTCGGGCCGAAGTTCCACTCCACCAGGCGCCGGATGGTGGAGTTGCGGATCCGGTGCGCGATGTAGTCCGCGGTGTTCTGCGTGGCCATGAGGAAGAAATCGGTTTGCGATTCGCCCAGCGCGCGCGAGCCGCTTTGGGTTTGGCCGAGTTCCATAAACATGGCCAGGCACGAGGTGGCGATTTGCTGCTTGTGATACTGAAGCGAGGGCAGGATTTCGCGAATGCGCCCCTCGATGCCCACCAGTTTGAATTCCGCCCCGTTGGGCAGTGACAGGCCGGTCTTTTCATGCGCGGCCAATTGCGTAACCCATTTCTGCGCGGTCTGCACATCCTGTTTGGAGGGATTGGGCGGCAGCATGATCATCGGCACGCCCAGCGAATTGCGCTCGCAGGCCATGGCGTCAATCCGCTCCAAATGCTTTTTAACGAACCAGTGAGGGTACATGGCGCGGGTCAGCGGAATGCCCCAGAAGTTGGCGCCTTCCTGGTCGTGGGTAAAGACGCAGGCCTTGTCTGTCGGCAGCAACACGTACTCAAAGCGATTGCCGCGATACCCCCACTGTTCCAGGGCGTAGAGCGTTTCGCCGTCGTCGTAAACTCCCGGCGGCAGGCTGGCATCTACGACGTGCGGATCCGTGTGCCATCGATAGAACGTCAGGGCCTGGCGGTCAGCCATGCGGCGCAGGCGGATGCGGTCACCGTCCAGGGTGGCCACTTCCTCATAGCAGGAGGCGCCAAAATCCTGCATGCGCAGCGCGCACCGCAGCACGTCCGTCCAACTCTGGGTCGTCCAGCTCCCGGTGGGCGTTTGCCATTCCAGGCCGCCAAACAAATTCTCGCGAATGAAGTGCGCCACCTCTTTCGCCTTGTCCGCCGTTTGGCCGGGCGGCAGTTCCAGGTCAGGCGTGGGCCTGATCTGCCAGCGCGCGGAAAGAATGGGCAGCTTGCAGGCGCGCAGCGTTCCCGCCACTTGCCCGTCGCCGCGCCGCATTTCCTGGTAAGTCCAGATGGCGTTCAAGCCTTCCAGCTTGGCGTTGTACTCGCCCAGGTCGCGCACAAAGCCCGAGGTGATGGGCGTTCCGGAAAGACCCATGACCGGAACCCATCCCTGCCGAACCCGCTCCGTGTAATCGGGAATGGAAATCGGTTCGGGCGACGGTGTGGGCTGAATGGCGGAGGACATTGGAGATTGGCGATTGGTGATTGGTGATTGACCAGAGAATATCCGATTGTCGATTGTCGATTGCCGATTGAAAGGCGGGTCTGCAATCGGCGATTGCCCAATTCCCACCTCGCGGTCCGCCAGTTTGACGGCGGTATCGATCTGCGCTTGCAGAGCTTTCGCAGCGGATTTTCCTTCACGGATTAATTGCTTCATTTGGTGGCCATTTCCCGAGCTGTAATAATTGCCGATTTTCGATTGTCGATTTTCGATTGACCGTCGCTCGATTGGTTTTCAATCGGCAATCGACCATCGGCAATCGTCAATTTACAAAACTGCCTTAAACATTCCCTTTGCGGCCGGCCCGTCGTAGCCCCGGCTTCCAGCCGACTGGTCGTAGCGCTGGCTTCCAGCCGGCTCCCCGGTGCCGCCAGGATGGCGGCGTTACAAAACGGCGTTAAACATTCCCGCCATCACGGGGCTGCCGACCAATCCGGCAATTTCATCAAGGTGCTGGCTGGGTTCGCTGGCGGCGTTCACCACCATGGCCAGCGCCCAGAAGCGGTCGGCGTGGCCGCGGTCGGTGTGTTCAGCGTCAAAGCGGACGTTGCCCGCCATGGTTACAAAACGCTTTACTGAGTTAATGTCGGCGCGGACTTCCCGGTTATCCGGTATGCGCACGGTGCGTTCTTCAAATGCCTGCTTCACCATGGGCGCCAGGCGCTCCTTCAGTTGCGCGGTGAAGGTAATGGGTTCCACAATGGCGCCGTACTTCTGCACCAGGTGCTCGGCCAGCATCATCCCGATGCCGGACTGGTCAATGCAGACGCGGTGGCACAGGCACTCCTGCCTGTGCAGGTCACAGCCAGGAGTGGCTGTGCTACGTTCGATGAGTCTGCAGATCGCGCGCTCCTGCTCGTCAAACGAAACGCCTTTCATGGTCACCAGCGTTCGCGACCAAAGCACGCCGCCAACTCTTTCAAACAGCCAGGCAATGGTCAGGTCGCGTTTGCGGCCGATATCAACTCCGAGATAGAGGTCCCGGGTTGAAGGTGTCAGGTGTCGGGTGTCAGGTGTCAGGTACGGGGCTTGAGGTTTTCCTGGCACCTGATACCTGGCACCTGGCACCTCGTTCCACTCGGTGGTTGCTTCCTCATGCACGCAGGTGGAAATCAATTCCACGGGAATGTAGTTCTGCGCGTCGGAGAGAAATTGGCAGCCGTACTCCTGCAGCCAGGTCTCTTCGTCGTCGCAGCCGGCGCGAAGCAGGGGGATGTTGGCGGGCAGCCCTTCCCTTACGGCGTCGTAGATGTCAACGCGAGGGCCGGACCAAAGCTGTGGTAGCACAGGCACTCCTGCCTGTGTTCCGGCCTGCATTGCAGGCCCATTCACCCCGACGAGTCGGGGTGCCACCAGTCCCGCCGCTTTGGCAATTTCATAGAACTTCCCTGCCGTCCCATTGGGCGTGGAAATGACTTCGATGGAATAGCCCCGGGTGATGATGGGGAAGCACGCCGCGTAAATCTTGTGGGCGTCGCCGTGGAAGGCGAATTCATCCAGCACGATGTTCCCGCTGTAACCGCGCGCCGCGTCAGCGTTGGCGGGCAGGCCGATGATGCGCGAGCCGTTCTGGGGGAAGAACACTTCCATAGTCTTTTCGTCGGACGATTCTGATTCAGAGAACTCCCGCAAAGCTTTCAGTTCCTTAAACACCCGGCAGAAGTCCTTGACCTTTTCCATAAACATTCGCGACTGGCGCTCGCCCTTGGAAAGGATGATGTATTGCGTGCGCTTCTCCAGGCACTTGATCACGGCTCGCAGCGCGGCGGCAAAACTCTTGCCGCTCTGCCGGCTCCAGACCGCGACCTTCAATTGCGAGTTGTCCTTGATCCAGCGCCACTGGTAAGGAAGAACGGGAATCGCCTCGTTCCAGTCAACCATGGCACCCTTTAAGGGGGTGATCTTCGGATCGAGAGATTCGGATCCGGTGATGGGTTCATCGGGCGATCGTTTAACCAGCGAATTGGAGCCTTTACGTTTTGCCATTCGTGTTTTGCCTTTTGCCGTTCGCTTTCCTTGTAGCGCCCCGATGAATCGGGGCGGCTTTTCTTACCGGCCCCGTCTAAGAGCCGCGGACCTACAAAGCAGGTCCGCGCTACCAGCTCGAGTTACTACATTTCGTGTTCAGCACCACCCCGTCGCCCAGGGCGCCACCCCTCCTCATCTGAGGAGGGGAGCCGTTAAAACTCCCCTCCTGAATCAGGAGGGGCGGCGCGCTCGCGCGGGGGGTGGTTTCCGGCACGCGAGTTAGGATCGACGCTACAATTCCGCCGGACTCTCGCCCGCTTCCTTAGGAAGAGGGTCGCCGGCGGCGACCGGAACCTGCGGTGCGCGTGGCTTGGGTGGTTCATCGCCGGCAAGTCCGAAAATTTCCTTGATCCTGTACAAGACTTTCCTCTGTTGCGCCTGGGAGTCGGCTTCCTGCTCTTCCTCCGACCGGGCGGGTTTCAATTGCCCGGTTTTGAAAAGGAATTCCTGCTCTTTCAGGTTTTGCGCCTTGATTTTCACGAACAGCGATCGCGCCGTCAGCAGTTGGGGGATGGTCATCTTATCCATCAACTCCCACAGTTTGGCCAGCAGCAGGGAATCGAAGCCGTCGTCGCCGCCGAATGCTTGAATTGCCGCATCCGCAGCTTCCTTCCGCGCCGCGATCCTTTCCTTTTCCGGCGACCAGCGTTTGCTGCGGTAGTTCTCCGCCATCGTTTCCGTAACGGAAAGGCCGAACGCATCGTGGATGAGCTGCGGGATCTCCGCCGCTATAGTCCCCTGGTCGAACCACTGTTTGACCTTGACCAGGAGGCCGGGATGGCTTCCGTCGAGTTTTTCCAGCTCGGTCAGTACCTTACGCATTCGACGCCACTCCTGAAAAAGAAGGTGAGCCCATCAGTTCATTTCCCCCGCAACCCTGGCGACCATGGAGGCCCTGATTTCCTGTTCGCGCGCGACTTCCATGGCAGCCCTTGCGGATATCATCTTGTCCCGTAAAAGCTCCTGCTCAGGCACCCAACGCCGGGAGCGGAAACTACTTACCGGAGTTGGCGATAGAGAAATCTGGTACTGTTCGAAAAGGAGCCCGACGATTTGTTTCGCGCTAATGCCCTGCGCGAACCACTGCCTCACCTTGTCCGCGAGGCCTGGGTAGCGCCCATCGAGTTGTTCAATCTTGGTCAGGTGTTTCATGTTTGGACGTCTCCTGGTTCATCGGTTCATCGGGCCATGGGCTCATCGCGAGAGCCCGCGATTCCTCAACTTCAGAATTCATAATTCAGAATTCAGAATTCCAAGGGCGTGTTCATCGCCTACGCCTCGGTCCGCCACACGTCCCAACATTCACCCTTGTAGGCGCGCAGCGAGTTTTGGCCGATGCTCTCGCCGTACTGGGCCTGGATCGCTGCCGTGATCGCACGCATGGGGATGGAAGCTTTGAACATCTCTTCCACCTGCCGGCACAACCCCGGGTGCCGGTCCTCAATCGCTTCCAGTCTGCAAAATCTCTGTAATGCCATGGAATCCTCCCTATTAATCGGGTGAACAAGAGCGTCGGGAGATCGGGCGATCGGGTGATCGGGTGAACAAAAACGTCGCATGATCCGCTTGCTCCTGGTCCTTTGTTCCCGGTGACCTTGTGATCTCGTGACTTCTCATAGGCCTACTCTGCTGCTCACCCGATCTCCCGATCATCGGATCACCCGATCCTTTATCTTGCTTCTCCCAAGGCCACGCACCGCCGGTCGTATTCATCCACGCCGTTGGCGGTGATGCGGGTCCAGCGGATGGCTTCCGGAGTGCCGGCTTTCTTTTCAATGCCCAGCTCCACCCAGCCGCGGTCGCGCATATAGCGCAGGTGAAACTCCACGCCAGGCAAGCTCACGGGGCGCAGGCAGTCGTCCATGTAAATCAGAATGCTTTTCGGGGTCACGGGTTGAAGTCCGCATTCGTTCAAGTAACGCAAAATTTCCGTGCGGTCGAACTCTTGCTCCGATTTGGTTTTCACCTTGGCCATTTGTTTGCCTTCTTTTCTGCAATTTGGATTTCACGGGCTAAAAACTAGGTGTCAGGTGCCAGGTGTCAGTAAGAACCTCGCACCTTGTGCCACGTGACCGTAACTGCATCGCACCTGGAACCTGCTCCCATGCTTTCTCTACCGGCCTCGGTTCCCGGGAAAACATTGCAACCGCAGCCCTGACACCTGGCACCTGACACCTTCTCATCACTTGCATTCCTCCTGCGCATAACAGCTAAAGCCTTCGATCTTTCGCGACATCAGCCGCAGTTCCCGGCCGATAAGTTCGCGCTCATTGCTCATTTTCATAATCTCTTCGCGCGTGGTCATGAGCAGACCCTTCAGTTCAATCACCTGGTCCATTACCGTGTTCTGGGTTTCCACCGCGCGCGCCACCCGGCCCAGGAATTCCGCGCTCACTTCCAGGCTGCTGGGGACTCGCATCACCCCACGCGTGGCGGCGGAAAACAGGCGGTAAGCGCCAATCCCCGCCATCGTGGTACCCAGAAAACCACCCGACCCGAGCAACAACGCTTGAACTTCAGTAGCGGAAAACATAGGGAGTCCTCAGTTCTCAGTCATCAGTCTTCAGTTGTCAGTAACAGCAAACGTGCTCAGTGTTTTGTTATCAGTTACTCGCAACTGATGACTGCCATGCGATAACTGCTTTTACCGATGACTGACGACTGATGACTGATTACTTCCTGCCGGGAC
>Ga0182027_10013527_pt1 | contig 11363 bp, 7 predicted proteins | sample 712E1DmetaG_FD_121300 | JGI IMG/M metagenome (GOLD analysis project Ga0182027, IMG submission 121300) | Permafrost microbial communities from Stordalen Mire, Sweden - 712E1D metaG (Illumina Assembly) | ecosystem: Environmental > Terrestrial > Soil > Wetlands > Permafrost | place: Sweden...
ATGGTGTGGAGTTCGTCAATGAAAAGCAGGACGCGGCCCTGGCTGGCGGTGACTTCCTTGAGGAAGGCCTTGAGGCGGTCTTCAAATTCGCCGCGGAATTTTGCGCCGGCGATCATGGCGCCGAGGTCCAGGGCGACGAGTTTTTTGTTTTTGAGCGATTCCGGCACGTCGCCGCTGACGATGCGGCGGGCCAGGCCTTCGCCGATGGCGGTTTTGCCGGTGCCCGGCTCGCCGATGAGGACGGGATTGTTCTTGGTGCGGCGTGAGAGGACTTGCATGACGCGGCGGATTTCCTCGTTGCGGCCGATGACGGGGTCAATTTTGCCGGCGCGGGCCAGGGCGGTGAGGTCGCGGCCATATTTTTCCAGGGCCTGGAACTTGTCTTCGGGATTCTGGTCGGTGACGCGCTGGTTGCCGCGCAAATCGGCCAGAGCTTTGAGGAGGGCGTCGCGGGTCAGGCCGGAGGAGCGGAGAATCTTTTGCAGAGGTGGTTCGGCCTGTTCGAGAAGGGCGAGCAGGAGGTGTTCGGCGCTGACGTATTCGTCATGGAGTTGGGAAGCCTGGGCTGCGGCGGCATCGAGGGTTTTCTTCAAGGCCGGGCTGAGGAACAGGTCGGCGGACGGGGCGCCGTGGACTTTGGGTTTGCGGTCAATTTCGCGCTGGACGGCGGCGGCCAGGACGGGGACGGGGAGGCCGAGCTTTTCCAGGAGCGCAGGAACCAGGCTGTCCTTTTGCTCGAGCAACGCGGCCAGGAGGTGAATGGTGTCCACTTCCTGATTGGAATTGCGCTGGGCGGCTTGCTGGGCTTGTTGGAGGGATTCCTGGGCTTTGATGGTGAGGCGGTCCGGCGACATGGTTGGGTTCAGTGTTTATGGCCGGGAATTGGGCATCATCTTGTCGCGGGCGGGAGCCTGGGGGTAGAAGCGGGCGGACGCACGGCGTTGGTAACCGGGGCGTTGGAGCCGGCGGGCGGAGGTCTGGCGCCGGGGGCGGGCAAACGGGGGATGTCGGCGGGGTTATTGATTTCGGGAGGGGGCAGGGCCGCGGCAGTGGAGTTGAGTTCCTTGATGAGGGCATCGGTCAGGTCGTTTTCGCCGCTGGTGTAGAGAACCAGGGGATTGCCCGTCATGGTCACGGCGGTACGGTCGAGGACCAGGGTGAAGCCCTGTTTCTTGGCCATCGCGCTCATGACATTGGTAATTTCGGTGGTGAGTTCATTGACGTGCTGGACCATTTTGTCGCGGCGCTCGATTTCCGAGTGGACGTAGAAGTTGGAGATGTTTTCGACGCGGATCTGGAGTTCCAGAGACAAGTCATCGGCGTCCTTCTTGCTTTTGGCGCGCTGATCGGCTGAAATGGCCATGTTGTTGGCCTTGTCCACCGCCTGCCGCCAGTCGTCCTCGCGCTTTTTGCGTTCGTCAATCATCTCGTTGTATTGCTTGTCGCGCTCGACGATGGCGTTGGAGTTGGCTTTGCTGGCCTCAATGGTTTTGTAATAGGTGTCGAAGGCCCGGCGCAAATCAACGGTGGCGATCTTGAAGTCGGCGGCAAGGCTGCTGGAGCCAAAGGCGAAAAGAGCCAGGGCCAGGAAGGCGCTTTGGATTTTGTTTTTCATAAGAGGTTAGAAATCGCGGATGAAGTTGATGCCGATCTGGATGCGTCCGCCGGATCCGATGTTGGCGTCGTGGGTCATGGGGATGCCGTAGTCCAGGCGAAGCGGCGTGCCTTGCGCCCCGCCGAAAGGCAGGAGGATGCGCAAACCTATGCCCACGTTGTCGCTGTAAAAATGAGTCTGGGACTGGGTCAGCTTGAAGCTATAGGGGTTGGCATAGACGTTTCCGATGTCGTAGAACCAGGCGAGGCGGAGCATTTTGACGATGGGAATGCTGTATTCGGCGTCGGCGAAGAAATAGGTGTCGCCGCCGAGCGGTTCGCCAAAACCATCCGAAGGCCCGATTTGGTGGTAGCGATAGCCGCGGAGGGAACCCAGGCCGCCGAGGAACCAGCGTTCGAAGATGGGGACGTTTGGGGTGCCGCCGTAGGTGTCCACCACGCCGCCGCGGGCGTCGAGTTGGAGGATGTGGCCCTGGGCAAGGCCCTTGAAGAACCAACTGGAACGCAATTCCAGTTTGTAAAGCTCGGTGTCGCCGGGCGGGGTGGCGATTTGAGCGATGAATTGCGAGTGCTGGCCGTGGTCGGGATTGCGACGGTCCGCGCGGTTGTCATAGTCCAGGGTAAAGCCGAGCTTGTTTTCGAAAAAGGTGCCGCGCTCGTCGTAAATGTTGGTGGAGATATTTTGCTGGGTGACGCTGTTGGTGGTGCCGCCGGACGGCAGAACGACGATATTGGTGACGTTGTTGGTGTAGAAACCCGAGTTCATGCTGATGTGGACGGTTTCGGGGGTGTAACTGACGCCGCCACTGAAAAAAGGCCCCAATTGTTTGGTCAGACTGATGGTGCCGCCGTCGAAGGTTTCATTGTAAATGTTGTTCAAGCTGTCGTAATCCTCCTCCCGGTGGAAGAGGTCCACGCCCAGGCGAAGCCTCTGGCCCAGGAAGAAAGGTTCGATGAAGTTAATTTCGTAATCCTGGTAGATCGAACCGAGGGAGGCGATGAGCTGGAGTTTTTGGCCGGCGCCGGTGAAGGTGGGGGGATTGAAGAGATCGAAGTTGCCCATTTTCACCTCGGCCATGCCGACGATGCTGTCCACCGAGCTGAAGCCCGCGCCAATGGTGGCGCTGCTCATGCTTTGTTCCTGGAGGGCGATGACGAGGTTTTTGCGGTTGGGAATATCGGTGTCGTCGGCCGTCATGTCCACTTTGGAGAAGTAATCCATGCCCTGGAGGACTTGCTTGTTATTCTTGACGCCGACCATGTTATAGACTTCGCCGGGATAGATGGAGAGTTCGCGGCGGATGACGCGGTCCTTGGTTTTCTCGTTGCCCTTGATTTCAATTTTTTCGAAGTAGTTGGTGTCGCCTTCCTTGATGTTGTAGGCCAGGTCCATGGTGCCGCCGGCGGTGTTGGCGGCGCGGGCGGCCTGGATGATGGTGTTGCCGCCTTGCGCGGGTGGAAGAAGGCCCCTGGCGCCGTACATGTCGCGAATGGTCTCCAGGTCCGCATCGAAGGCGGCCGGCTTGAAAATAGCGCCGGGGACGTTGGTCAAGACCATTATCTGGCCGCCGATCTTCTTTCCTTTGATGAAGTCGTTGGTCGAAAAGATGGTGTTTCCCGTGATGGTGAGGGCGCCGACTTTGTATTGCCGCCCTTCGGAGATGACGATGTGGATGACCATCCGGTTCGGGGCGGTGTAATCGAATCTCTTGTCCAGGATGGCGAAATCAATATAGCCGTCGTTCTGGTAAAACTCGAACAGGCGGTCCATGTCGTCCTCGAACTCGTCCTTCTTCAACACGCCGGTGCCGGTGAGCCAGGAGAACATCCAATGGCGCTTGGTGTTGAGGACCTTGCGCAGTTCGCTCTGAGTCTTGGCGGTGGCGCCGTCGAAGACGACATCGGTGACCCTGATTTTTTCCGTTTCGTGAATGGCGATGGTGACGGTGGCGCGCCCGGTGTCTTCATAAATGGCGGGAGGGAGGACTTCGACGGTGGTGTCCTGGTAGCCGGCTTTTTGGTAAAGCTCCTTCATGTCCTGGGCGTTGTGGAAAAGTTTGACCGGGTCCAAAGGCTGGCCGATTTTGAAGGTGAGCTTTTTGTTGAGTTTGTGGAGGCTGAGCTTCTTGTTGCCGGTGATGTTGATCTCGGTGACGATGGGTTCGCCCTCCACCTGATAAGTCAGGTCAATGCCCTGGGGGGTGTTGGTTTGGTAGACATTGACATTGCGGAAGAAGCCGGTGGTGTAAAGGCTGGCCTGATCTCCCTCGACGGTGGCATGAAGGAGGCGCTCGCCTTCCTTGCTGCGGATATTGGCGCGAAGGAAGGCGTCGCTGACGGCGGGGGGGCCGACGTGCAAGATGTAGATTTTATGGATCAGTTCCCCCTCCGTTTGTCCCCGGGCCAAAAGCGGCAGGAGCAGGAGCAGGACCCCAAGGAGGCGGCGGGCGCAAAGAAAGAGGTTCATCTGGGTGGGGTTAGGAATCCGTGGGCACATCTTCCTGGGCGACCTTGGCGGCGCTTTCGAAGCGGGTGTAGCTCTTGAGGAAAGTCAGGTCCACGTCTCCGGTGGGGCCGTTGCGTTGTTTGGCGATATAAAGTTTCATGGGCATGGCGTCTTGCTCGGCTTCGTTGCCGTCGTCTTCCGCGTCCTTGGATTTTGACTCTCGATAGAGCAATCCCACCAAATCGGCGTCCTGTTCAATGGCTCCTGATTCGCGCAAATCCGACAAGCGAGGCTTGGCATCCTCGCCCGCGCGTTTTTCGACTTCGCGGTTCAACTGGCTGAGCACGATGATGGGCACAGCCAGTTCCTTCGCCAGGGCCTTGATGCCTCCGGAGATGTCCGCAATCTCCTGCTGGCGATTGTCCGCCTTGCGCGAAGTAGAATGGAGCAGTTGCAGGTAGTCAATGACAAATAATTTGATGCCGTGCTGTTGTTTCATCCGCCGCGCCCGGGCGCGCAACTGCAATATGGAAAGGGCGGAGGTGTCGTCCACGATCAGCGGGGCCGCCGCCAGCTTGCCGGCCGCGCCCGTCAGCTTGGGGAAATCGCGCTCGGCCAGGAAGCCGTCGCGGATGGTGCGCAGGTTGACGCGGGAGCGGGAGCAGAGCATGCGCAGGACGAGCTGATCGGCGGTCATTTCCAGGCTGAACACGCCGGTGGGGATTTTTTGCTCCAGGGCGACGTGCTCGGCGATGTTCATGGCGAGGGAGGTTTTGCCCACCGAGGGCCGGGCGGCGATGACGATCATTTCGCCTTCGTGCAGGCCGGTGGTCATCTTGTCGAAATCCACGAAACCAGTGCCGATGCCGGTGAGCATGCCCTGGTTCTTGTGGTATTCCTCGATGGTGGAAATGGCTTTGTGGACCAGGTCGCGGATGGAGGGGTTGGCGCCGGTCACCCGTTCTTCGCAGATGCGGAAGATGTCACGCTCCACTTCATCCAGCAGGGCGTCCACTTCGCCTTCGTGCTCATAGACCCGGCTGGCGATCGAGGCGCAGGTCTGGAGCATCTTGCGCAACAGGTACTTTTCCAGCACGATGTCCAGGTAGTAGTCCAGTCCCGCGGCGGTGGGAACGGCGTCGGGGAGGGAAGCCAGGTAGGCCAGGCCGCCGACGCCATCCAGTTGCTGGCGGTCCTTGAGGCGCTGCTGGAGGGTGATCAGATCAATGCCGGCCCGCTGGTCGAACATTTCCGTGAGGGTCTGGAAAAGGGTCTGATGGCGCAGATCGTAAAAGACCTCCGGGCCAGCCTTGAGTTTTTCGATGCACTCCCCCATGCAATCGTTGGGGGAGAGAAGGACGCAGCCCAGCACGCCTTGCTCGGCCTCGGTGGAACTGGGCGGCAGGCGGTCAATTTTTGGCGTGTTGGCGGTGGCGGCATGGCCGGGCTGGCGGCGGGGGGATTGCTGCAAATCCGCCGCGCCCGGTTCCTGTTCGAGAATGGCTTCGTTCATGGGATCACCAGCAAAACACCTTTCGGGGCGGCGCGTCACGAAAAACTTGTCACGGCTTGTTCCCAATGTATTCACCGCGGCGCGCCCCCGGCAAAATCCCGCTTCAGGGCGCCGGCAACTGCAACACGATGGATCCGCTGTTGGTTGGGGCGGCCTGAGGACCCACGATGAAAAATCCGCCGCCAAGCATGTCGCTGACGCTGGTATTTTGCAGGATGGCTCCCTTGCCAGTCACGGTTTTCTTGACATCGTTGGTGAACGTGAACTTCAGCCGCCCATTGTTTGTGTTGACGGAGCCGGACGCATGATTGGTCGTTCCGCCGGTGCCGGTCAAAACCAGGTTGGTTCCGTTCAACCGGACGGAATAGGTCAAGGGCGCCGTCAGACCGCCGCCGGAAAGAACCAGTTGATTGGAGGTGATGACGCGGTTAATCGGCACCAAGTTTGACCACGGCGAGATGGGCACGGCAGGGTAATAATTGGTAAATCCATTGGTGAACAATCCCGTGGACCCCGCCTTCCGGATCCACGTCAGACTGCCCGATGGGACGAAAGGCGGGTTGGATACCAGGTTGAGCATTCCGTAGAGCATGCCCGGCTGGGGGGTGTTGTAGTAATTGAGATAAACCGCAATCTCATTGTCTTCCCGAATCGGCATCGCGGTCCCAATGCTGGCCCAGTCCGCCAGCAATCCCCTGAAAAAGACGGTTGCCGGAGCGGTGGAACCCGGGCTATTGGTCAGCAGGCCATAGCTGCAGCCGGCGGGCGAGTTGGTTCCGTTGGAGTCCGCCGCGGGCGGAATCAACAGGGTGTAGGCCGGGGCAAAATGACTGGTGTTGGTGAGACTGGCGATCAAGGCCACTTGGGAAATCCACCCCGTCTGATTGGTTCCCCTGACCACAATGCGGTTGGTTCCGATAACCGAGCCGGTGATCGTCCGCGGCTTGCTGTTCCCGTTCACCTGCAACTCCACCTTCACATGCCCGTCCAGGCCGTTGGTAACCACATTGGTCGCATAGCCGTTGGGCGTAAAGTGTCCCGATATGCCAAAACCGGAGGAGCCTCCCAAATAGACCGTGCCGCTGTAGCTGCCCCGGCTGTTCAGAGTCAAGTTGGCGATCTCCCCGGCGGTTTCGTCCGTGGCCGCGCCAATCTCGGCGGAAGAAAACAGCCCGCTGTAGATTCCCGCCATCCCCAGGAATATATTTGTGCCGGGATTGCCGGCCGCCAGCGCGTGGTCAGTGTCCCGGGCGGCTACCAGCAACACCGGCGGAGCGTTGGTGCGCGCCCCGGACGCGGATGAAGCGATCCCCGCCTGCGCCGCGCTGTCCGCCGCGGTCCCGCCCTGGCCGGAAAAACACGGCAGCGCCAGGGCCGCCAACAGCGCCCCTCGGCGGAGGACCGTTCCCGCCGCAAAAAAATGGACCAGCCGCCTGGACACACGCCCCGCCGCCAACAAAAGAGCAATAGTCGTTTTCATGCAAATTCAGCCAATGCCATCATGTCCACAATCCTCTTCGCCAGTCAATCGCCAACCGCCTGCCGGATCTCAAAGCAACCCCAGGGCCGCGCGCACGGCGGCGGCCAGCGCGGCAACGCGGATGGGCAGCGGGAAATCCGACGGGGCCTCAAAAGTGTAGCCGAGCCGGGTCTTGCCCTGGCTGACCAGATAAAGGGATTCCGGCCACCGCGGGCGCTCCATAGGGTTAATCGCCGGACGAATGATCCCGTTTTGCGCGGGCCATTTCTCAATCACCGGCGACGGGTCCACCGGACACGCCGCCGCCACCGCGTCAATTATACTTTCCGCCGGCGAGGGGCGGCGATGGGGGTTCAATTCATACAGATAAAAGCCGTGCGACTCCCAATCCTCGTGCAGGCAAAGCGAGAGATCGAAATCCGGCTGCTGCCGGAGCCACTGGACATGGGCGCGAACTTCCCCGCTCTCCAGGTGGCGGTAGTCGCGGTTCAGGTCAATCCCCCCGCTGTTCTCGCGGCGGTTGAGCGCAAAGCCGGACGGGTTCAGACATGGGCAAAGCCAGAGGGCGGCGTCGCCGGGCCAGTGATCCGCGCGCAACAACGCCAGGGCGGCGAGCGGCCCGGCCGGTTCGTCGCCGTGGATTCCGGCGGAAATATAGACGCGGTGGCGCGGCGACGGCGCCGGGCGGCGCCAGGCGAAAAATTCAACCGGACCGGGAACCGGGTCGCGCGTCCAATTCTTCTCCGCCGCGGCCTGCCCGATTTCCCGGAGAGTTTCCTGGATCTCGATGGTTTCCCCGTGATAGCCGCCGATGTTCTTGCCGAGTCGCTGCACGGGGAAAGTGTCGCGCAAAGACCGCAAAAAGCGCAAAGAAAAAATTGTTGGGCTTGCATTTCCTTTTGGAACAGCCGATAAAATCGCCATGAGCAGCCGGGAAACAGTCATCGAATATGTCCGCAAACTGCCGGAAGAAATGTCCGTGGCGGAAATTGCGCGCGAAATTGAACTGCTCGCAGGCATCCAGACCGCCCGCGAGCAAGCGCTCCGCCGCGAGGGAATTCCGGCGGAAGACGCCCGCAAGCTGGTGGACGCATGGGCAACAAAGCCCGTAGGGCTGGCATTCCTGTAGCTGAACAGTTCAAAATCTAAAAGCGGCAAAACCTCGGCCACGGCGCAAACTCCGGTTGAGCCGCTCCAGCGGCGGCGATTGCAGTGAAATCAGCGTGAGGCGGACATCTTCGGGATCGGCGCCGGGATGGCGGGACATCACGGCGGCAACATCGGCGGCGAGTTTTTTCCCCCACCGATTTGCCGCCACGACAGATAGGCGTGGCGTGGCTGCCGAACTTCTCATACAAGAATACTAATCAACCAGCAGCCGCCCGTCCAGAGCGTATCATCAATTTCACCAATGCGCCGGGATTTGTTCCTGGTCGCGGAAATCGTGTTTGTCCCAATTGGGGTCCAGGCCGAGGTCTTTGAGCATTTGCAAGTCGCGTTCCACGGGCTGGTTCAACGTGGTGAGGTAATTGCCCACCATCAGCGCGCTGGCGCCGGCGGCAAAAACCAGGCTTTGCGCGTCGCGCAGATTCACCGTGCGCCCGCCCGCGATCATGATTTCCTGGCGCGGGAGGATGAAACGAAAACAAGCGATGGTTTTCAGAACTTCCAGCGGCGCCAGCGGCGGGTTGTTCTCAAACGGCGTGCCTGGGATCGGGTTGAGGATGTTGATGGGCACGACGTTGGCGCCCACCTCCTTGAGCGCGAAGGCCAGTTCGCAGCGGTCCTGGCGCGTCTCCCCCATGCCCAGAATGCCCCCGGAACAGATTTTCAGGCCGGCTTTTTTGAGGAAGCGGATGGTGTTCAGACGCTGTTCGTAGGTGTGCGCGGTGCAATGCCTGGGAAAAAACTCGCGCGAGCTTTCCAGGTTGTGGCCGTAACATTCCAGGCCCGCCTCCTTGAGCCGGTCGGCCACGGCCTGGCTCTCGATGATGCCCAGCGAGGCGTCCGGGCGGGTCTTGCCGCTTTGCGCCAGGTCGCGGATGCGATCACAGACTTCGTCCAGCATCGGCCCTTCCTTGAGGCCGCGCCAGGCGGCGACCAGGCCGACGGCGGCGACGCGGTTGCGGCCGGCCTCCTCGGCGGCTTGCTGTACCGGGTCCGGGTCCACGAATCCGTATCTTGGAGAATCGGTCTGGTGAAAGGAGGATTGGGAGCAGAAGGCGCAATTTTCGGAGCAGGCGCCGGCCTTGGCGTTGACGATGGAGCAGAGATGGATTTTGTTGCCCTTGAAATGGTCGCGCAGCCGGTTGGCGCCGGCCATCAGATCGAAGATATCGGCGGAGCTTTCCAGGTTGAAAAGCCAGGCGGCCTCGGCGCGGGTGATTTCGCCGCCGCGCAGGACCCGGCGTGTGAGGCCGGCAATTCGTTCGGGACCATTTGCGTCAACCAAGCTGTCATTCATGGTTGACACAGTAATACGGGCGCGGCGGCGGTTCAAGCAAAACTGTGGGGAGCTTTTCCCCCAGCCGGATCGCAAATCCCGATGGCAAGCGCCAAAACGCGCAAACGCATGGTTTGACCCCATCACACGGTCAAAGGGGTTGTCCCGACAGAAATTGTTGAAGCAGTGATGTCGGAATGGAGAACGATGTCAGGCAGGACGAGCGTTGATCCTACACGCGAACAGGCTGTTTACGTTGGGTCTGTTGACGGAGTGCATCCACCAGAGGTGAAGCGGTTGCTCGATTACTTGTCGAAATGAGCGCGCCGCCTGACACCGCTATTGCGATAGCAAGAAAGTCTGTAAACTGTGGACTTGAGATTCGCGGAGGAAGTGTAATAATGTAGCTATGATAACGATTTTATTCCTCGTGGTGGGAACCGCCGTTTCGGCTGTCCTTTATCAGATGTATTTGGTTGATCGTCTCGTCCGGTGGGAATATGAACACCACCGAGAGCAGTGGGAACGTGATGGGAAGCCTGATGGTTACTTTTGGCACGCTACGGAATGTGCTTTCTGGTCGAGTGATGTTGCCAAGAAACAAGTTGGCTTTGTATGGCTATTCAAGACGCCACGCTGGATTGCGGAGAGGCCGGAATGTCGCCGTTGGCTATTTCAGATGCGAGGAATAACATGGGTAGGGAGCCTTGCAATTGCATCCTTGGTCGTACGAATATTGTTCCATCTTTTAGTGCGATAATTGGCAGGCTAACGCGATGGAGGGGGTGACTTGAGCAGTTGCGAAAGTGGTCTTCGCACGCCAAGAATGAACCAAGCAACAGACATGCAAAAGCAAACGACTGCTAGAAAATAGCCGTCGCCAGATGTCATAAAGCCTCCCTTTCCGTTGGGCATTGGCTGGCCGGTCAATTGATAGTGTCGCGCAGCGCAGGCGACAAACACTCCTACCACAAGGAAAGCGGCGCAGCCAAAGCAACACGCGCCAGCTTTGATTAGCAGGCAAATCCGATTGGACGGTGAACCGAACATTTAAAGCTGCGGTTGCCTACTTTGGCCCGCTAATGAGCCAATAGAGTTGTCCGGATCCGCTGATTCCGGTCGTTCCAGCACCTGCGGAAAAGGCAGCAGCGCCATCAATCCAGGATGAGATGCTGCCACCACCAACCCCATAGCCCCCCGCAACACTTACAAATGGCCCCGTGTAATCACTAGGATTATACACGCCATATACCGCCCCAAGACCAAAGTTCCCTCCGCCTTTACCGAAACCGCATCCAAACTGTATATATCCGTAGGAATACAGTTTGCCGTTAGCGAGGAGGATTTGCTGGGTGCCTGCACCGCCTCCTACCAGCGCATAATAGGACACCCCAGAATCGAACACAATTGCTCCGCGCCCCGTGGGGTTTGATGGGGGAGGAGGTGGAGGAGGTGTGGGCGGCCAATTCGGACCAGGTCCTGGCCCTGGTCCGCCACCGTGTCCACCAGGTCCTGGCTGTGTTGGAGGTGGCCTTCCACTCTTGTCCTGACCGTCAGTGTCAAAGTAATCAGTGGGATCGTTATCAACATAGCCATAGAGATTCAGCCCGGTTGGGTCCTTGATAGGGTCTCTGGATGGCCATTTGGCACGACCCGATGCGGTTTTGTAAGCGCAACCCCTCAAACCCGTTGCGGTTGCGGGCCTTGCGCGACCCCGGCAGGATGGGCGACCCGATGCCCTGCCGGAAAAACCCCTGACGCGAGTTTCGAGGGGGGAGGTCGGACACGCAAGGGAGAACCGCTGCGGACGATCAGCGGCTAAAAGACTGACGGAACTGGTTGTTCCCGTTTCCACGCGCCAACCGTA
>Ga0182027_10013528_pt1 | contig 11363 bp, 11 predicted proteins | sample 712E1DmetaG_FD_121300 | JGI IMG/M metagenome (GOLD analysis project Ga0182027, IMG submission 121300) | Permafrost microbial communities from Stordalen Mire, Sweden - 712E1D metaG (Illumina Assembly) | ecosystem: Environmental > Terrestrial > Soil > Wetlands > Permafrost | place: Sweden...
CGCTTTCCAGGCGCCGGATGGTTTCGATGATTTCCATTTGCGCCGCCTCAATCTGGCTGACTTTCATCGGGCCGAGGAAGCTGATTTCCTCGCGCACGTTGTCGGCGGCGCGTTTGGAGATGCAGGAGAGCAGCTTGGTGTTAAGGCTGGCCGAGGCGGTCTTCAAAGCAATGGCCAGCGAGCGGAAATCCACCTCCTGCAGAATCTTATGCAGGGTCTTGGCATCCAGGCGCTCCAGTTCCTCGAAGGAGAGCATCTTCTTGAGCACCGCGTCGCTCAGTTCCGCGTTGCGCTCACGGAGGGAACTGAGAATGGAATCGCTCACGTTCTTGGGCAGGGCGTTGAGAAGATCGGCGGCGACTTTGACTCCGCCGGTGTGGCTCAGAGCGCGGGTGGGGTTGACGGCGAGCCTGGTTTGAAGCGACTCGGCGACGCTTTCAACCACCTCGATGGAAGTTGGGGACAGGGTGGCGAGGCGCTCGACCACTTGCTCGCGCAATTCCGGGCGCATCATGCCCAAAAGCTGGGACGCTTTTTCCGCCGGCAAATAGCTGGCCACCAGAACGACGGTTTGCAGTTGCTCCTGGCGGAGCGCGTTGTAAAGAGCCCGGGGGTCCATCTCGATGATTTCCTGCATGGCGGCCACCGACGGCCGCTGCGCGGAAACCCGTCCGATAATGTCCGAAGCGCGGAACAGGCCGACGGCTTTTTCGAGGATGATCTTCACGCGGTCCACGCCGCCTGCGACGGCGGTGGAGGCCTGCACCGCCACCGGCAGGAACTCCTCCATGATCTCGTTCTGCATCTCGTGGGAGATGGCGGAGAATTTGGCCATTTCTGCGGAGACCGCCTCCAAATCCGATTCTTCCAACTGTTCCATGATACGGGCGGCGTTGTCCGGCTCCAAAATCAACAGAAAGGCGGCCAGCTTCTGCAACTGGGTCAGCTTGGCAAACTCCGTCGCTGCCTGGCTCGGCTCCTGTTCGATGGCATTCATTGTTTCTTTCTAATTCTTCAATCGTCAAGGAGGCCGGGGCGCGAACCGCAGGAGGGGGTTTCCAACTTGAGAGCGCCGCATACTTTGGTTTTCAATTCGGAGCCATCTACCGGCATGGCGATGACGCCGTGAAAGCCCGCCCCCTGCGAGCATGTCGGGTCGCCGACGGCACTTTTGGCGCAAAGACCGAAGACGGGTATGCCAGCGGTGGCGGCGTGGCCCCGGAGATCTTGAAACAACATGTGCGCTCCCTCTTTGGGAAGCTCCAGACTGGCCAGCACCAGATCCACCTCCTGCGCCAGACAGAGGCCGAGGGCGTGCTCGATGTCCCACGCTCCGGTCACGTTCCACGGCGTGCCGGTCAACCCCGCCCGGACTTGTTCCACGCCGGCCGGCTCGTCGTCCACCACTAGAATATGGATGGGATCGTTCACTCGTTTGGGCTTGACCCCGTTTTCAGCCTTGGTTTTAAGCGCCACCAAACGGCCAAGTTTCTCAATGAGGATTCTGCTGTCGAAAGGCTTCAGCAAATAGTCGCGCACGCCCAGTTGGGCGACTTTCACCACGGAAGGGCGTCTCGCTTCCGCCGTGAGCATGATGACCGGCGTGGCCTTCAGTTCCGGGTGCGCCCGGAGCCGGGCCAGCGTCTCGCTGCCGTCCATGACCGGCATCTTGTAATCCAGCAAGATGACGTCGGGCCGTTCGCGCGTGGCAATGGCCAGGCCCGCCACCCCGTCGCACGCCTCCATGATGGCGCAATCGTAGTCCCTCAGGGTATGCGCGACGGTCTGACGAATGATTTTGCAATCATCAATTGCCAGTAATTTGATCCTCATAATTCAAGGGACTCCGTTTCCATGCGCCAAGGGCGCCGCCGGACTGTATCCGGGTCCGAAGCTCTGCCACGTTCTGCCTTGCGCCTTCGGAGCACAGTCCCAAAGTCCTGTTCGAGAGAGCCGCTCGCTGCTCACTCGCTGATGTCCGGTGTCTTATCGGCCGGATTTTCAAAGAAGTTTAGCCCGCCCCCCCCCCGCATCTTCATGCCGCCGCGAGCCGCTGGGACGTTGAGACGACGTCCACGAGCAACGAAGGCTTGTTTTTAAGAGGAACGAGGTTATTGTTCCGCCATGAGCTATCTGACACTTGAAGTGGAAATTGACCACGGGCGTGTTGCGCCGAAAGGCGCGGAGGCCCTGCCGGAAAAGGCGACCGGCTTGCTCACCATTCTCAATCCACCGACGCTTTCCCAGCCGCGTCCGATTGGTTTGGCAAAGGGCGAGTTCATCGTGCCGGACGACTTCAACGCCCCCTTGCCTGAAGACGTATTGCAGGCTTTCGGAAAAAAAGAGTTGACCGGCGGGCGGTTTTGGGGTATGTATTGCGCGTGATTATGAATTTGAACCTTCGACTGTCGCTAAACGTGCTGCTCATGAGCCGCGCGGCGGTTGAGGTTTGAATTGGCTGACTGTTTTTTTTTGAACCCCATCGCCACTGTGCGGCGATGGGGTTTTTTTTTGTTGCCGGCTAACCGGTGAGGCTTCCGTGGCCGGGAAAGGTAGGGCGGGCAGTCCCCTGCCCGCCGCGGCGCGCACCGAATGCTGACAGTCCGGAGCGCCGACTTGCAGTCGGCTTTACGTTCGCGAGAACGCCGAAAGCCGATTGGAAATCGGCGCTCCGAACCGGAAAGTGTGAAATGTCCCGGCTAACCGGTGAGGGTTCGGTGACCGGGAAAGGCAGGACCAGGGGACGCAGGAGACGGATTGAATGAAATCAGGATTAAGAATAGGATCAAAATTATGAAGAAGAACCAAATCGTTATATTGGATACAACGTTGCGCGACGGGGAGCAGTGCCCCGGCGCTTCCATGAACTTGCGCGAAAAATTGGAGATCGCCCGCCAGTTGGCCCGGCTGAAGGTGGATGTGATCGAAGCGGGGTTCCCGGCCAGCAGCGAGGGGGATTTCCTGTCGGTCCAAACCATTGCGCGCCAGGTCAAAGGACCAGTGATTTGCGGCCTGGCGCGGTGCGTCCCAAAGGACATTGACGCCGTGGGCGCCGCCGTCAAACCAGCGGGGAAGCGGGGGCGCATTCATGTGTTCTTGGCGACCTCCAAGATTCACCGTGAGTTCAAACTGGGGAAGGCGAAGGATGAGATTTTGCGCCTCGCGGTCGAAGGGGTCAAGCGCGCGAAGTCTTTGGCCGATGACGTGGAGTTTTCGCCCGAAGACGCGTCGCGGACGGAGCCGGAGTTCCTGGTGGAGGTGAGCAAAGCGGTGGTCGCGGCGGGCGCCAGGACGGTCAACTTTCCCGACACGGTGGGCTGGGCGGTGCCGGAGCAGTACGGGGCGCTGATTAAGCATCTTTGCGAGGCGGTGCCGGAATTCCGGTCCGGCGCGGCCATGGTCAGCGTGCATTGTCATAATGATTTGGGGTTGGCGGTGGCCAATTCGCTCGCGGCGGTGGCGCAGGGAGCGCGCCAGGTGGAATGCACCGTCAACGGCATCGGCGAGCGCGCGGGCAACGCCGCGCTGGAGGAGGTGGTCATGGCTCTCAAAACGCGGGCCGACTTCTATGGGGGAGTTGAATGCGGATTGAACGTGAGGGAGATTGTGAAGTCTTCCCGGCTGGTGGCGCGCATGAGCGGGATGGCGGTGCAACGGAGCAAGGCGATTGTCGGGGCCAACGCCTTCGCCCATTCCAGCGGCATTCATCAGGACGGGATTTTGAAGAAGCGCGAAACTTACGAAATTATGGACCCGGTGGAGGTCGGATGGGGAGGGTCCGAGTTGCCGCTGACCAAGCACAGCGGACGGGCGGCGGTCACGGCGCGCCTGCGGCAGCTTGGCTTCGGGATGAGCGAGGCGGAGGTGGCGGCCATCTTCGCGCGCTTCAAGGAGGTCGGAGACAAGAAGAAATTTGTCTATGACGACGATTTGACGGCCCTGGTCGAAGGGCAAATCAGCGAGGCGCCGGAAACGTGGTCGCTGGATTATTTGAACGTGACGAGCGGCAACCGCACGGTGCCCACGGCCACCGTGCGCCTGCAAAAGCTGGGCGCCAAGAAAGGGACGCTCCAGGATGCCGGCATCGGCGACGGCCCGGTGGACGCCGCGCTCAAGGCGATTGACCGGCTGACCGGCCGGCCGGGGAAGTTGATGGACTATGCGTTGCGGGCGGTTTCGCAAGGCAAGGACGCGCTGGGAGAGGTGACGGTGAAGGTGGATTTTGGCGGCGGCAAGATGGTCGCGGGCAAGGGGGCGAGCACCGATGTGATCGAAGCCAGCGCGCGGGCCTACTTGAACGCCGTGAACCGATCGCTGGGAGAATAGTGAATTGCGAAGAGACATTGCAATGGACGAACCGAAAAAAACGCGGGTGATCGTGGGCATGAGCGGCGGCGTGGATTCCTCGACGGCGGCGGCGCTGCTGCTGGAGCAGGGATACGATGTGGTCGGGATCACCCTCAAGTTCTGGTCCCAGGATTGCGCCGCGCGCGCCGAGGCCAGTTGCTGCGAGCCTCAGGCGGTGGCGGACGCCCGCGGTGTCTGCCACCAACTGGGCATTCCCCATTACCTGGTGGACGAGGCGGAGGCCTTTCAAAAGCAGGTCATCACTTATTTCGCCGCGGAATACAAGGCCGGGCGGACGCCCAATCCGTGCGTGTTGTGCAATGAAAAGCTCAAGTTCGGCACCCTGTTGGATCGGGCGCGGCAATTGGGCGGGGATTTTGTCGCAACCGGCCATTTTGCGCGGGTGGAAAAAAGCCCGGACGGGCGGCGGACGCTTTTGAGAAAAGGCCTCGACCCGCGCCATGAGCAGAGTTATTTCCTGTTTTCACTTCGCCAGCACCAACTGGCGCGGTCTCTCTTTCCGCTGGGCGAAAAAAACAAGGAGGACACCCGGCAGGCGGCGCGCGACCACCGGCTCAAAACGGCCGACAAGCAGAAGAGCATGGAAATCTGTTTCGTGCCGGACAAGGACTACGGGAAGTTCCTGGAGGAGGCCAATCTGGCGCAACGGCACCGGGGTGAGATTGTCAACCTGCGCGGCGAGGTGCTGGGACACCATGAGGGGATCGAGTTCTACACCGTCGGCCAGCGCAAGGGCCTGGGCCTTTCGTCCCCGAAACCGCTTTATGTCATCGAGTTGGACGCCGTCAACAACCGGGTGGTGGTGGGAGACGACTCGGCGCTGGACCGCGAGGAATTCACCGTGGAGCGATGCAACTGGATTCCCTTCGACGCGCCGCCGGAAGAAATGCAAGTGTCCGCCAAAATCCGCTATAATCATCCTGGAACGCCGGCCCTCGTGCGGCCGCAGCCCGGCGGCGGCGCGAAGGTCAAGCTGCTGGCCCCCCAGCGCGCCATCACCCCCGGCCAGGCGTGTGTGTTCTACGACGGCGATCTGGTCCTGGGCGGCGGCTGGATTGGGCGGTAGGAGAATTTTGAATATTGAATTTTGAATTGGGAAAGGGGAATGCTTTGATTTCACTATTCCCTATTCACAATTCACCATTCCTAGCGGATTGCCTGCCCGCCGGAGGCTCGGCGAAGGAGGTCGGATTGAAACGCCCGATGATTTCCCATTAATGCCCGTCTCATTCGGCCCGTCTCATTCGGGAGACTTGACTCAATGCGCCGGGAGAGGCACTGTTGAGGCATGACTGTGCTTTTGCGTTGCCGGGTGAAAAAGGACTTGTTGGCGAAAGCCAACAAGGTGACTGGCCGGTTGGGAACTTCCACCCCCGAGATGATCCGCGTTTTCCTGGCGGAGATTGCAAGGACGGGCAAGGTGCCGGTAAATTTGAACACGGAAGCGGACGACAACATCGCCGGGCCATGGGCGCAACGCGCCGCAACCCTGGAGAGCTTCTATGACCCAACCAAAATCTGGTGAGCAGCAGGCTTGCCGGGCCAGGTGAGTTGATGTTTCAATTGGGAATTGGCTGTGGCGGAAAACCAGCCGGAAAAAACCGCATGAGTTTTATTGCTTCATTCAACGAGTTTGTGCCGCAGTTGCGCGCGTTCATGGCGCGGACGCAAGCGGAGCCGGTTCCACAGGCGGAACTGGACGCGGAGTTTAACCGGCTGGCAAAGGCGCTGTTCGCGCTGCAACGGGACGCGGTGCCCATTTACGGGGAGTTTTGCCGGAAACGAAAGGTTTCGGCGGTGGAGGATTGGCGGGACATTCCGGCGCTGCCCACCACGGCGTTCAAGGAGTATGACGTGACCAGCCTGCCGCCGGCGGAACGGACGCATGTCTTCCACTCCAGCGGCACCACGCAGCATCGGCCCAGCCGCCATTTTCATAATGCCCAGTCGCTGGCGGTTTATGAGGAGTCGTTGCGCCCGTGGTTCCGGCGGCATTTCCTGGGGCCGCCTTCCGTAATCGGCAATGGCGGAGGCTGGCCGGATGGGAGCCATGGGACCAATAGGACCAATAGGACCAATGAGACCAATGGGACAATCCGCAATCCGCAATCTGCAATCCGCAATCCGCAATTAATCATCTTGACCCCGCCGCCCGACGAGGCGCCGCACTCGTCGCTCGCCCACATGTTTGGCACGGTGCGCCCGGAATTCGGCGGCGCGCTTTTCACGGGACGGGTGAACGGGGAAGGAGCGTGGGCGCTGGACCTGGAGCCAACCATGGCGGCGCTGCGGGAGGCGCAGTCCGCCGGACAGCCCGTGGCGTTGCTGGGCACCGCCGCCTCTTTTGTCCTTTTGCTGGACCATTGCCGGGCCGGCCGGACGTGCTGCCCGTTGCCGGCGGGATCGCGCGCGCTGGAAACCGGCGGCTATAAAGGGCGCGGGCGCGCGGCGACGAAATCGGAGTTGCGGCAAATGATGACGCGATGGCTGGGCATTCCCGAATCGCACATTTTGGGCGAATACGGCATGAGCGAATTGAGTTCGCAGGCGTATGACCGCGTCCTGCCCGAAACGGACGGCGGTTTCCGGTTTCCGCCGTGGGCGCGGGCGCAAATCATTTCGCCGGAAACGGGCCGGGAAGCGGCGGACGGGGAAACGGGTATGGTCCGGGTTTTCGACCTGGCCAATGTGCGGTCGGCGCTGGCCGTGCAAACGGAAGACCTGGCGGTCCGCCGCGGGGAAGGATTTGAATTGACAGGGCGCGCGGCGGGATCGGCCGCGCGCGGCTGTTCGCTGCTGCTGGAGGAATTATGATCATGTCCCAATCCTGTTATTGTAGTGTCGGCGCTGCGCGCCGATGTCGAGCCACAGGCTCGACGCTACAGCAAAGGACGACACAACCGGAATTATGAATGACAAGCCTTTGAAATTGCCGGCTTATTTCCTGGCGGACCTGCCGGCGGAAGCGGCGCTGACGCCCGGATTGATCACGGAGGCGTGCCAGACGCTCAAGCGCAACCGCGCGCGCTACCTGGAAGGGCGCACCACGGCCAGCATCGTCCAAAGGCTGGACGGGCTTGGGCGCGACTGGCTGGAAGCGGATTATCCGTTCCGCCAGCATGTTCTGGAAGCCGGGCCGGCGGCGACGGGTTTCTCGGCGGCGGTTCTGGCGGCGGGGCTGGACAGTTTCTTCCGGCAATTGACGGCAGACAACCTGGACGCATTGCTGCGGCAGGAACTGGGGCATCCGTACCGGCTGGACGATTTTTACGCGGGCGATCATGAACGGACGCCCAACCGCGTGGCGCTGGCGCGGGGGCCGGAATTGCTGGCGCACATCGCGCCCGGCAACATCCCCAGCGCGGTGATGCTGGACATGGTTTTGGGTTTGCTGGCGCGGTCGGCGCAATTCGTCAAATGCGCCTCCGGCCAGGCCTTCCTGCCGCGCCTGTTCGCGCATTCGCTTTACGAAGCGGAGGCCAAACTGGGCGCGTGCCTGGAGGTGGCCGAATGGCCGGGCGGAACGGAAAGCCTGGAGGCGGCGCTCTTTGCGGAAGCCGATTGCGTGGCGGCGACGGGCAGCAACGAAACGCTGGCGGCGATCCGCCGGGCGCTGCCGGGGCATGTGCGCCTGGCGGGCTACGGGACGCGGGTCAGCTTTGGGTTCGTGGCCAAGGAGGCGCTGGCCGGACGCCACCCGGAAGCCGTCGCGGCGCTGGCGGCGCTGGACGTGGCGGCGTGGAACCAGCTTGGGTGCCTTTCGCCGCACGTCATTTATGTGGAGGAAGGGGGGAATGTTGGCGCGGAAGGTTTTGCCGATTTGCTGGCCGGACAACTGGAGGCGCTGGAAAAGACGCATCCGCGCGGGCGTCTGGCGGCGCGCGAAGCGGCCGGGATCGCGGCGCGGCGCTCGTTCTACGAGGTCCGGGCGGCGCATTCGCCGGAAACGAAAATGTGGGCCAGCGCGGAATCCACGGCGTGGACGGTGGTGTTGGAGTCCGAGGCGCGCTTCCAAGTTTCGTGTTTGAACCGGTTTGTTTATATCAAGTCGGTGAAGGATGTCCGGGAGGCGCTGGAAGGAGCGGAGCCGGTGCGGGAAGTCATTTCGACGGTGGGCCTGGCCAGCAGCGGGGCGCGCGCGGCGGAACTGGCGCAGCAATTCGCCCGCTGGGGCGCGCGGCGGATTTGCCCGCTGGGGGAGATGCAAAGGCCGCCGCTGGGCTGGCGCCACGACGGCCGGCCGGCGCTGGGGGATTTGCTGACCTGGAGCGAATGGGAGAAGTGAGAAATAGAGAATGGAGAATGGAGGATGGAGAATGGGAAATGCAACATGATAAAGTTTAAAAATGGAACTGCGAAAAACATTTCAATTTGAAGCGGCGCATTTGCTGCCGCATTTGCCGAAATCCCACAAATGCCGGCGCTTGCACGGGCACAGTTTCAAGGTGGAAGTGGCGGTCTCCGGCCCGTGCGATCCCAAGCTGGGCTGGGTGATGGACTACGCGGAGATCGAAGCAGCCTTCCAGCCGATCTGGCAGGAGTTGGATCATAATTATTTGAATGAGATCCCGGGGCTGGCAAATCCGACGAGCGAAAATCTCGCGCTCTGGATTTGGAAACGATTGAAGCCGCGCCTGCCGCTATTGACGGAGCTGGCGGTGGCGGAGACCTGCAACGCGCGCTGCGTTTACCGGGGTTCGTAAGACGGGCAGTCATTGCGACTTTTCCCCAGGAACCGCCCTTTTGACAGTGGCAGATTTGCCGCCTTGGGGGGGAATTGATTGAATTGTTGTCAGGCTGCTTCTCGTGTGATAACTTCTGCGCGTGAGCAAACTCGAGCAAATTGAGGCGGCGGCGGAATCGCTCGCCCCGGAAGAGAAACAGCAATTGATGCTTTTTCTCGCCACCCGGATGCGCGGGCAGGGAGTCCCAATGCCTGAGCCGCGAAGATTTTCCCGCGACCAGATGGCGGGTTGGATCGCGGAGGATGAAGCCGACATGCGCCGCTTCCAGCAAGGCAAGTGAGGCTTTTTCTCGACACCAGTGTCCTTTTGGCCGCCTGCGGGTCGCAGACCGGCGCTTCGGCCGAAATCTTCCACCGCGCCCCGGCCAACGGTTGGATTCTGGTAACGACTCCCTATGCCATCGAAGAGGCGCTTCGGAACCTCCCTGATTTCCCGGCATCGGCGAGTGCCCGCTGGGTGCGATTGCGGCCCAGCCTGCTGGTCATGGACGACGTGCTCACGCTGGAGCTGCCGGTGGTATTCGCCGCCGGAAAGGATCGCCCGATTCTCTTCAGCGCCCTGGCTTGGGCCGACATTCTTCTCACGCTCGACCGGGGCGATTTCGGCGGCTTTATGGATAAACCGTTTTACGGCCTGCTCGTGCTCAAGCCCGGCCTGTTCCTGGAACGTGAACGATCCGCCGGGCGGCTTCTTTAACCAATGGACCGGCTGGAAACCAACTCGGTTTTTGTAATTGCCCCGGCCCGGCCTGCGGCTTAAGTTGACACCCAATAAGCAGTCAACAAGTCCTGATTATGAAAAAGACAGCCCTCGGTTGCGCCGGTGTTTTGGTCCTGGGAATCGTCATTCTTGTGCTCGTGCCCATCGTCGGTTACAACCGCCTCGTGCGGTTGTCGCAGGGAACCGACAGCCAGTGGGCGCAGGTGCAAAGTGTTTATCAACGGCGGGCCGATCTGATTCCCAACCTAGTGGCCACCGTTTCCGGCTCGGCAAATTTTGAGAAATCCACGCTGACGGAGATCACGGCGGCGCGGGCTTCGGTCGGGCAGATGAAAATTGACCCGAACAGCGCCCCAATTGATCCGGCCAAGCTGGCGGAATTCGAGAAGGCGCAAGGAGCCCTTTCCTCGGCTTTGTCGCGGCTGCTGGTTGTCGCCGAGCGGTATCCGGATTTGAAGGCCAGCGCCGGTTTCCTGGAATTGCAGTCGCAGTTGGAGGGCACGGAAAACCGGATCAGCGTCGAGCGCGGTCGTTTTAACGACGCCGTGCGGGCTTACAACACCGCCGTCCAGTCCTTCCCCGCAGTGCTTTATGCCGGAAGGTTTGGCTTTGCGGTCAAGCCTTATTTCGCCGCCGTGGCGGGCGCGGAGAAACCGCCGCAGGTGCAGTTCGACTTCACCAACAAACCGGCTCCAGCCAGACCGTGATCGCGTGAAGAAGTTCCTTTCCATCCTGGTTGGTTTGTGGTGTGCGACGGTTTGGGGCGCCGAGGTGATTCCCCCGCCGCCGGCGCGGTATTTTAACGACTATGCGAATGTCATTCCGCAGGCCGATTCGGCCCGGCTGAATCAGACGCTGGAGGATTTTGAGCGGAGCAGTTCCAGCCAGATTCTGGTGGCCGTCTTTCCGAAGATGCAGTCGGACTCCTCCATCGAGGATTACACGGTGCGCGTGGCGCAATCGTGGCGGGTTGGGCAGAAGGCCAAGGACAACGGCGCGGTGCTGTTTGTCTTCATTGCGGACCACAAGCTGTATCTGCAAGTCGGTTACGGTCTGGAAGGCGCGCTGCCGGACGCGCTTTGCAAGCGGATCATCGAGAATGAGATCACCCCGCGCTTCAAGGCCGGGGATTACAGCGGCGGCTTGAGCGCGGGTGTCACCGCCATCCTCGCGGCGGCCAAGGGGGAATACAAAGGCACCGGGCGGACGGTTGCGGATGGACGGCCAGGGCGTCCAGGATTGCAAGGCGGCTTTCCGGGTTGGCTGGTATTTATGTTCACGCAACATTCTTTGTTGACAATTATATTAATTTTCGCTGTTTTGCACCTCCTTCGCCGTCTCCTCAGTCCCTGGATACCGATGAGGCGCAGTGGTTGGGGAGGATTCCTGATGTCCAGCGGAGGTCATTCCGGGGGCGGATGGTCAGGCGGCGGCTTTGGCGGCGGCGGGTTTTCAGGCGGTGGCGGCAGTTTTGGCGGCGGCGGCGCGGGAGGAAGCTGGTAGCCATGAAAATGAACGAATTTCTCAAGC
>Ga0182027_10013529_pt1 | contig 11361 bp, 10 predicted proteins | sample 712E1DmetaG_FD_121300 | JGI IMG/M metagenome (GOLD analysis project Ga0182027, IMG submission 121300) | Permafrost microbial communities from Stordalen Mire, Sweden - 712E1D metaG (Illumina Assembly) | ecosystem: Environmental > Terrestrial > Soil > Wetlands > Permafrost | place: Sweden...
CCGTACCGTCATGGCCTTGCCAGTTGCTTCAGCTCGTCCCACGACGGCGCTCTTTTTCATCGCGGAACCACTTTGCTATTGACAAATCAGACGGTTGCTAAGCTCAAAGCGACCCACCTACTTCGATATGTTGGCGGACCACCACTCCGCGGGAGGCGGCCGGTCCCAACTGCCCGGGCTCGGTTATCGCGATTCCAGACCGGCGTCGAAGCTTCGGATCGCCTCTTCGATATGGCGAGTTCCATATTGTACGTCGGAAATCACCTCACTCGACGTTTCTCGTGCGCCGGCAACGAGCCGCCCCCTTAGAGATGCATCGCTCAAAAAACGCCGGAGCACCGCACGAAGACCCATCCCCTCGGCATCCCATTGGAAGATAAGCCCGTTAACGCCGTCCTTAACCAGTTCCGCCGCTCCTATTCCCTCACAGGCGATAATGGGCGTTCCGAAATGCAGACCCTCGTTGACAACTAAACCCCAAGACTCCCACATACTTGGCAGGATAAGCGCACCTGCCGACATTATAAGACGGGCTTTCTCATCGCCAGTGACGTAGCCGCGAATTACAATATTCGGGATATCCTTAACCAACCGCTCTAGTTCCCCGCGAAGTGGCCCGTCGCCTGCTATAACCAGGACGCTATCCGGCGTTGCCACGGATCTGAAAGCACTAACCAGAGCAGGAATGTCCTTCTCTGGCCTGAAATACCCTAAAAATAACAGATACCCGGCGGCGCCGTCCGGTCGTGGTTGCCGGGGAGGTAATAGGTTGATCGGCATTACTTGCGTACCCTTAAATATCCGAGGAAACCGGGGTGTAAGAGCCTTAATCTCGTTTACACTCGCTTCGCCGCTCATGCATACAATAGCATCGGCACTACAAACAAGAAACTTACGAGCCCACTTATAGGCGAGATGGCGAATAGAGCTCTGGCCTGGAAAAGTTACTGATCCCAAAACGCGCTCGGTCCACAGAACCACAGGTATCGACCGCAATTTGAAAACAATCGTCATGCAAAGCGATGCGAACACGTTCGCCAGATCGTCCGATATGACGACGAGATCGACCTGCGCCCGCGCTGCCTCAAAAGCAACGGTATAGTTGACGATTAAAGGTCCAAGCCTAACACTTGGGAGAACTCGGGTATTAACACCATCAATATGAGTCGAGGAGTTAGACCACTTACGTCCGATCTCTCCCGGCGAGCAGAACCAAACTGTGAGATCCCATATGTTTCCGAGCCGTTCAAATAGGGGCATTCGATACGGCGTGGGGAAGTTATGGACGAGCAGGACGGTCCTCACGGTGCGCCTGCGAAAGTGATTGTGATGCGGGAAAGACCGCATCACATAGGTATTACGGCGAGAGCAGACGGCGGATTTGAAGGCGCAAGTACCCGGCCAGCTCCGCTCAGAACAAGGCCCGATCTTGACTGACAGGCGCGTTGGGATTGGGAATAAACCACCGAAAACCGGAATCCTCCTCGTTCGGGTACAGTTGGACCCTGTCTCCGAAGTTCCGGCGGGCTTGATACCACGGGAAACACGTCCCCTAGGGGTGCTGTGCGGCCCTTGCATCGGTGAGAATAGTTGCTCTCTAGAGTCGCTCCGGACTTAGGAGCCCAGCTCTCAGGCACGACACTAAGTAGCGGCAAAAGTGACCGGTCGCCGTGATCTTCGATGGTCCTGAAGACAGGTGGCGCCAGACACTCGTGGAGTCCGGCGCGTCGGAACAAGCGGGCCGCCCACGCGTTCCCGTCACGGCGCATAGACATCAAAACAGGCTACCACGTGAGCCTGCAAGGAGCCAAGATGCGGGAGTAACCCCCTTGCCTGCAAGGTTGTGTTACGACCAGAGTCATCGAGCCGGGTGGAAAGGGGATCGGTAGGAGCGGTGGAGTGCCGTGGGTTTGTCGGAGGCTCTTGCCTCGCAAGGGAGAATGAGCCATGCCTGTCCCAAGGAAGTACGACCAGGAGACGCGTCACCGGGCGGCGAGGACATCCCAGCATTGGCGCCGGGCTTTTCGGGCCAGAGCCAGCGGCGTTTCGACGGCGGTGGGTGAGCTGTTGGACATCAACCCGGGCACACTCTGGGGTTGGGTTGCGCGGGTCGAAGTCGACTCGCGCGCCCGGCCGGGGTCGAGTAGCGAAGCGGCCGCTAAGTTGTTGCGTTGCGGGGTGAGGTCGCCGAGCTGCGTCGAGTCGGCGACATTCCCAGAAGGTGTCTCCGTTTGCGCAACGGCGTGGTTCGACCGTCAACTGCGTTGGCAGTCGTTTTATATCGGCTGCTATCGGCACGGCTTCGGGGCTGTGCCGACCTGCCGGGCGCTGTGCCAGCACGACGGGTCCATCGGCTCGAGCACGTACTACGCCAAGCGGTCACGGCCTGTCTCTGGCGCCGACTGGGACGACGGCCAAGCCGCTAGACTTGTTCTTGACCCTTACTGGGCCGACCGCAGCGTTTAGAGGATGGTCGGGTAGGGAGCTGGCGAGGTGACGGGGCTGTAGGCGTAACCGGGCCGAGGTCCCTTGGTTTCCCGAGAGCCGCCCTAATCGGCGGCCATAGCAGTTCCTTTTCCAGCTCCCTCCCATCGAACCGGGCATGCGGTTGTCCCGCACCTGGCTCACCGACGCCACTCCCCTGGACTCGGCCCGTTGAACGTTGGCAACTCGCAAGTACGGCACTGAAATGAAGGTTGGGTCATTCTGCCGTTTTGCACCCTTCGTTATACCGCCGACGACGTCCGCGATCATCCCCAACTCCAGATTGTGCCATTAACATGGTAGTCCCTGATTAGAGTCTCCTCTAGCGCAGAACCCAAGCCATGGGCGCTGGACGTGACCCCTCGGGCTGCCTCGATCGCCTTATCCACCGCTGCCAGCAGATCGACGATCCTCCATTGCTCATCGAGCTGAGGGAGGCTGAGTTCAATCGCCTTGGCACTCGTCAAGCCGATGTGAAAGGAATTCGTGCATTGTCGGCCACCTAGCTGGACATTGTGTTGTGACGATCCCTGGAATCGAATCGCCCGGGCGCGGCTCTGTCTCTTACGCTCCTCTTGCCGCTATTTCACGAGATCGCCACTCGCTCAAAGTGGCGTCGCCCAATTGAAGGGCCGACAACAGGAGCCGCTCCGCTATTGTCGCAAGCCCGGCCCTCGTAGCGATGATCGCAACGGCCAGAAGGAGGCTCGCTCGGGGGTTTAAAGCGATACCGGCACACCGGTCAGGATGGTCCCGGCAGATCTGGAGAAGAGTCTGCAAGAAGGCACTGCCCGGGTCGAGCTGCGAGATAGCGCGGGCCTGGCGCCAAGGCACGAGAGGCACCCCTGACTCGGTGAGGCGCGCGCTGAGCAGCTTCTCATTGACTATCGACAGAGCCTTGAAGCGAAGCCTGTTCCATGAGACAGCCGTTAGCGGCTCTGCCCGCTGCCACCGCCCCGGCCCGGTCAGCCAGGCAGCTATGTACCCGCTGAGCTCTGGACCCAGCCAGCTCGAAAGCGGCCAGTACCCCGGGAATGAAGCCGGCGCGTGAAGGCCGAACTCCGTTGCGGTGACGGACCGGAGCGGGCCGGCACGATCGAGAGCTCCTGCCGAAACCAGAACCCAATAAGAGCCTATGAAGCACGAAAGCCGGTGTTGCCACAGTGGGATAGTCGTGGCGAAAGGGTTGACCTGGCCAGAGGCCATCTCGACGCAACTGGCCAAATGCAGCAAGCCCGCATTCAGGCAGCTGAGCTGTCGGGTGTCCCACAGGTGGCGACGGTTGTATGCCGGGAAGCGGTCGTTCAAGATCAGCCACACGCCCGGGGCTGGTCTTACTTGGCGGAGGAGCGCTTGGCGACCCTCCTCGTACGCGGAGAACTCCGCTTCTTGATTCGAGCCGGCTATAACGGCAAATCCGCCACCGCCGCTTCGCCGCAGCTCGGCCAGGACAGCGTCGTTGTTGGCCACGACCACCATCGACCAGGTTACGCCCGCCAGCTTCTTGAGATGCCTTTGCAAGAGGCCCACAGAGCGCAGCGCGTGGATTGGGTCCCAGGCGGCGAGGACGACACCCAACGACACTGGTCGGTCGCCCCGACGCACCAACTGGAGGCTACATGCGAGCTCAGCCAGGTCGGCGGGCATCCAAACCACGGCGCTTATCAGCTTGCGAGCCGACAACCTGCTCCTCGATGGACGGTTTCGGCGCCAACTGTATAGGCGCGCTGGCCTGGAGAACGTCCGGTGCAGGTTGCAAGCACTCCCCTCGGACCCACTGCATGAGCATACCCACGGCCCTCTCTGCCGTGGGAGCAGGTGAGCCACCCAGGGTGGTTTTGGCGGACGGCGTGCTCGACTGGTGGCCCTCCTGGGCGAGTGGCGAATAGCTCGGGACTACAACACGAGGTGCTTGCCGGCGGACTCGTGGGTGCCCGGCACGACGCCGGCCCATGAAGCAAGGTCTTCGGCACTGACTAGGGAAACGAGTCATATCAGCACCCGTCTGGGCGACGATGACGTCGATGCTCACACGCTCGAGTCCGGGAACGGGCAATAGCAGTTCGTAGACCGAGGTGAACGCGCTCGTACGGGCGTCGATCTCCGCCGTGAGGGCAGCTATCGTCCTGTCAAGAAAGTCCACGTGGGCGAGGATGGTGGCGGCAGTCACGACGTGGTGGTCGCCGGAATGCCCGTCAGGGCCTCGGCCAAGGCTGGCAGCTTGGCCCGCATGTTGCCTATGGTGTAGGGTCCGTTTACTCCCATGCGGGACTTGACCCGCCCCGACGCGCTCCGCCATGCTGCTCGGCCGTGGCCCTGTCGTTCCTATATCAGCTGGTCCGCCGGTTGCTCGGGCCCGTCCGGGACCACCGGAGCGACGCCTTCTCCAAGGACGTCGAGATTCTCGTCTTACGCCACCAGCTGGCCGTGCTCCGGCGCCAGGTCGGCCGGCCCCGCTTCAACTGGTCGGACAGGGCGCTCATAGCCCTGCTGGCAAGCTTCGTCCCCCGCGAGCGTTGGCGCTCGTTCCTGGTCACGCCCCAAACAGTGCTCGACGGGCACAGTCGTCCAGTCCGCCGGCACTGGGCCCACCCCGCCGTCGTCCCGGCCGACCTCATCTGCCGCCTGGCCAGGGAGAGCCCCCGGTGGGGCTACCTACGGATCGTGGGCGAGCTGAGAAAGCATCGGTGTGCCCGTCTCCAAGACAGCGTCGCCAAAGTCCTTCGCCGGCACGGGCTCCCACCGGCCCCAAGACGTGCAGGGCCTACCTGGTCACAGTTCCTCCGCGCCCAGGCAGAGCTGGTGCGTACAAGGTCCGGCCGGAGCTGGTCCGGGCGGAAAAACACGCGCGCTTGGTCGGCTATGGCGACGAATGGGTCTCCCCATCTAATTACCGAGCCCCGGAGGTCCCGCCGCTGCGCGATGCGGGCAGCATGGGCGAGCTGTGCCCGTTCGCACAGGCCGCCGTCGACAACCTGCTAACCCAGGGTGACGCGCTCAGCACCCCCTCGGGGCCGCGCACACCTGCCCGAGTAGTGGACGAAGTGTGAAACAGGGTACTAGCCTGACGCCTGTGAGCAGCCTTCCGCAACAGTCCGGCAAACTCACCGAGGGTGCACAGGCGGACGTACCCGGCGACGCGAGCATGAAATCTGAAGGGGTGTTCGTGCACGCCGATGCCCGACTCGAGACTAGGCACATCGGTCCGGGATCGAGAGTCTGGGCATTCGCGCACGTGCTCAGCGGGGCTCGCATCGGTTCCGACGCCAATATCTGCGACCACGTCTTCATCGAGAACGACGTCGTCGTCGGCGACCGCGTGACCATCAAGTCGGGCGTCCAGTTGTGCGACGGGCTCCGCGTCGAAGACGACGTCTTCATCGGTCCGAACGCCACGTTCACGAACGACCGATTCCCACGTAGCAAGCAGCGGCCGTCGTCTTTCGCCCGCACGACCATTTGCAAGGGAGCCTCCATCGGCGGAGGGGCCGTCGTGCTTCCCGGCGTCACGATCGGGAAGCACGCGATGGTAGGGGCCGGTGCTGTTGTCACGAGGGACGTGCCACCCCTCGCCGTCGTCATGGGCAATCCGGCCCGTATCGCCGGCTACGTCGAATCGCTAATCGCAGCACCCCATCGCGTTCTTGGCGAACGGGATCGGCTCGCACCTGGTGGGTGGGGCGTGAGGGGTGCGGAGATCGTCACACTGCCCGACTTCCGCGACATGCGGGGGAGCCTTTCAGTGTCGGAGTTGGGTCAGGTGCTGCCGTTCGTGCCAACCCGCATCTTCTACATATGGGGCGTTCCCAACTCCCGCGTCCGCGGTGAACACGCTCATCGGACCTGCGCCGAGTTCCTTGTCTGTGTCGCGGGCAGCTGCCGGGTGCTCGCCGACGACGGCACAAGTCGTGGCGAAGTAGTCCTGGACGGCCCCACTGTGGGCCTGTACATAACTCCCATGGTGTGGACCACCCAGTACCAGTTCACCGAGGACACCGTGCTCGTCGTCGCGGCCTCGCACGGTTACGATCCCGACGACTACATTAGGGACTACGATGAGTGGCTGGTCGAGCTCGAGAGTTCGAGTGAGCGTCCCGTTCCTTGATCTCTGCCGGGAGGTGGACTATCTCGGAACCGAGCTGCTCGACGCTGCCGAGCGAGTCATCCGGAGCGGTTCTTACGTTCTCGGCCAGGAGGTCGACCTGTTTGAGCAAGAGTTCGCCAGGTTCACGCGGACGGAGAACTGCGTAACGGTGGGGAACGGGCTGCACGCTATCGAGCTTGCATTGCGTGCTTGGGGAACCGGTCAGGGTGACGATGTCCTCGTCCCGGCGAACACGTTCATTGCAACCTGGCTTGCAGTGAGTGCCTGTGGGGCGGTCCCCATCCCCGTCGATCCTGATCCTGAGACGCTCACGATCGAAGCCCGAGACGTCGCCGCTCGGGCTACGCCTAACACCGCGGCGGTCATCCCGGTGCATCTGTTCGGTTTGCCGAGCGACGTGCCGGCGATCCGGCGGTCACTCGAGGGTCGCTCCGTCCGGATCCTTGAGGATGCCGCGCAGGCCCACGGGGCGAGCGTCAAGGGAACACCGGTCGGAGGGCTCGGAGACGCGGCGGCCTTCAGCTTCTATCCGAGCAAGAATCTCGGCGCTCTCGGAGACGGTGGCGCAGTCACGACGAACGACTCTCGCATGGCGGAGTCTGTTCGCCTGCTGCGTAACTATGGATCGGCGGTTAAGTACCACCATGAGATCAAAGGAGGCAACTCCCGGCTTGACGAGCTCCAAGCCGCCCTGCTTCGGGTCAAGCTGCGACACGTCGAAGAGTCGAATCGCCTGCGGGCAGAGTGCGCTCGTCGGTATCTCGAAGTGCTGGCCGATGTGCCGGGGATCGCTCTGCCCGCGCCCCCACCTGTGGATCGTTCCCAAGTCTGGTACGTGTTCAACATTCGCCACGAGCGGCGCGACGAGTTGCGATCCATGTTGAAGCGGGAGGGCATTGGGACCACGATTTACTACCCGGAGCCTCCGCACTTGTCTCCGGCATATGCCGAACTGGGCTACGGGAGGGGGGACTTCCCCGTCGCAGAGGAGTTCGCCGCCACGAGCCTGGCCCTCCCCTTCGGCCCTTACCTACGCGTCGACGAGCAGGATACGGTCGTCGACTCGGTGCGTCGCGCAGCTCTCGCATTGTCGTGAGCGACTTACGGCCGTGACGAAGGATCGAGAGCCTATCGAAGACGAGATCCTGCAGGCTCACCGCGCGTCCTTCGATCGACTGGTCAGCGTCGCGCAGCTCCGACTCGAGAGGCGGCAGTTCGACGACGCGGCCGCTCTTGCTTGCGTCGCTGCCAACTTTGCCTGGATGCATCACCCGGGATGTTTCACATCCCCGGAGCTGGAAGCCGTCACCCAGGCGCTCGGAGCGATCATCAACGGTGAGTCTCCGGGCGGGAATGGCCCGCTTCTCGGGAGCCTGCCGCCCCAACGGATACTCCATGTCTTTACGGAAGCTCATGAGGTCGGAGGCCACACCCGGCTCGCGACCCGATGGATCAAGCTCGACTCGAACCGAGTGCACTGTGTTGTGACGACACGCCAGCGAGGTGACTTTCCCGCGGAGCTGCGGGCTGCGGCAGAAGCGTCGGGAGGTTCGGTGACAACGGTTCACGACCGCAGTCCGCTCGCGGCGGCAAGTCGGCTGGCTACGCTCGCGGAGAACTATGACGTGGTCGTGCTCAACATTAACCCGTCCGACGTCGTGCCGTCCATCGCGTTCGCGTCTCGTCGACCACGGCCGAGGGTCCTGTTCGTCAACCATGCCGACCACGTCTTCTGGCTCGGCACGTCGGTCGCGGACCTGGTCATCTGCTTCCGCCATTCGGGGCACCTGATCGCCTGCACCAAGCGCGATATCGAAGAGAGTCGACTCGTCGATCTGCCGCTTCCACTGGTCCTTCTTGAGCGCACCATGAGCATCGCCGATGCCAAGCAGGCGCTTGGCATCGCTCCGAACCATGTCGTGCTGCTGAGTGTCGCTACCGAGTACAAGTACGACAGCCGGAGACCTCCGAGCTTCTTGGACCTCGTCGTTCCCGTGCTCGAACAGGAGAAGTCGACGACTCTAATCGCCGTGGGACCGACAGACTCAGGTCTGTGGAACAAAGCAAACAAGCTGACCGCGGGACGCGTCCGACCACTCGGCGTGCTCCGCGATCCCGCGCCGTATCGTGACGCTGCGGACATCTATCTCGACTCGACACCGCTCGCGTCAATCACGTCGCTGCTCGAAAGTGCCGCCCTCGCGACGCCATGTCTTGCGTACCTCGGTGGGAGGGAACCTGGATCGCCCAGCGTGAGCGACCCTCCGCTCGTCGTCGACGCCATACTTCGCGCGCAAGATCCGGCTGAGTACCGGCGCCTGCTCCTCCGGCTCATCTCCGAGCCCGAATTCAGAACAGAAGTCGGTGCTGGTCTAGCCTCGCAGGTCCAGGAGGCCCACTCGACCGATCGGTGGCTGGCGCGACTTCAGAATGTGTACAAGCAGCTCGGGAGTGTGGATCGAGTAGAGCGACCGGTCGCGGTCACGACGCCGTTTGTGGCCACCGGCGTCGACCGGGAGATCGTCAGCGTCGGGGGCCGGCACGGACCGCTGGGTGTGGCCGAGAGCCTCGGTTCGTTCTGCGGCGAGCTTCGCTCCCTCAAAGGCCCGGCGCTGTTCGGGAGAGCGCTGCTACTCGGAAGGGCGTTGCGGCGGCGAAGCCCCCTGCCCGTCCGGCGCCGGGTCAACAGCTCGATACCGCCCCGCTGGTGGCCGGTCAGCGATCGTTTCCTCGTTCGCTAGAAGTAGTCGGCTCCAGCCTGTGTCCTGCTGCAGCTTGCGATACGTTTCGGCGTACCGGGTTGCCAACCAGACAGGTGCGGTGAGACACATCAGTCAAAGCGTCTCCCTAAGCCCGGAGATCTACCTCACGGCAAGCGTAACGAGGCGTGGATCGCCATCTGATCCGAGGGCTTGTGGCGGGATCTCGCAGCAGATGATTCGAGGCGTTGCGTGACTTCTCAGCAACCTCAGTCCCTAGAATCAGGACACGAAGCTCCCCTCCTGCCGGGCTCCGGCATCGGACGGGGAATCGCGTGGCGCTATGCATCTCAGGCCGTCTCTGCCGCTGGCGGGCTGTTCCTGATCGGCTTCGCATTCCGCAAGCTTGGCGCGAGTACTTACGGTGCGTACGCCCTCGTCGTTACGGTCCTCGGCTTGCTCGGGACGGTCGATTACGGGTTCAACATGTCGGTGGTCCGGGCTGCTGCGCGCGACAACCCGTCGTTCTCCCTACAAGAGACGGCACAAGCAAGACGAGACGTCCAGGTGGCGAACAGTGCCTACGGAGTAATGGGTGGGATCGCCTTGCTCATCTCCGTCGCTTCGATCCCGGTGCTTGTCGCCGTCAAGTCACGAAGCGTTGGCAACACTTATGCATTCCCCATCACGGTGGGTCTGGTCGGGTTGTCTGTCGGGCTATCGCTCGCCACCGCGGCGTATACGGGCCTGCCGACGGGGCGCCAGCAATTTCACGTCCCAGCCATCGCAGGCAGCCTAGGCGTCGTCGCCAACATCGCGGTTGTCGTCCCAACGCTCGGGATGCTAGGCCTGCCGTCGCTGGGCCTCGGCCTGCTGGCGAGTGCACTGGTCAACGCCGTCTTCCCTGCGGTCTGGCTCAAGATGCGCGAGCCGTGGTTCCATCTCCTCCCTGGCAGGGCGCGCTGGACCGAGGTCCGGCGGGTAGGGAGCTTCGCTCTACCGCTCCTCGTTGTCTCGGTATTCGGGCAGGTGATCGCCGCCACCGACCTTGTCGTAGTGGGCGCGGTCGCGACGGCGGCCGCAGTAGCTTTTTACAAAGTTGGAGGTCTGGCTCCGAACCAAGTCGTAGGGTGGCTCTTCAACGGCTACGACACGATCTTCCCCTCCCTGGCGGCCACTCAGGACAAGGGTGGTCAGGAAGCAGCGACGCTCTTTCTCACTCGGGTCGCCAGCTACGTCGCCGGTTCCTCGTTCTGCGCGATGGCGCTGCTCAGAGCCGATGTCGTTACCGTCCTCGTAGGACACCGGTCCATCCTTGCCGAAGAGGTGCTCCTAGTCTTCTGTGGGGTTTGGCTCGTCAACGTCCCGGTCCACGGACTCATGCTTTTGCTGATCGCCCGCGGGCGGCAGAGTGTCTTCATTCCGCTCGTCGCCGCCGAGGCGATCGCCAACCTCGCGCTCACAGTCGTGTTCGCCATGGTGATCGGGCCAATCGGAGCGGCTTTGGCGACCTTGGTCACGATCGTCGTGACGAACGTCATTGTGCTCCCCGTCCTTGTCCGAAAAGAATTCGCTCCGACGACCTCGTGGCGCATTGCCGGCAACGGGTTCGCATGTGGCGCGATCGGTGGCGCCGTCGCAGCTGCTGCCGTGCTGCCGATCCTCGTTCTCGGGCTTGGTTGGGCCCGACTCGTCGCCGGTCTCGGCGTGGACGGCGCGGCGAGCATCCTCGTGGGGCTCCTCCTGCTCGGGCGCAGTGGTCGCGAGACACTCCTGACGATGTTCAAGCCCCGCGATCAAGCCTGAAGGGTGCAAGCGCAGGAATCGACCTCTGAACAGCACCGTTGCGCATCTGCCGAGATCACCGAGTGGTCCCGCCAGTCACCTTTCTGCTTTGTCAGCTGGCTCACGAACGTGCTCCGGCTCGGAGCAACGCTCGACGAAAAAGACCTCGAGGTCGCCGTCCTGCGCCTGAAGGGTCCAATTACTAGTGTAGCGTCGCGCAAATGGCTTGCTGGTGTGTGGTACAATGGCCCATGAGCCATGCAGCTGCTCCGTTGGAGCTAACAGAGG
>Ga0182027_10013530_pt1 | contig 11361 bp, 8 predicted proteins | sample 712E1DmetaG_FD_121300 | JGI IMG/M metagenome (GOLD analysis project Ga0182027, IMG submission 121300) | Permafrost microbial communities from Stordalen Mire, Sweden - 712E1D metaG (Illumina Assembly) | ecosystem: Environmental > Terrestrial > Soil > Wetlands > Permafrost | place: Sweden...
AGTTCTTAACCGTAATATTATTCACATTTTGGGCATAAATTCCAGTTCCATTAGAGGTTATACTATAGATAGATTTCCCATTGCAATCAAATGTAATATTTGATGCAGTTATATTAATGCAAGAGCCACCATAGGCAATTCCACTTGGAACAATATCTGCTGTCTGTGTATAAACAGTATTAGGCTGGTGAAGAACCATACAGTCAGATACTTCATTCAAATCTCCAAGTGTAAAAACATCCTCTAAATTATTATTCTGTACCAAACTAACATTATAACTATGGCTTCCATTCTCATATCCAGCCTTGGTAGCATTGATAGTATAATTAGAATAATAACTTCTCACACCCCCTTTATTATCATAATCAGTAATTTCAGTTATATTTGTCCATCCAGAAGAATTAGTCATAAGTCCAGAAAATTCAGTTGCACCCTTTGCACTATAAGCAGAAACATTTGCATTATTTACATTAGCCCCGCTTGTATCATTAACATAAGCCCTATAATACCATTTTCTGATTAATTGAGAGCCACTTTCTACATATTCTTGCGTGGTGTTATAACTCGCATTCAAAAAAGTGTTGTTAATAGAAGTGCCTTTTATAAAAGTATTATTTTTCAAATTACTTATTAATAAAATATCCCTAAAAACATTATTATCTGAATTTGAATCTATATAAACAAGATTTTCTAGGGATAAGTCAATAGTCATTGAAGAAATAGTATCATTTTCTGTATCATAAATACCAAAAATACCAAAATCAGATGATGTTACATTGTTTCTTTCAAGATAACTGTTAGTAATATTACTAGAATTACAGCCAAATAATCCTAATATACCTCCTCCAGCTAGTGTTGAACCTACAAAAACAGAATTATTAATAACAGTATTATTTATGAATTGATTATTGCTGCATTGCTGATTATCTGCAAACCCCATTAACCCTCCGCCATACATATAGCCTCCTATAGTAATATTGTTGTTTATAGCAATTGTGTCAATAAAAGTAATGCCTGTTACAGAACGAGTTCCGACAAGTCCCCCACCCCTAACATAACTGTTAGAGTAAAAAGTATTATTAATTAGAGTGCTGTTTATAATTGTATTATTGGAAAATCCTGGAGAATCATGTTGGCCAAATACACCTGCTCCATGAACATCATCAGCGCTTGCATGATTTCTTAAAAATGTGCTATGAGAAATATTTGTACCCACATCATAACGCAGTCCAAATATTCCTGCGCCATAAATTCTTCCACCAACACTAACATTATTATCAATAAACAAGGAATATTGGATATTATTATAATCACAAAGTTCAGAAAAACCTAAGACCCCGCCGCCACTAGAGATATCTGTTACACTTATTACATTATTTCTGTCAAATAAGCTATTGTTTAATATATTATAATATGAATGACCAATAGGAAAATAAGTAGAAAATCCAAATACACCTCCGCCATATATTTCATATATTTTTATATTATTTTCAGTGAAATTAGAGTCAATGAATTTATTACTGCTAGAATTATAGACTCCCAAAACTCCCCCACCATAAATAAAGCTATCTAAAGAAACAGAGTTATTTAAAAAAGTGTTATTCACTAAAGAATTGTTATCTGAATTAAGATAAAAACCCACTATACCTCCACCGTAAAATCCTGTGGTTGCTCCGACAATAGTCAGATTATTTGATTTTAAAATATTATTATTGAAATTGTTATTGTATGAATTATTAACAAAACCAATTATTCCCCCACCATAAAGAGTTATTGTACCAACTCCTCCGTCAAAAAAATCTGTATTGTTCTCAACTGTGTTATTCTCTATTATATTAAAATTAGAATTATACAAGTATATTGCAGAATTATTATTTCCATTATTGTTAGTAATATTAGAATTAGAAATTATATTATTATTGCCCATATATGAATAAATTCCGCAATATGTTCCATTATTATTAAAAATTGTATTGTTATCAAATAAGCTATTATTTGCTGAACTAATATAAATAGCAGTAGTAAAATTACTAATCTTACAATTTCTTATTGTTATATTTTTCAGATTAAATATACTAACTCCAATTATGTTTTGAGAACCTGTAATTTTATGACCATTGCAGTCAAATGTAATATTTGATGCAGTAATATTAATGCAAGAATTAATGCTGCCAGTTGGCACAATATCTGCGCTTTGTGTATAAACAGTATTTGCAGTGTCAAGAACCCCGCAATCAGAAATCTGTGTAAAATCACTTCCTCTAGGAATCCCAATACTGTAATTGCTCCAGCTTGAGACATTAAAACTTACAGGGTGAACATTTAATGAAGTAAAATTATAACAAGAAGGAGAGGTAGTTGTATTGCAAACATATTGTGAGTCTCTTAAAATAGAAGGAGTCATTGGAAATACTGGAAGAGTATAAAATATAATATTCGCAGATTTATTAAGACCAGATTTTGAAGAATTAACATAAGCATAATTCTTAGCTATCCTTATGTCAGAACTCAAGTTTTTAATTAAATTTGTTCCAGTTCCATTCATATTAAAAAGCGAAATTTTTCCATAACTTGAATTAATGAAAGTTACATTGCCGAGTTTAACAATTTTATAGTCTGAGATTATTTGGTCAATTAAACTAAGATTATTTACCCAGCCCCCTAAATAAATATCAAATTTTGTAGAAATTATGCTATTATTATAAAGAAGGTCATTTGTTGAAGAAGAATCAAACTCAATCCCATCCCATTCAGAATTTATTATGTTGCTGGAGACGGCATTATTTGTTGAATAATAAGTGAAATAAATGCCAAGGTCAGGTGCAGTTATATTATTGTAAGAGATTTTATTTGACAGTGATTCGTCAAGACAAATCCCCCAATTCTCAGAAACTATTGTGTTGCCTGAAATTGTGTCATTTGATGAAGTAGTAATAAAAAAAATGCCATTCCATCCAGAAACCATCCTGTTGCCTAGAATTGTGTCATTTGATGAAGTAGAAGAGAAATAAATAGTCTCATGAGCGTTCTCACCATCAGTCTTTGTTGTTATATTATTGAAAGAAATGTTATTATAATTTGAATCATAATTGAAATAAATTCCATATGAAGTGGAACTTGTTATATTATTGTCAAGAATTGTATTATTTATTGAGTAAAAAAAGAAAGAAATACCCTCATAATCTGTTGGTATATTATTCCCTGAAATTATATTTGATGAAGTAATATCGTTAAAATAGATTCCAGAAGATGTGGAACTTGTTACATTATTGCCAGAGATTGTATCACCTGTAGAAGGTGATAAAAAATAGATGCCAGAATCTTTAGAACTTATTGTATTTCTGGAGATTGTATCATTTGTTGAATCTGATAATAAAAAAATGCCAAGTCCACTATAGCTTGTTACATTATTATAAGTGATGTTATTTGAATTAGAATATCCTAAAATCCCTATTCCTTCACTTCCATAAACTGTATTATTATAAATCGTTGAACTATCTAAATCACTGTCTGTCATTATCCCCCTTTGATAATTCCCGCTTCCCCCCCTGCTATCATTTATTCCTGCAAAATTTTCAATTGTTATATTTTTTCTTGCTCCTGAAATCAAAATTCCACTATTATTATTAGTTCCTCCTGTATTAAATAAAATTGTCTTTCCATTTCCATCAAGTGTTATATTATCTTTAGTTATATTAAAGCAGGTTCCAACAGAAGAAACATTTGCAAGAAGTATGTAATTCCCAGAAACATTAAGTTCCTGACATGAATCAATGCCTCCGGGATTTGATTCAGTCCCAAATCCCTTCCCTTTTGATTTATTATAAGACTCATTTTCACTTTGACTATTTGATTCATTATAAGATTCATTATTTGATTCATTTTCATTTTGACTGTTGCTCTCATTAGAAACTTCATTGACAATAAAATTCATCCTAGAACTCAATGATAAGTTGCTGATATCCACCAAAACAGAATAATTACCATCAGAATTAAAGGTATAACTAATAAAATCGTTTATATTTCTTGAATATATGCCTGCCTGGTTAAAATAAAGGTCACTATATTCAGAAGTAGTGCAATTCTCAATGGTTTCATTTGTCTCATCATTAGTTATATTTTCACAGGATATTGTTTCTTTGGGAATATCAACAGGCTCAAGCATATTCAAAAACTCTGCCATACTTGTCTTATGATTCATTATAGGATTTTCATTTTGGAGTAAAGTTATATCAATTTCAGTATCTTTTTGAATCAATTCTCCTTCAGGGATTTCAAAATGAATGCTTCCATTTATAGAATCCCCAATATTATAGCTTGCAGGAATTTCATTAATATCAAGTATAGCATTTCCAGTTCCGCTTATTCTTAAGTAAAATAACAAAAAGATAAAAATACCTATTAATAAGAACAAAAAATATAGCCTGTTTTTTTTATAAAATTTATTTATTTTTTTAGATAATTTTCCAGAAATAGGCCCTTTTCTATCAGGGTCTTTTGTTCCAATATACCGTTTCTTTACCTTACCCTTTTTATCCCTATAAGATTCATAATAATAAGGCCCAAATTTTTTCCCATTTTTATAAAAATATTTCTTATAAGCCATTCCTCTTTTTCCACTATTTTTGCTTTAAAAAATAGGAAAATATAATTTAAAAAGCCTTGCTTGTGGGGGTAAAACAGTAAATAACTACTATAACCCAATTAAAAAGAATTACCCCCACATAAATAGACGATAAAATACTCTTACAAAAGAAATAAATTATCCGAGATTCTTCTTTAAAATACCTAGAAAAATGACAAAACAACCCTAAAAAACATCCTTAGAATGTCAAGAACCATACACTAAAAGTGTATGGCGTGTCAAAAGTATGGTTCTTGAACACCTCGGGAATTATTCTTGCTTTTTCAAGAATTAAAGGAGGGAGTTTACACAAGAATAATTCTCTCAGTATTAATTAAACAGTAAACAAAGTATTAAACCATCTCTTTTAACCTACCTATCTTTTTCCATGTCCTTTCAAGCTTATTATTTGCAATTTCAACAACTAATTTCAAGAAATTATCATCAACAAGAATAACCTTATTGTTCATTATGGGAAAACTCATGTTTTCAGTAGAATGTAATTCAACCATAAACCTTTTTCCAGTAGCCATAATTCCGCTTCTTTTCCAGCCAGCCAGTTTTGCATTTGTTACAATATCCTGAGAATCCTCAAGAGTTAGGCATGCAACATGCATTATGCATGAGGTCTGCTGGAATTCAACTAACCCTTCATATTTTATATTTTCAAGGGCTTTTTTTAACTCTTGAAAACTTACCTTATTGTGAGTCCTAAAAAGAAAAGCACCAGGTTGTTTCTCTTCACTTGCTTTTAATAAAACAATCCTACCACTACAAGAGCTGGTTGTATAATAATTAGTACTTTTGTTGATTTTATTGCATAAATCAGATATTTTTGAATCCCACTCACCAATATTTGATTTATCTTCACGAGAAAGCTGCTTTTTCTTTCCCTCACTAAATAGTCCTGTTTGTTTTTCCATGAAATTAATAAGCCTTATATAGTTTAATTATTTTTCCTTATTATGAGACTCTCTATTATAGGTCCTGGAAAAATAGAATTGCATTTTCAAAAATTTCTTAATATTTCAAAAGAGAAATTAGAAAAAGAAATAAAAGATATAGCAAAAGCAATATCTGATTCAGGTGCTGAAATAGAATTTCTTCCTGATAAAGGAATAAGTCTTGAAATAGCTAAATCATATAAAAAACAAAATGGCAAAAAAGTTATAGCAGTTCTGCCAAAATCAGATAAAATTTTTGGAATTAGGCATCTAGAACCATATTTGAATGAAAAAATAAATAATAAACCTATTTTTGATGAAATAATTGATTCAGAAAATTGGTTTAAACATGATATAACAAAAGCCTTATTCGGAAATGCAGTCCTGTACCTAGGAAAAAGCCCAGGAACAGAACTTGAAAGAAATGGAGCAGTTTATTTATTGCATATCATGGAAGGTCTAAAAGAAAATATCAATGTTTCATTATGCAAGATTCATCCTGAGTTAAAAGCAGATGAAAATTTTACAATTTTCATATATTCTCCATTCATAATTGGAAAAAAAATCTCAAAAGAAGATGAATTATATTTAAAAGAATATAAAATAAACTTTATTTATATAAATAATCCTGATGAACTAAAAAGAGAATTAATAAAATTTAATGAGATAAGTAAATCAAGAGTTTGTAAATAAAGTTATTTAAGCAGCTTGTCCTAAAGGATTTATTAAATCATATCCTAGAATCAAAGCAGCACTTGAGTTCATTCCAGCACCAACTGTAGTCAAAACAAATAGATCATCAGGTCCTAATGTTCCATTTCTTATTGCTTCATTAAGAGCAGCAGCACAACTTGAAGCAGAAGTATTTCCTACCCTATCTATATTCTTGTAAACCTGAATATTACATTTATGTCTTTCTTGAAGATCTTTCTCTATCTGATTTAATATCCTCAAGTTTGCTTGATGAGGGATTACCCATTTAACATCTCGAACATCAACTCCTGCTCTATCACATACAACTTCAACACCTGTTTCCATTGCTTGTGATCCATTTTTATAAACCTTTTTTCCACAAGGCATTCTGAAATAACCATTTTCATCCATATACACCCAATCACTGCCTCTTCCATCACTTCCCATTGTTGTAGCTAATATGCCCCTTCCTTTTTTAACCTGACCAAAAACAGCACCAGCACTAGTATCTGCAAGCAGATCATAATCTTTGTCTCTTTTGTCTAATATACGTGAAAGTATATCGCATCCAGAAACAAAAATAAATTTGTATCTGCCACCTTCCTGTATTAATAGCCTAGCCTGGTCAAGACCATGAGTAAAGCCATAGCATGCAGCTTGATATTCCAAAGCTAAAAAATCTCTGAATTTATCTCTTTCACTTATATTTCTTACTATGCCCATCTTTTCTTGAAGGAGATTAGGTAGTGATGAAAAACTTCTATCACTGGTAATTGAAGCGACAATTATGCCATCCAGACTATCTGCGGGAAATTCCGTATTTTTAAAAGCTTCAACTAAAAAATCAATGTTTTTTTGGCTATCATAAGCCCATCTTCTTTCTTTAATCCCTGTAAGAGTTTCTATTCCCTCATTGCTGACAACCACTCTTTTATCTAAATAATGATCACCCTTTTCATCTCTTCCAAAATCCTGATATAATAATCCTCTGACACGTATTTTTTTATCTTCAACTTTTATGATTCCTTCCCCATATTCAGTCACATAAGGATTTCTATCTTCAGCTAAGCTCCCATCAGGCATTATCCCGGAAAAATATGAATTGGGAATAATTCTTGGGCCTAAATAACTTCCTGTTGCAACAATTCCAACATTTACCATTTTTAATCAAAATTCTATAAAATCATCTTATTAAAAATATTTATATACTCAAATTAAACCCATTTATTCAAACTTTTTGGCAACTTCAAATAGAAAATTATCATTTCCACAAGCAGTATGTATCTGCAAGCCAACAGGAACATTGTCCCCATCTTTTTTTATTATACCGCAAGGAACAGAAATTCCAGGAATTTCAGCAATATTTGCAAGAACAGTCAACTTATCATAATTATACATGTCTTCAACACTTATTTTTTCATCAAACTTATGGGGAATTCTGGGAACAGTTGGTAATACTATAATATCGCATTTTTTAAAGGCCTCAGAAAATTCTTTTGCAATTATTTTTTTGGCAACAAGAGCTCTTCTATAATATTTTCCAGCATGTTCTGCTTTAGATATCTCTTTTCCACCTAAAATTCTTCGAAGGACTTCCTCCCCGCAAGAATCTTCAATCTTAAGCCCATATTTTCTTCCATCAAACTTCCTGGTTCCGCTAAAAAACTCTGTATAAACAATAGGATAATATGTCTGTATGCCAAGATCAATATAATTTAATTCTATATCTTCTTTTTTCCAATTATTTTTCAAGCAAACGTCTGTTATTTTTTTATTTACTAAATCTAAAATTTCTTTGCTTGCATTAACTTTTAAAATCCCGATAATAATTTTCTTTAAATCTTTATTTTCAGAAATAAAATTTCTCGAAATACTGTCTCTTTCATCTTTTCCTTTAATAATATCATAAACAAGTTCACAATCAGAAACAGAATTTCCAATAGGCCCAATCTGGTCAAGACTCATAGAGAGATCAATGAGCCCATATCGAGAAACAGCTCCATAACTGGGCTTAAACCCAACAACACCACAATGTGAACATGGATTTCTAATACTTCCGCCAGTATCACTTCCAAGGCTAAAATCACAAAAACCAGCAGAAACACAAGCAGCACTTCCAGAACTACTTCCCCCAGGAATTCTATTCAAGCACCTAGGATTTTTACAGACTCCAAAAGCTGAAGTTTCACCAGAAGCTCCGCATGCAAATTCATCCATATTTGCCATTCCAATAATTATTGCATCCTCTTTCAAAAGTTTTTCAATAACAGTTGCATTAAATGTCCCTTTATAATTTTCAAGTGTTTTTGAAGCACAATTACAGATAAGGCCTAAAACATTGATATTTGATTTAACAATAAAACCAAGCCCTGCAAGTTTTCCAATTTTCTTTCCAGATTTAATTTTCTTGTCAATTTCCTTAGCCTGGAGTGTTGCGCTTTCATTTAAATGAAGAATAGCATTAAGGTCAGGATTATCTTTTCTTATCTTAGTTATAAATCCTTTTATATTTTCCTCAGAGGTGAGTTTTCCTTCCTTTATTTGTTTTAACTTTTCTAATAACATTGTTTTTTTAGTTTTAAAGACACTATTTTTTCAATAGTATTATGGCTTCTTCAGATTTTTCATCAGCTTTTTTGATTAATTTATCATATCTTTGCTTATAATCCTCTTTTGTCTCATTATCTAACTTGGATTCTTCAATTAATTTGGTAAATCTTTGTTGTAAATATGAAAAGTCTTTTCTTTTATTTAATATTTTTCTCCTCAAATTTGGATTAAAACCCATGACCATGCTGCTTAACCTGTTGAGCACGTTTCCAATTCTAGTTTCATCAGTTGGATCCTCAACCATTTCTAACCCTGAACCTCTATTTGTTCCTCCTCCCCCATTAGGTCTAGTGTAAGAATCACTTTTATATTCAGGACTTTGTCTTCTAAAATAAGAAGGTACATTAGTAGCATAACCACTACTAGTAAATGTTCCAAGAGGCCTATCTGCCATATCTGGAGATGAACTTATTATATGAAGATGTCTCAAAGAGCCTCCTAATCCCATTATATTTGCACCGCCCTTGATTCTTTAATAATAATTGAAAATAATTTCTTAGTAAAATCATTAGATAATCTTGATTTTCGAGTTCTATAATCAAGAATTTCTTTTTCTCTTTTCAAGTCAACAATTTTAATCCCATTTTTCTTTTTGTATTCACCAATTCTTCTTGAATAGTCTAATCTTTTTTCAATTAATTTTATTATATTCTCATCTATTTTGTCTATTTTTTTTCTATAACCTTCAAGTGTTTTTGAAGCAAAATTAAATTCTTTAGCCTGTTCTCCTTTTATTAAACTTAATTTTTCAAATATCATCTGATTACCACCATAATTTTGCCTCCCCTTCCTTTAGGTCTGCCACTTTTTCTGGGTTTATTATTGAAATCATTATCTCCAGCTTCTGAAGAATGTCCTGCAGATTTCTCTTCTGCTCTTTTAACAAGTGTATCATATCTTTTCCTATAAGATTCCATAAAATCATCTTCAAATTGAGAGTCTTCAATTAATCCCTGTAACCTTTCTTTCAATCTCAAAAAATAATCGCATTGAATAAGAGGTTTTTTTCTGTTTGCGCTAGGTGAATAACTACTGATTATCTGGCTAAACCTGGCGAGCCCTATTTCTAGCCTCCTTATAAAAGAGTCAGATGGTTCTTGGGTTTCACTATCCAAACTTGAATCACTTAATATAGATTTTAAAGGAAGGCTTCTTTCAGTACTCCTATAATTTTGCCCATCTTTTTTGAAATAATCAGGGACATCTGGAGCATAGCCTTTGCTAGGAATTATACATCCAAAAGATCGGTCAGCAACCCCCCTAGTATCCCAATTGCCTTCTCCATTTTGAGGCACTGTTGTTGAAACAACCATCACTTCCACCCCCCTGTTTCAGCAATTACAAAATCATCATCATGATTTGGAGAATTTTCTAAGATTCTTTTTTTAAAAGTGTCATCACAACACACTCCTTCTTTTTCCTGTCTCTCAAATTCTTCCCTGTCAACAAAACTCTCAATTTGAGGCTCTTTTTCAACCTTTTCAAGTGCCTTTGCAAACTTATCCAGAATTTCTTTTGCTTGCTTTTCAATAAGTTCCTTATTTATCTCACGAGCCATAATAAAACTTAGTATAATATCTATTTAAAATTAATCAATCAGAATATTTACTGAGTAGGTGTGAATTTATTAACTAATTCTTTAGAATATTCTCTTTTTATCATCCTTTTTTACGGTGTCAGCCTGTCCCGATCACGAGGGAAAAGTACAGCTTCTCTAATATTAGGAAGTCCAAGAACCAGCATTGTTATTCTTTCAACACCCATCCCCCAGCCAGAATGCATAGGAGAACCGTATCTAAAACTATCAATATAATCCTTGAAGTTTTCAACTTTCATTCCCTTTGCTTTGAATCTTTCAATTAATAATTCAGGTATATGAATTCTCTGGCCACCAGAGGAAATTTCCATTCCCTTATAGATTGCATCAAACCCTTTTGATAATTCCTCTCCTTTAGGTCCTTTTTTATCTGATGGCATAATATAAAACGGCTTTCCAGATAAAGGCCAATCATGAACAAAAACAACACTATCAGGATAAAGTTCCCCTAGTTTTCTTTCAGCTTCAGGAGAAAGGTCATCCTTTCCAACATGACAATTATGTTTTTTCATCAAGTCAGCTACTTCATGAAAAGTCATGTATTTCACATCAGGAACTTTTATTTTTACATCATACATTTCAAGTTCTTTTGAATTTTTCTCTATTACTTTTTTCACCATATGTTGAACACATCTTAAAAGAACATCCATCACAACTTTGTCATCTGCAAAAGCCATTTCAAAATCATATTGCCTTGACTCATTTAAATGCCTTATAGTATTATGTTTTTCAGCTCTCCAAACAGGAAAAACAGCATAGACTTTTTCCATTGAGCATGCAAGCATTTGTTTATAGAGCTGGCAGCTTTGTGAAAGAAGTGCTTTTTTTTCAAAATATTGTACAGGATAAACTTCTGTTCCACCTTCAGAACTAGCTCCAATTATTGAAGGAAA
>Ga0182027_10013531_pt1 | contig 11361 bp, 9 predicted proteins | sample 712E1DmetaG_FD_121300 | JGI IMG/M metagenome (GOLD analysis project Ga0182027, IMG submission 121300) | Permafrost microbial communities from Stordalen Mire, Sweden - 712E1D metaG (Illumina Assembly) | ecosystem: Environmental > Terrestrial > Soil > Wetlands > Permafrost | place: Sweden...
CGACGTGGGCATGCTGCTGGTACCCAAAGAGATCCGCCTCAAGAAGGGAAGATTGACAAAAGATGAGTGGTACGAGGTGCAGAAGCACTCGGTGCTGGGCCTCCACATTCTCGAAAAAGTCTCCAAACTGCCGGAGAGCGCGCCGTATATCGCCTACCAGACGCACGAACGGGAAAACGGCCAGGGCTACCCGAAGCAGCGTAATTCGCGCCTCATTCACAAATATTCGAAAGTCGTCCAGATCGCGGACGTCTTCGAATCACTGTCGTCGCCGCGCGAATACCGAAGCGCCTACATGCCCTATCGCGCCATGGAGATCATCATCAAGATGTCCCGCAAGGATCTGCTGGCAAGCGATCTCGTGAAGTCATTTATCTCCTACATGTCGCTGTTCCCGGTCGGCAGCATGGTCGAGCTGAACGATCACACCGTGGGAAAAGTGGTCCAGGCGAACGAGCTTCACTATACCAAGCCCGTCGTGAGCATCGTCGCCGACTCCAGGGGCAGCCTTCTCTCCAAAGACAAGATATACCAGGTCGACCTTTCGAAAAACCAGAACCTTCAGATTATTAAAGCAATCGAAGCCACCAGGATGCCGGGGCTTGATATCATGCACGGGTTCTAACCAGGATTCTCAGGATAAGAAACAGGATTACCCGGATTTTGACCCTGGAAGATTTCCATACGCGTTCACCTGCTAGAGCGCGCAACTATTGCCCTGCCCCGCCCAAAAGATGTATATTCTTCCGCGTCCGTTTTGCACCATTAGCTCAGCTGGTAGAGCAACTGACTCTTAATCAGTAGGTCTCAGGTTCGAATCCTGAATGGTGTACAAAAAAAACCTTCCCTGTCTTTCAGGGGAGGTTTTTTTATTTCCGGCGTGATTCGAACCTGAGACCATAGATAAAAATGGTTCGACTACGCTACGACCGCATTTATGCCCGCGAAGGAGAGGCGAGTAAGACCGCATTAGCCACCACACGAGCCAATCCTGAATGGTGTATACAAAGAGCCTTTCGGCCTTGTGCCGGAGGCTCTTTGTATTTCTTGTCTGATTCGAACCTGAGACCAATAATTGACATGGTTCGACTGCGCTACGACTGCACTTGCCGCTCGTCGAGGCACCGCGTCGCGGTCGCGTCTACGCTCACAAAGCAGAGGCCAGTATGACTGGTTCTAGGCTTTCGAGCCACCGCGTCACGGCCACATTTACACCCACAAAGCAGAGCCGAGGAAGACTGCATTGGTTTTTCTTGTGACTTTATTCCTTCTACTACCGTATATTCATTGTGGAAGGAAGGATAATCATATGAAAAACAGGATTTGCTGCGTCGCTGCAGGATTTGCCCTCATGCTGACGCTATCCGCTGTCGATGCTCGCGACAAGGATGCTTCTGCCACTACGACTTCCCGAACCACAACTGTTCAAACTCGTTCGAGCGTGGTTCAAAGGCCTTCCAGGGTTTCGGCGCCCAGAGTAGAATCTCCCAAGGTCGAAGCTCGCGGCAACACTTCCAACTGGAGCGGATCTCGTGGAGGCGGAGGTCACTATTCTGGCGGTTACCATCAAGGATATCACCACCGTGGCTATTCCGGCTGGGGATCCTATTATCCCTATTGGTCGATAGGAGCATTCGTACCTTATCTTCCCGACGATTACACTACGACCTATGTAGACGGAAACCCGTATTTCTATGGCGATGGCTATTACTTCAGTCCTTATTCCAACGGATACGTGGTTGTACCGGAACCCGTAGGTGCAGCACCACAAGCCCAGGAACCACCTGAGCAATCTTCTTTGTCTTCCGCGTCGACTCCACTGGTCACTTCACAGACCACATCTACTGACACGATCGCGATTGGCATCCCGAATTCAAAGGGCGGATTCACCTCAGTGAGACTTGTAAAGCACAAGAGTGGGTATCTTGGTCCTCAGGGTGAATTCTATTCTGGTCATCCGACACTAGGTCAGCTCAAGGTGCTGTACGGGGAATGATAGTCCCCAATCCGAAGGGAATTGTATTTTCTTACAAGTACATTACTTTTCTCCAACAACCACTCTTCTTTTTTTGTGTGGGGGAATACTATGGCTGTGGTTAGCAAGACCGAACTGATTAAGCTGCAGAAGTCACTGGGAACAGATTTGGCCATTGCCAAGAAATTCAAGGTGACTCGACAGGCAATTCAACAATTTAGGCAAAAATATGGCATCGACTCCCGATATGCAAAAAACCCACAGCGCAACAAAGCGATGGTTTCACTTTTTAAGGCGGGAAAGACAGGGAGTGAAATAGCAAAGAAATTCGGCGTGTCGCGTTCACAGACGTATCGGTTGATAGGCAAGACGAGAGGGAAAAAGACGTAATTGGCAGGTCCTTGATTTCGGAAAGTACCGGCTCATTACCAATGGTGAACTCGCGCTTCATTTTGCGGGCTTCAGTTTGGGTTTGACCCCCGACGCTGGTGACAATTCCCTCCAACGTATATGGTTGTTCCACTCCTAGCCGGTGCATCGGCACCGACCCTGGTCACTCAGCCCTTGTGCACATTTTATTGGTTGCTCTCACGAACGGTGAGTTTCCCGATGGAATCTACCACTGCGGTATATTCTTTGGCCGTTGCACAGGTGATAGCATCAGTATCATCAACCGATTTTGTCTCCGAAATCACCGTGTTGCCGCCTTTGCTGATTTCGGAGAGTAAGCTTGTCGTACCTGGCGCAACACTGTTGATACTGACTGTACCGCCGCCTGCCGCCTTAAAAAGAACATTCGTAGTGTCGTTGGCATTGTTTTGTACCCGGGCCTTCGGCGGCTTGCTGGAACAGCCGGAAAGGATCAGGATGAATGCGATAACCAGAACATTCTTCATGAGACCTCCACCGACAAAGTCCCGGCCAGTCTGAAAAAGGCGGACGTCGCCCGAGGTCCTTCGTGCGGTTCAAAGTGTTTCATCTGCGCTTTATCGGACTCCTATTTGTCAAGTGTAAAGCTTGTCACGTATTTGAAATCTCCCATCACGACCGGCATCTCGCTCGTATTCCATTTTCCAGCGATACCCTGATCTTTGAGAGCCGCTTCAAAATGGCACATCGCGATGCCCATATCAACATATTGAATTCTGATCTCCTTGAAACGTGCTTCATAGGACGGATCAGGCTTGATATAAAAGTGAAACGAACCCTTATCGGCACTCCTGATAATTCGCCAGGGTTGTTTATTTGAGGCCGATGGTCCGCAGCGAACGCATTCGAGCGCCAAGACTATGGGGTCTTCCGGGCTTCCCGAAAGCGGCCGGTCCGTTGTAGTATCAAAAAAAAGTTGCGGGAAGGGTTTACGGCTCCTTGCTCCGACTGCAAGACGAATGATCGAATCGCGAAGCGGTCTCTTGTCAAGAGCATAGCCGAGCGGTGTGACTGCCGGTATCAGCTCATCGGCGGCACAATTCATCCTGGCAGCAAAGGTGCTGCGTTTGAGTGTGCCGCCAAGCCAGCAGGTGCCGAGCCCCAGACCGGTTGCCATAAGAATATTCTGCTCCATGCAGTACCCGAAATCTTCCATGGCCTTCGAATTTCGAACGACCGCGCCTGCGATAAATACGTGCGCGCCCCTTATCATACCGTAGGTACCGAATTCTTTGAGCTGCTCCGGATTGTTTAAGGAAACTTCGACAAGCTCAAATCGGACCTTGCTGCCAAGCGGTCCCGAAGTATTTGTGCGAAGGAATCCGGTTATTTGATCACGCACCGAAGGTTCGATCGGTCTGGTATCATAGGACCGAACGGAATAGCGCTGTTTGATGGAATCGATTGCTGATGCTCCCATTTGTCATCCTCCTAAACGTTATGTCGCTTCTGGACTACAGGGGACCTCTAAATAGTGAAGAACCCCGCAGCAAGCTTCGGGGACCGCGATTAAGACCGGATGTACGCCCCAGTGAGCAGCCTGCAATGCGCAAACTTTGGGATTCAAAAACGCGTTTTGTCATTGCGAGCAAAGCGAAGCACAACGACTAAAACTGGATGCAGCACTACAGGAGTAGACGCGTCCGCGAATCTCGCGTTTTTGCAAAGAATTACGGGAGATTGCCACGTCGCTACGCTCCTCGCAATGACATCGGGACAATTTTTAGAGGTCCCCTTATAAACTGCTTAGCAACTGCGGTAAGCGAAAAATAGTTCAAAGAGAAGTAGCGAACAATTAGGAAACGAAGTGTTTCTCTTCTTCATCAATCCGGCCTTTTCGCCCGCCATCTCGATGGGGGCGAACGGCGTCGTCACCTTTGCCGGAAATGAAGCGACGTCAAACAACGGGCAATTGCCATGGGGCTCTCCTTTCATTGTAGCCGCGGCATCGTAACAATATCGTTCGGCCTTGCGCAAAGAACGAGCTGCCCCACTTGTCAATTTACAACTTGCAGGGACGGCAGTGCTGCAGCGTCACGATGCACAGCCGCAGCGGAGGCGCCTACTTCGACTTCAACGAAGTCGCATCTTGCGCAAGGCAACTACGTTCTGCGGGGTGCGGCGGCCGGGAGGATGTTCAGTCAAAACGTGCTTTTCCTGCGGTGAGAGTTATTTTACAGGTGAGCGAAGGACTCGAACCACCACTCACAAAGAACGTTCGCCAAAAGACAAGGAAACCGGCAGACAGCTTGGTTGATCTACCAATCGCTTCCCGTAAGGACAGTGTAATGAGAAGACAGGTGTTGAAGTACGCGGCAATTTTGTTGGTCACGCTTGGCGGGTGCAGCGCGGATTTCCACTCCAAGACCTGGGCCAAAGAGAATCTGAAGAACAAGCCAACAATAACCGTTGTGAAGAATTTGGTCGACCTTGGGTTTACGGAAAACAGAGGAGTAATATTCGGAATCCTTAATGGCAAGATGCCTCAGTGCGCCAGGATCACCGCCGTGGTTTTTCGGGTGCTTATTCTCCTTGCACTGGCGCTGTTCATCGGGATCAATCGAAGGAAGCCGTTTCTTTTTCTCTTGCCTTTTCTGCTCTTCTGGGTTGGCGCGGCAGGCAATTTGACCGACCCGTTCGTGTATGGGTACGTGGTTGACTTCATACACATTCACATAGGAAATGTGCTTGACTGGCCTTTCTACTTCAACATGGCGGATGCGTTCATTACCATGGGGCTGCTACTGCTCCTCTTGCACAGAGAAGAATCTGCATTCGGCAATCTGAAACACGCGCACGCCTGACAAGTGCGGCGTTTTGGGCCGGGGTGCGGTTTCCCGCATAGGCGAGTGAAGTCCTCGTCTTCCTCACCCCGAAAATCGCGCTTGCCCGAATCCTCCCAATGCTGCCGACGACCGCGCACGCTCCCTGGTATCACGGCTCCGGATTAGTCAAGCGGAACGCCCCGATCCGGTGCAGGACTGTGTCGCTTCCGAATGCCGCCGGCGGCATCGATTCCGGGCAAGGTTCAGGGGTTCCCTTGAACTATATTTTTCCAATGCAGATCGCATATTTTTCCGGGGACAAAAGCTCTCGTGGCAATGCCGGAGAAGGCGCCATTCCGTTTCAATCTCAGGTGTCAAAGTGATGAATGCCGAGCGTAGCGACGTGAAAAGGGTTGGAATTCTCGACCTCGCCATTATTATTCTTGAACGCAAATGGCTCTTTGCCGTCGGATTGCTGCTTTTCTGCGCTGCGGGTCTGGTCACCAGCCTGTGCCTCACCAAATACTACGCGGCAAAAGCGGTGATAATGAAGCCGACGCAAAAGATGCCTTCGGGACTCGGTTCGCTCCTCGGAAAGGATGTGCCCGCCAGCGGACTTCTCAAGACCATAGACATCCTTGGAACCGACGATGCGGACAACTTTTTGAGTGTTCTAACAAGCCGCAGGCTTGCGGACTCCGTCGTCCGGAAATTCGACCTCATCCATGACTACGGTTTTGACAAACGGCGACAATTCTATTACGAAGACGTGCTCAAGACGCTGTACCGCAATGTTGATATTGTGGAAAATGATTACGGCAATATCGAGATCACCGTCACCGACTCAAGCCCTGCCCAGGCCGCCGCCATGGCCAATTTCATGGCCAGCCGGCTCGACACGATTGTCTGTCAATTGTCCAAGGAAAGCGCCCGGAATTCACGCCTGTTCTTTGAGGACCGTCTCAGGATAATCAAGCGCGACCTGGATTCCGCCGGTCGCAGCCTTGTCAAATTCCAAACCGACAACAAATACATCGACCTGGAACAGCAGGTCAAATCATCGATCGAGGTAATGGCGCAACTCGAAGGCCAAAAAATGGCGCTCGACCTCCAAATCGCCCAGATGCAAAACCAGTTCGGCACGAACAACCGGCAGGCGTCCGAGCTGTTGAAGCGGAAAAGCGTCATCGAGCAAAAAATAAGCAGCTACATGGACCGGGGCGGCGGCAACCTCATTGTGCCGCTCAGGAACGCTCCCGAAAAGACCGTCGAATACGGCGATTTGATGCGCAATGTGAAAATTCGGCAAACGCTGTACGAATTCGTCCTTCAATTCTATGAACAGGCAAAAATCTCCGAAGCCAACAGCGTACCTTCGGTACAGATGCTCGAACATGCCGTGAGCCCGCAGAAAAAAATCAGGCCGAAACGATCAATCGTCTGTCTTCTGTTTCTGTTCGGCGGCTTTGTCGCGATGTCAACGTACATCCTGGTCGAAAAATGGTACGGCATACAATCCCGGCTGCAGACGCCGCAGTACCTGAAGATCAAACAGACGATCGCGCTGCTTTCCTTTCACAAGAGAACCGTGTAACCGTCAACCGGGCAGTTTTGCACGACAGATCATGACACCTCTACTTCTTATCGTACTCTGCGCCACGGTTTTTTCGGCATCTTACTACAACAAGGACGTATTCTCTCCGGTCAGGATTTACATCTGCACGTATTCGCTCCTTCTGGCGATAACCTTTCTCAATCTGAGCGGCTTGCAGACGCCCTGGTCGGTTACCACGAACCTTCTGTTCTGGGGCGGCTCGTTCTTCTTTATTGCCGGCTGCTGCCTCATGCTGCTTGTCAACAGGGTCGTCAACCCGGACGGCGCGATCGACTTTTGCCGTATTCGAGACGGCATACAAGCGGATGCCGACGTTGCGGACTGGAAATGGTTTTACGGGGTGTGGTTGTTTTGTACGATGGTTTTTCTCGCCAGCTACATTACCTCCGCCGTGGTTTCCGGCGGAATTCCTCTCTTTTCTCCCGATGGGGACAAGTTTCGCGTGAAGTTTTTCGGCGCAACCGGCCCGTCGAATTACGGCCTGTTCTTTGGCCCTCTTTCCCTTATCCTCGTAACGGAACTGCTCTTTTTCGGTTCGTTTCGCGGCAAGCGGCGGATTGCAATTCTCATCGCCGCCGTGGCCACGCTGCTGCTGTATGTTACCATCCTTACCCGGCTCGACCTCTTCCGTTTCTCCCTTTTCGCAATTATCCTGTACCATTACGGCAAGAAGAAACTCGGAACGGTCCAGATTCTCGGTGTTTTCGGTTTTTCCATTCTGTTCTTCTTCGCATTTTTTCTCATCAGGGTCAAATACGATTCCATCAGCATGTTGCTGGAAATGCAGAAGCTCCGCATGCACAAGGACTTTATCTGGTGCGCAAGCATTTATGCCTATGTCGTCAACAACTTCTGGAACATGGATTTCGCCTTTAGAAAGTTTGTCGACGGCACAGCCTCGGTTCCGCAAGGATGGGGCTTTGATCTTTCCAGAGCATTTTTGGGTCTTGCCCACGTCGAAAGGGCGCTGGAGGAGTCATTCAGGTTCGATACCATCATGAACGAATCGGTGGCGAGGGTAAAAGGACTCAATACGATAGTTTACACCTGGCATTTCTTCAAGGATTTCGGGGCCTTTGGCGCCTATTTCCTGCCGCTCGTGTTCGGCATGATAACCACCTCCTTCTATGTCAATTCCATGAACACGCCGACCCTGTTCAGGTTTTCGATGTGGGCGCTCATCGCGCCGATCATCATACTCAGTTACAGCGTCCCGTTGTGGGAGTTCTGGTTTATCTATTTGAATATTGTCGTCATGGTGATTGCCCACAGGCGGGTAAAAATCGCCACCTGATTATGCAGAGAATCGTGTTCATCGCAAGGAAAGGTTTGTATGTCAAGCGGCGGGAAGACTCTTTCGATAATAGTTGTGAGCTATAATACGGCTTCGCTCTTGAAACAGTGCCTGGACAGCATTGAGAAATTTCTGGTTGGAAAGGCAAGCTTCGGCGTCCGGGTCGTGGACAACAATTCGACCGACGGGACCCGGGAAATGCTTACCGTATATAAAAAGAACCGCGACTGGCTTGAAGCGGAGTTCCTTCCCTCGAATACCGGCTTTGCTTATGCCAACAATGTCGGCATCAGAAAGTCGCACAGCGACTATGTCCTGCTGCTCAACAGCGACACCTATCTCATCGACGACTCTCTCCTTGGGGCGATTGCCTACTTGGATGCGACTGAAAACACTTTCGGTTGCGGCTGCTGCCTGGTAGACGAGCGCTTGCGCCCGGCGGTCTCGTATGGTGAGTTTCCGTCGCCGTGGACGGTGGCGAAGGAAATAGCCGGCAACCGGTTTACGCGATTGCGCGCGATTGTTCCGAACCCCGGACTTCCCGATGTTGTACCCATTGACTTTCCCTGCGGCGCATTTTTCTTGATAAAAAGGGAATACCTGGACACAACGGGATTGTTGGACGAATCGTTTTTCATGTACTTCGAAGAGACGGACCTGGCATTGCGGGCGAAACGAATGGGCTATGCCATCGTCCTTCTCCCCCGTGTCCGGGTTGTGCATCTGGGAGGAGGAAGTTCAACGCCGGACAAGGCGCTGCAGCAGGAAACCCTGTCGTATAACAGTTGGATGAAGTACACCGTAAAGAATCACGGCGTCTTTGCAAGCATTTTTCTCAGGAACATGTTGCGGCTTTACTTTGCAGTCCTCACGAGATTACCGCTTGCCTCGTCCGCCAGTTTCGGGTTGCACAAAGAGGCGCTGTCACGCGGATGGAAGAGCGCTTGACATATCTCAAAACGCGGCCGCCACGCTTCTTCCATTCTTGCATGCAAGGGGTGATCTTCTCCGCGCGCCGCTCAATCGCCGTACAACGCTTCAAGCTGCTCAACCGTCGGGCAATTGGGATAGAGCTCACCTTGCGGGCCGATATATCCGTCCCTGGTTCTCACAAGCCTGATGGGGACAACCCCACCTTTTGAACTGGGCACATTGATCACGATGGTCTCCGGCTCAGGGCCTGCCGGTTGAGCCACGCCGGTCCTCGGATGTTCAATCATGCCGGCCGGCACCACAATATACCGGCGAGGATTATACCCGAAAATTCGGGCAACCCTCGGCACCACGACACTCACCACCGCGCTTATTGTAACGTTGTTCTGATTATTGCTCTGGTCATATCCGATGGCCGCCCCGACCCTCAGCAAATTATTATTGAACTGCTTGAAAAGCGCATCGCATCCCACGGTCACCATGGGATAATCGTTGTACGATGTGGCCATGATGCGGTCGTCGCTTTCCAGCACATCCCGTTCCATACGGTATTTCAATCCGACATTAGCCACCAGCTTTGCGCTCTTGGAAATCGGAAAATTCCTGTAGACGGAAGCGCCCAGAGAATAGGTGGAGCCTCCCAACGCCATGTTATTTTGACTCAGGTAATCCGAATAGTATGAGTCTGCTTCGTACGAGGCGCTCAAGGCAAGCGAAAGGGGCATGTGAGCATCCTGTTTCAAAGCATAAAGCGCCAGAGACGGAGCGAATGAAAGATACCTTTGTCCGGCAGACAGGCCGACCTTGTCCTGATTGGTTTTCCCCGGACCCAGCGCCAATCCGGCGTCAAAAAAGCCTAGAAATGAGTAACCAAATTGGACTTGCCCCGTGTACGACTTGTCCTGTTGACCGGAAAGCGCAGCCCCTATTTCCACGCCGCTCACATCCTTGTCCAGGAATGCTCCCTGCGAAAAAGCAAGACTTGAGACCGACAACAGCCAAAGTGTGGTTGCAATGCCTTTCATACCAATCCTCCCTTTGCACCAGCTAGGTGATCCGTTTGCGAAAAGGCCTCTTCCGCGTCAGCATCATTAGACTCCTCAATCGCCTATTTTTTGTCTTTTTTCTTTAACGGTCGACGATTTTCTGCGCGCGGGGCTTGTCGGGCAGGCAGGCATCGGGCATCTCTGCGGAATCGGTCTCAACATGCCAATTCCTGTTCTAGCGCGGCCGGTATGCCTTTGTCAACGCTTCGAGAGTCTGCCGGGCCGTTGCGTCCCACGAAAACCTCGAAAGTACCGCGTCCCTGTTCTTCAGCAGCGCCTGCGCGTTGAAATCTTGTGCCCACACCGAGGCTATCTTTTCTGCAATATCCTGCGGATCGGTCGGATCAAAAAGCACGAGGCACTCGCCGGCGATTTCTTCCATGGAAGTGCCTTTCGAGGACAGCACGGGCGTGCCTGCCGAAAGCGCTTCGAGTACCGGCAGGCCGAATCCTTCGTACAAGGATGGATAAACAAATGCCCTGCACCTGCCGTATTCTGCTGCAAGGTCATGGTCGCTTAGATACCCCAGAAACGCTATCTGGTCTTTGAGCCCGCTGGTTTCTATGTAGCGGTGGACGGCGTTATTCTTCCAACCGCCCGGACCGGCGATCCGCAGGGGCACCCGCAGCTTCTTCTCGTTCTTCAGCAGAGCCAGCGCCCTCAACAGGGCAAGGAGGTTCTTTCTCGGCTCAAAGCTGCCTGCAAACAACAGGTAATCGCCGCGAACCATTGACATCCCGGACACGGCTCCCAGCTGCGGCCGCCCCGGATAGGTGACCTCCACTTTGTCGGGCGGGGCCTGTCGCGGGAAGAACCGGCAGATGTCCCGCTTGATGCACTTGGAAATAGTAAGGATGGTTCGCGAGCGACCCACGCTTCTCTTGAGGAAGATCCTGTTGACAAGGTAATTGGTGGTTTGCATGGTTTCCGGACAGCGCTTGAGGGCAACGTCGAGTACCGTCGATACCATGACGGGGCGATCCATCGTCAGGACGCAGGGAATGATCTGCTCCGGGCCCCAGAACACGTCTATGTCATACCGAGAAAGGCGCGGGGGCACCGAAAACATCAGCCACAGGGTGCCGGGAAGCCGTGAGGGCAGCAGGACTTTTTCCCACCGCGGATTGACCACGCGGTACGACGACGATTTCTTTTCAAACAGGAAATACCGGTTGGCGGTATCGATCCGCTGAAGCCTGTCGAGCGTGTTTCTGATGTAGGCCGCAATGCCGGCCTTTCCGGCGTAGAGGGCCTTGATGTCGATGCCGATGTTCATGCGTGCCGCGATTTCCTTTGCCCTCACG
>Ga0182027_10013532_pt1 | contig 11361 bp, 13 predicted proteins | sample 712E1DmetaG_FD_121300 | JGI IMG/M metagenome (GOLD analysis project Ga0182027, IMG submission 121300) | Permafrost microbial communities from Stordalen Mire, Sweden - 712E1D metaG (Illumina Assembly) | ecosystem: Environmental > Terrestrial > Soil > Wetlands > Permafrost | place: Sweden...
CCGCGCGCGGACCGCGTCCATGGCTTCACCACTCGCCTCGAAAAACGCTGCGGCGATGCCGGAGTGAATCACCGCGATCTTCTCCGGCCGAAGCCCCAGAACGCGGACCGCATCGCTCTTGGTGCTCGCGGAAACCGCGATCAGCCCATCGGCGCGCCGCAGGATTCTTTCGAAATTGCGGTCGGCGTGGAGGTTGGCGGCGGCGTGCAGCTCCGGCATCAGCCAGCACGTCATGTCGTGAATGGTGGCGGTGAGGCGCGGACGGCGCGGCGGATGGCGGGTCAGGCCCGAGCAATGGAAGACATCGGCGCCACGGGTGAGCCAGTCGAGCACCGGCAGCGGAGTGTAGTTGGCCAGAGCCAGCGCGGCCAAACCCGTCCCGGTGCGCCACCCGCCGGCGATCGAGCGATTGTGCCGCAGCGGGCCGAAGCCACTAAGGGCGGGGAAGGTGGCGATGGTTCCCGGCGGGGCTTCGCGCCGCAAATGTTCGATCCAGTGATACAGGTAGTTCTTGACCCCGGCGCTGCGGATGAGCAGAGGAACGGCGTCGATGGCCACTCGCATTCTTACCAGTATGTGCTATATTGGCAGTTTATGAGAGCAGCCACCGTTGCCCGGCATCATCGTCATCATCATGCCTGCACGCGATGCGTGGTGTTCTGATTTCACTGAAATCGAATTGGAAAGGACGCCCGCCGCGGTAATGGCGGGCTTTTTTATTGTATCGACATGAATCTGGATTTTCAAAAATCGGACGGCCTCATCACCGCGGTCATTCAGGACCACGCCACCGGGCGCGTTCTGATGGTGGGCTACATGAACGAAGAAGCCTTCCGCAAGACCGTCGAAACCGGCTTCGCCACCTTCTATAGCCGCTCGCGGCAGAAGCTGTGGCTCAAGGGCGAAAGCTCCGGGCACCGGCTGGCGGTGAAAGAAATCTCGACCGATTGCGATGCCGATGCGGTGCTGGTGAAGGTGGAGGCGCTCGGTCCCGGGGTGTGCCACGAAGGGTACGCGAGCTGCTTCTTCCGGCGCCTCGAAAATGGCGAGTGGAAGATCGCCGAGGAGCGCACCTACGACCCGCGGGCGGTCTACGGAGCCAAGCCATGAAACTCAAGCTGGGAATACCCAAAGGGAGCCTTGAGAACGCCACCATCGACCTGTTCCGGCGGGCTGGCTTTGCTATCACCACCAGCAGCCGGTCGTATTTCCCGCGCATCGACGATCCCGATATCGAATGCATGTTGATCCGCGCCCAGGAAATGGCGCGCTACGTCGAGGATGGCATCCTCGACGCCGGCCTAACCGGGCGCGACTGGGTCGTCGAGAATGAAGCCGACGTGCTGGCCGTGGCCGACCTGATCTACGCCAAGCAGAGCTTCGGCAAGGTGCGCTGGGTGCTGGCCGTGCCCGAGGGGTCGAGCTTTAGCTCCGTGAAAGACCTCGAAGGCAAAATCATCGCGACGGAATTGGTGGCCACCACCAAACGCTATCTGGCGGCCCACGGCGTTGCCGCCAAGGTGGAGTTCAGTTGGGGCGCTACCGAGGTGAAGCCGCCCGTGCTGGCAGATGCGATTGTCGAGGTCACCGAAACCGGCTCGTCGCTGCGCGCAAATAACCTCAAGATCATCGACACCGTGCTCGAATCCAACACGCAGTTGATCGCCAACAAACAAGCGTGGCTGGACGAGTGGAAGCGGCGCAAGCTGGAAGACATGAAGATGCTGCTCGAAGGCGCCATCAACGCGCTGGGCAAGGTGGGCCTAATGCTCAACGTGCACCAGGCGAACCTGGCGGCGGTGCTCTCCGTGCTGCCGGCGCTCAAGCGGCCGACCATTTCACACCTCAGCGACCAGCAGTGGCTGGCCGTGAATACCATCCTGGATGAATCCACGGTGCGCACCATTATTCCCCGGCTGAAGGAGGCGGGCGGCGAGGGAATTGTCGAGTACCCGCTGAACAAGATCGTGCTGTGATTCGAATCATCGAGAGTAAAGACATCGGCGGTTTACTGGCGCGCCGTGGAGCGCGGCTGGCGCAAGCGGAAGCCGTGGTGCGTCCGATTCTGGAAGCCGTCCGCAAGCGCGGCGACCGGGCGTTGCTTGAGTACGCCCGCCAGTTCGACGGCCTCGAACGGAAATCCGTGCGCGTGCCCGAAGCCGAGCTGCGCGCGGCCCGCCGCAAGCTGGCGCCCGAATTCTGCCGCGCGGTGGAGACGGCGTCGGCCAACATCCGCGCCTATGCCCAGCGGCAACTGCCGCGCGAATGGTCTCGCGAAGTCGCGCCCGGGCTGCGTTTGGGACAGATCGTGCGCCCGCTCGAAACCGTGGCGGCCTACATTCCCTCTGGCCGTTACCCGCTGTTTTCCACTCTCATGATGACCGTGATTCCGGCGCAAGTGGCGGGCGTGCCCACCATCTGCGCGGCCTCTCCCCGGGCGGTGACGGAAGTCTTCGGCACGGCGGCGCTGCTGGGCGTTCGCCAGGTTTTTCAGATGGGCGGCGCGCAGGCCATTGCGGCCTTCGCGTTCGGCACCCGCACGGTGCCGCGGGCGGACCGCATCGTGGGCCCCGGCAACATCTACGTGGCAGCCGCCAAGAAGCTGCTGGCGGGCGAGGTGGGAATCGATTTCATAGCGGGTCCAACCGAGATCCTGATCATTGCCGCCGAAGGCGATCCGGCCCGCCTGGCGGCCGACCTGTTGGCGCAAGCCGAGCACGATGTGGATGCCTCGGCGATCTTGCTGACCACCTCCAAAGGCCTGGCCGCGGCCGTGGCCAAGGAAGTCGCTCGCCAGCTTGTCCTGCTCCCCGATCCGGCCGTGGCCGCCACTTCGATTGCCAGGAATTCGGCCATCATTCGCGTCCCGTCGCTCGAGCGCGCCATCGAAATCGCCAACCGTTTCGCCCCGGAGCACCTGAGCATCCCGGACGACCGCCTGCTCTCCCAGGTGCAGCACGCCGGCAGCGTATTTGTGGGCCCATTCAGTCCCGAGGCGGCCGGAGATTATGCGGCAGGCCCCAACCACGTGCTCCCCACCGCCGGCGCCGCCCGCCAGCGCGGCGGCTTGGCCGTGACAGATTACTTGAAGGTGATCTCCGTACAGCAATTGAGCGCCGCCGCTCTGGCCCGCCTGGCGCCCGCGATCACGACCTTGGCGCGGGCCGAAGGCCTGGAGGCGCACGCGCGCTCAGTCGAGGTGCGGTGCAAGCCATGAAACCTCCCAAGCTTCCCAAAGGCGCCATCAGACCCCGCCCCGCCGTGGTCGCCATGGCCCCCTATTCCCCCCCCACCGCCGGCCGCTTGGACAAGCTCCGCCTCGATTTCAACGAGAACACCGTCGGCTGCTCGCCCCACGTCATCAAGTCCCTGAAGGAGCGCCTCGACCCCGCCCGCCTGGCGGTCTATCCCGAATATGGCCCGGCCAAGCAGGCCATCGCCGCGTACTTCCGCGTACAACCGGACCAGTTCACCTTCACCAACGGCACCGACGAAGCCATCCAGGTGCTCATCAACACCTACGTGGACGACGGCCAGGAAGTGCTCTTGCTCAAGCCTTCCTACGCCATGTACCGCTTCTATGCGGAGGTGGCGGGCGCGAAGATCGTGGAGATCGCCTACCAGCCGCCGGCCATGGAGTTTCCGCTCCAGCACGTGCTGGATGCCATCACGCCGCGGACGCGCGCCATCCTTCTGGCCAATCCCAACAATCCCACCGGCACGGGCGTTTCCCTGCTGGGCATCGAGCGCATCCTGCACCGCGCGCGCAAGGCGGTGGTCATGGTGGATGAGGCTTACTACGAGTTTTCGGGCGTCACCGCGCTCACCGAAATCGAGCGCGTGCCCAACCTGTTCGTGTGCCGTACGTTTTCGAAGGTTTTCGGCATGGCGGCGATGCGGCTCGGCTGCCTCTTCTCTCACGCAGCCAATATCGCGTTTCTGCGCAAGGCGCAATCTCCCTACAGCGTGAATTCGCTCGCCGTCGAGGCGGCGCAGGCGGCGGTCGAAGATACGGCGTACGTTCAGAACTACGTCGCCGAGGTGCTGGCGGCGCGCGAACTGCTGTGCCTCGGCCTCGAGAAGTTGGGCATCCGCTACGTGCCCAGCTCCGCGAATTTCGTGCTGGGGGATTTCGGTAAGCGGGCCATCGAGGTGCGCGACGCGCTGCGCGGGCAAGCCATCCTGGTGCGCGACAGAAGCTATGAAGCGCCCGGATGCGTGCGCATCACCGTGGGAACGCGCGCGCAAACGCGCCGCATGTTAGCCGCGCTCACCGAGGTCTGGAAGAAATGAGCCAGCCCATTCTGGTTTTCGACATGGATGGCGTGCTCGCCGACGTCACCGAATCCTATCGGGAGACCATCGCGCGGACCGTGGCGCACTTCACCGGCGTCGAGATCGCCCCCGAGCGCATCCAGGACTACAAGAACCGCGGCGGCTTCAACGACGACTGGAAGCTCACCCACCACATCATCGCCAGCGCCGGCGTCAGCGTGCCCTTCGAGAAGGTTGTGGAGCATTTCCAGAATCTGTTTCTCGGCAATGGCGCCGACGGGCTGATCCTGCGGGAGCGATGGGTTGCGCGCCCCGGCATGTTGGAGAAGCTCAACCAGCGGTTCCGCTTCGCAATCTTCAGCGGCCGTCCCAAGCCAGAGGTCGAGCTGACCTTGAATCGCTTTGCGCCGGGGTTGGTGTTCGATCAGATCATAGGCATGTACGACGTGGCAAACCACAAACCGGCGCCGGATGGGCTGCTCAAAATCCGCGACGCCAGCGGCGATTCGACGCTGTATTATGTCGGCGACACGCCCGATGACGCGCGTTGCGCGCGGGCGGCGGGGGCGCCGTTCATCGGCATTGCGGCGCCCTCGAATCCGCGCTATCTCGACCTGGTGTTCCTGTTTCAAGCGGAGGGCGCGTTCGCCATTGTAGACGACATCAACTATCTGGAAGAGGTGTTCCCGTCATGAGAACCGCTACCGTTCGGCGCGATACCAGGGAGACGCGGATTTCGGGCGCGCTCAAGATTGAAGGGCGCGGCAAATACCAGATCTCCACCGGCATCCGCTTCTTCGACCACATGCTCGAGTTGTTCGCCAGGCACGGCGGCTTCGACCTGACCTTGCGCGCCGATGGCGATCTGGACGTGGATCAGCACCACACCGTGGAAGACGTGGGCATCGTGCTCGGGCAGTTGTTCTCGAAGGCCCTGGGCGATCGCAAGGGCATCAACCGCGCGGGCTATTTCGCGATGCCCATGGACGAGACTCTGGCGCTAGTGGCGCTCGACCTGGGCGGCCGCCCCGCGCTGGTCTACCGGGACCTGGTGAAGGCGCGGCTCGTAGGCGATTTGCAGGCCGAGCTGATCGAGGATTTCTTCGGCGGCTTTGTCAACCATGCGGGCGCGAATCTGCACGTCCGGGTGCTCTACGGGCGTTCCAGCCACCACAAGATTGAAGCTGTATTCAAGTGCTTCGCGCGGGCCATGAAGTACGCCTGCTCCAAGGACGCGCGATTGAAAGACCAGCTTCCCTCCACCAAGGGGCTTCTGTGATCGCGGTCTTCGATTACGGCGCGGGCAACTTGCGGTCGGTCGAAAATACCCTCGGCGAGCTGGGCTCCCAGTATACCCTCGTCCGCGATTCCGAAGGCTTGCGCGCGGCCTCCAAGATCATTCTGCCGGGCGTGGGCCATTTCGGGCAGATGATGCGCGCGCTCGATGCGCTGGCGGTCCGGCAGACGTTTCTGGAGCGCATCCGCGCGGGCGTTCCGTTCCTGGGCATTTGCCTCGGGTTGCAGGCCCTGTTTGAGGCCAGCGAAGAGGCTCCGGAGGCCCGCGGCTTGGGCCTTTACGAGGGAACGGTGCGGCGTTTCCCGCTGGACGCGCGCGTGCCGCACATGGGTTGGAATGAGTTGGACGTGCGCCGCGAATCGCGCTTGCTGCGCGGCCTGGATTCGCGCCCGTTCGTATACTTCGCGCACAGCTACTATGTGCCGGAGAACGCCCGCGCGGCGGCGATATGCACCTACGAGGTGCCGTATACCGCGGCGCTCGAGGCCGGCAACGTGTTCGGCGTGCAATTTCATCCGGAGAAATCCGGCCCGGTGGGATTGAAGATTGTACGCAACTTCGTGGAGCTGCCGTGTTAGCCAAGCGCATCATCCCCTGCCTGGATGTGACCGCCGGGCGCGTCGTGAAGGGCGTCAACTTCGTCAACCTGCGCGACGCCGGTGACCCGGTCGAGTTGGCGGACCGCTACAATCGCGACGGCGCGGATGAGCTGGTGTTCCTCGACATTACGGCTTCGAGCGATGCGCGCGAAATCATGGCCGACGTAGTGGCGCGAACGGCTCGAAAGGTTTTCATTCCGCTGGCGGTGGGCGGCGGGATCCGCGCCGTGGCGGACGCGCGGCGCATCTTGATGTCGGGCGCGGACAAGGTTACGGTGAACACCGCCGCCGTGCGCCGCCCGGAGCTGATTACGGAGTTGAGCCGCGAGTTCGGCGCGCAGGCGGTGGTGCTGGCCATCGACGCGCGCCGGCACGCGCCGGGGAACTGGCACGTCTTCACGCGCGGCGGCCGCGACGATGAAGGCATGGACGCCGTCGAGTGGGCGGCGCGCGGCGAATCGCTCGGCGCCGGCGAGATCCTGCTCACCTCCATGGATACGGACGGCGTACAGGACGGCTTCGATTGCGCGCTGACCCGGACGGTGTCGCGGGCCACGCACATCCCCATCATTGCCAGCGGCGGCGCGGGCACCCCGGAGCATTTCGTCCGCGTTTTGACTGACGGCTGCGCCGATGCCGCCCTTGCCGCCTCCATCTTCCACTACGGAACCTACACCGTGACCCAGTTGAAGGAAGCCCTGGCCGCCCGCGGCATCCCCGTGAGGCCGCCGGCATGACTGCTGTTGTGGGGCAGGATGGCATCCTGCGCGGCGATTGGCAATCGCCGCCGGCCTGCCAAGGCCGATTAGCAATCGGCCGCAGATTACCAATCTGCCCCACAGAGGCGCTATGATCTTCCCCTGCATCGACCTGATGGATGGCAAAGTCGTCCAGCTTGTCCAGGGCCGCGAGAAAGCCCTCGAGGCCGCTTCCCCCGACGAAATGTTGCGCACCTTCGCGCTCTTCCCGCAAATCCAGGTGATCGATCTCGATGCCGCCATGGGCCGCGGCTCAAACGACGCTATCGTGCGTATGCTGGCGTCGAAAGCCGTCACGCGCGTGGGCGGCGGCGTGCGCACCCTCGGCCGCGCGCAAGCCCTGATCGAGCAGGGCGCGCACCGAGTGATCGTAGGGACATCCGCGTTCACCAAAACCGGCATCCATGAGCCGTTCCTGGCGGCGCTCGGTGCCGCCGTGGGCCGCGAGCGGCTCATCGTCGCCGTGGATTCGAAGAACGGCCACATCGTGGTGAAGGGATGGCAGGAGGCCACCCAGTTCACGGCGGAAGAAATGCTGGGCTCGCTCGAACCCTATTGCTCCGGCTTTCTCTGCACCTATGTAGACAAGGAAGGCATGCTCGAAGGCACGGACCTCGATTGGTTCCGCCGCTTGCGCGCGGCAACCACCCTGGAATTGACGGCGGCCGGCGGAATCACCACCATGGACGAAGTGCGCGCGCTGCTGGCGATGGACATCCACGTCGCGTTAGGAATGGCCATCTATACCGGCCGATTGCGGCTGGCGGAACTGGCGGCGCTGTAGTAGCGCGCCCCCGCGCCGCGGGTCTCCCCCGTGGCCAGGGAAGGAATCGCGCAGGAATGGTACTAGTACCGCGACCGTCCGATTTTTTCCTCAACGCCTCGGGCCGCGGGCTGCCTCCTGGGTCGCCCGGCCCCTAACACCCACCCTTTGGTGGGGAGAGGAGGTCCCTCGCCCGCGCGCCGCGTATCCCCCGCGGCCCGGGAAGGAATCACGCGGGCATGGTACTCGCCTTACCGGCTGAATATGGGATGGCATACGAGGTCACGCGTTGGCGGGCATCGTCTTGCTGCCAATAGTTAGTACGGTTTTTACTCTCAAAACCCAGTTGCCGATGCGGAGCATAGGTCTGGAAGCGCTGTGCTGCTATTCTCGGCCACGTGGAGCATACAATGCAATCCCTTAAGGCAAGGACATCATCGATTGGAATCATCGCGGCGCGGATCGCGGTGATAGCGCTGCTTGCGCTGGCGCTGGTTGCGCCGTCGCACGCCACTACCATATACATTACAATGGACCCCAACATTGGTGATTATCACCAGTACACGTACACAGGCATGTCCGGAGACACGGACACGGAATATACCGGGCCTTATCCCGTGACCCTTTCAGGCGGTATTGCGTACGGGTCGCCCGGAGTCGACCTATTCGTGATGTGTTACGACATCAACATGCAGGCCCATGTTGGGTACACCTATGCCGGAATCATGGTATTGCCAACCACAGCAGCCGAAATCGAGGCGGCCTACCTGCAAAACGAACTGGCGGGCGAAGGTGGGTATAACGCATTGGTGAGCGTCAGCGGGCCTATCAGCATGGCCGTCTGGCAGTTGATGGACCCATCCTCGCAATTCCCAGCGCCGTTCGATCTGGACCCGGCCGCCGCCGACCTGGTCGCAGATGCCGAGACCGCCTACAGTAGCGGGGCCTGGACTCAAGCGATGGCAGCGTACTACGCGTTCTGGGAGCCGATAACCATTACCGAGACGCAACGATTCGGCTTCGTGTACGGCGGCCCACGCCCAGATCCTGGCGACATCACCACGCTCCCCGAACCGGGTTCCCTGGTGCTGTTCTTGCTCGGCGGGGTGTTGCTGGCCGCGGGTAAGATTCGCTCGTAACGCAGCGCCCGCGTCGGATCCACTCTTGCCGCGCGCCAGCCCGGCGAATGTCACCACCGCCACCTGCGGCCAGGGGCGGATATGGTCAAGGTCCGCAAGAAGTCCGGGCTCACCATCGCCAGTGAAACCGCGGCCTCGGCATCCGGCTTCCCTTCGATGGTCACTCCCGATACGGTCATGGCGTAACCTCTCAGGGGGAGGGAAGTGCCCGCGCCCAGGACCCGCCGGACTGCCATCTCTTTGTCGCGAGCCGCCGCGCGCCGCCCGCCACCCTTTCGTGCCAGTCCGACACGACGCGGTGAATCCGGGATTCCGGCGCAGCTCGTGGGGCAGGTCCCCGGCCTGACCTGCCATGATTTCAGCAAATCCGCGGCAACTGGTCGCCCGACAGCATGTCCACAATGCGGCTGGGGCCGAGCAGGGTGCGCATCGTCACCATGCCCGGGTGCGCGGCCGTGACGCTGCCGATGGCGCACGCATCGCGGCCCAGCGGGTGGCTACGCATGGCGGCCAGCACGGCATCGGCGGCGGCGGCGTCCACCATGGCGATCAGCTTGCCTTCGTTGGCCACATAGAGCGGGTCCAGGCCCAGCAGTTCGCAGGCGCCGCGCACTGGGTCGCGCACCGGAATCGCGCTCTCCTCGATCTCGATTCCCACGCCGGATTGCTTCGCGATTTCGTTCAATGAGCTGGAGACGCCGCCGCGCGTGGGGTCGCGCAGGGTGTGAATGCGGCCGTCGGCGGCGAGCATCTCGGCCACCAGTGTGTCGAGCGCGGCGGAGTCGCTCTTCAGAGCGGTTTCGAACTCCAGGCCTTCGCGCTCGGAAAGGATGGCCATGCCGTGCTCGCCGATGGGTCCGCTCAGGATCACGCAATCGCCGGGGCGCGCGGCGCTGGCGGATAGCTCTACGCCCTCGGGCACCAGGCCAATGCCAGTGGTGTTGATGAAGATGCCGTCGCCGCTTCCCTTTTCCACCACCTTGGTGTCGCCCGTGATGATCTCGACGCCAGCGGCGCGCGCCGCCCCCGCCAGCGAATCCACCACGCGGCGCAGCGTCGCCAGGGGCAACCCTTCCTCCAGAATGAATGCCACCGTGAGGAAGAGCGGCTTCGCTCCGCCCATCGCCAGATCGTTGACCGTGCCGTGGACGGCGAGCGAGCCGATATCGCCGCCGCGGAAGAACAGCGGCTTGACCACGAACGAGTCGGTGGTGATGGCCAGCTTCGCGCCGTTTATGGTCACCACGCCCTGGTCGTCCAGCCGCGCCAGCACGGGGTTGCGAAACGCGGGAAGGAAAATGGTTTCGATCAGCTCGGCGCTCAGCTTGCCGCCGCTGCCGTGGCCGAGCAGAATCTTGTCCGTGGTAACCAGGGGCACGGGGCACATCATGACGTTTTCACGGTATCACGCCGGTATTGATAATACGCGGCGCAGGCGCCTTCCGCGGAAACCATGGGCGCTCCCAGCGGGTTTTCGGGCGTGCAGCGGACGCCGAAGGCGGGGCAATCCACGGGCTTCTTCAAGCCTTGCAGCACTTGCGCGGCGATGCACTCGGCGGGCTCTTCCACGGTGGCGTCCGCCAGGCCGAAGATTCTCTCGGCGTCGTATTCGGCGAACTCGGGACGCAGGCGGAAACCGCTTTGGGGGATGGCCCCGATGCCGCGCCACTTGCGGTCGACCACCTCGAAAACCTCCAGCAAGACCTTCTGGGCGATGCGGTTGCCCTCCAGGGTGACTGCACGCGCGTACTGATTCTCGGCCTCGGCGCGGCCTTCTTCGAGTTGCGCCACCAGCATCACAATGGCCTCGATCAAGTCCACCGGCTCGAAACCGCCCACCACAATCGGGACCCGGTATTGTCTGCTCAACGCCTCGTACTGCCAATAGCCCATCACCGCGCACACGTGGCCCGGCGCAATGAACCCCTGGACGCGATTAGCGGGCGATTCGAGCAGCAGGCGGATAGCGGGGGGCACCAGAACATGAGAGACCAGCATCGAGAAGTTCCGCAGCCCTTCGCGTTTGGCCTGCAAAACCGCCATGGCATTGGCCGGGGCCGTGGTCTCGAAACCGATTCCGAAAAAGACCACGCGCCGCTCGGGGTTGGTGCGCGCGATTTTGACGGCTTCCATGGGCGAATAGGCGATGCGCACGTCGCCGCCCGCGGCTTTGACCCGCAGCAGGTCGGTAGCCGAGCCGGGCACGCGCAGCATGTCGCCGTAGGAAACGAAGATCACATCCGGTTGGGAGGCGATCTGAATGGCCTTCTCCACCACTTCGAGCGGCGTCACGCAAACCGGGCAGCCGGGGCCGTGGACAAGCTCGATCTGAGACGGGATCAAGGTGTCGATGCCGTATCGCATCAGGGTGTGGGTCTGCCCGCCGCAGATCTCCATGAGGACCCACGGCCGCGTCGTTTTGCGTGCGAGCGCGGCGAGGAGGGCGCGGGCAATCTTGGCGTCGCGATACTCGTCGATGTGCTTCATGGGTCTACTTCCAGCTTACCGCGCGTTACTCTGGAAGCATGAC